>Ga0070731_10003338_pt1 | contig 14553 bp, 17 predicted proteins | sample Coa_R1_2_FD_66448 | JGI IMG/M metagenome (GOLD analysis project Ga0070731, IMG submission 66448) | Surface soil microbial communities from Centralia Pennsylvania, which are recovering from an underground coalmine fire - Coalmine... | ecosystem: Environmental > Terrestrial > Soil > Unclassified ... | reverse complement strand
AACGCCGACGGCAGCTATCATCTGACCGGCTTTGGATTGAATGGCCTCTCGGCTGGCGCTACCTACGGCGATGACGCGCAGATGGACAGTAACTTTCCGTTGATCCGCATGAGCAACAGCGTCGGGCAAGTCTATTACGCCAGAACCTACGGGTGGACGAGCACTGGCGTGATGACTTCGAACAAAGTGGTGACCACGGAATTCGCTTTGCCCGCGAGCCTGCCAGCGGGAACGTACTCGCTCGTAACAGTAGCCAATGGAATTGCTTCGGACCCGGTGCCATTCACGACTCCACTGACCGCTCCCGTCATAACCGCCTTCAACTTTGCCGGAGGAAATGCGCTGCTTAATTGCGCCAATGGCCTGGCGGGGCGCACGTATTATCTGTTGACCAGCACGGAACTCTCTCCCGCACAGTGGTCGGTGGTCGCCACGAATATTCTGCAAACGAATGGCAACTTCAGCATTGGCGCGAGCAATGTTGTGAATTTTGGCGAGCTTGAGCGTTATTTTACGCTGGAGGCGCAGTAGGCCGCATTACGCAGGGAATTCCGCGGTTTGCCCGCCGGGAAAAATTTTTTCAAAAAAAGTATTGCGTAGTTAAATGGCTACGCTTACATTCGTAGCTAAATAGCTACACAATGAATTTAAGACGAGACGTTTTCCAGGCCATAGCGGATCCGACCAGAAGGGCCATTCTTGTATTGGTTGCTTCGCAATCCATGACGGCGGGTGCTATTGCCTCCAACTTTGACACGGCAAGGCCGACGGTTTCGAAACACCTGCAAATACTGACCGAGTGCGAACTGCTGGAGCAGGAGCAGAACGGCAGAGAAATTTACTATCACTTGAATGCCAAAAAGATAAAAGAAATCGCCGACTTTGTTGAGCCGTTCCGAAAATTGTGGGACGAGCGGTTCAACAAGTTGGAAAGCATCATGAAAAAATACAAAACGAGGAAATAACACATGGACCGAAAAACAAAGATCAATGCCGAGGACGGTAAACAGGAAGTGGTGATTACCAGGGAGTTTGATTTGCCATTGGAGCTGCTTTTCAAGGCCTACGTGGAGCCCGAAATTGTGGAGCAATGGATGGGAACGCAGGTGCTGAAACTGGAAAGCAAAAAGCATGGCAGTTATCAATTTGAAACAACCGATCCCAAGGGAAACAAATACAGGTTCAGTGGGGTAATCCATGAGTTCAGCCCGAACCAGAAAATCACGCGGACGTTTGAAATGGAAAACATGCCGATGGGTGTCCAGCTTGAGTTCTATGAGTTCGAAAAACTCACCGACGACACCAGCAAGCTTAATATGCACGTCCTTTATGAATCGGTCGCACAGAGAGACCAGGTGCTGAAAATGGGGATGCCGCAGGGCATCAACATGGCGCATAACCGAATCCAGGATGTCGTGAACAAATTAAAATGAAGTTCTATGCCGGTTAACAAAATCTCAGGTGCATCAGGAAATCCTTTCATGCGCTCGATATTTCGCTGGATACACATCGTCTTCAGCGTTCCGATAGTCGGTTACATTTACAGTCCGTTTGACAAAATTCCGCAATACGCGCCTGTTGTTCGGTATGTCGCCGTTCCTGTCATTGTTTTCTCGGGATTGTGGATGTGGAAGGGACATGTCCTTCGGCGGCTTACTCGAAAAGATCAGGTTTTCAACGGGAGGTTGCGGATAACCGATTGCAAGGAGTAGCGAACAAATCAGACTAAAAACATCCTATGACAACGAGTGGACTGAATCCCAAGGTTGATTGGTATTTCAGCAAGGCCGAAAAGTGGAAAGCCGAATCGGAGAAATTGAGAGCAATCATTCTGGACTGCGGGCTGACCGAGGAATTGAGGTGGGGCAAACCGTGTTACACCTCTCAGGAAAGCAACATCGTTTTGATCCATGGATTCAAAGAATATTGCGCGCTTCTGTTTTTCAAAGGTGCCTTGTTAAAAGATCCCGAGGGTATTCTCGTCCAGCAGACGGAGAATGTGCAGGCGGCGCGGCAGATTCGATTCACCAATGTTCGCGAGATCGTCGAGATGACACCCATCCTCAAAGCTTATATCAAGGAGGCGATTGGAGCGGAGAAAGCCGGGTTGAAAGTGAAACTTAAAAAGACTTCGGAATTTAAAATGGCCGACGAATTTCGAATTAAATTGGATAATACCCCCGCTCTGAAAAAGGCTTTTGAGGCGTTGACGCCGGGGCGGCAGAGAGGATATCTCCTTTATTTTTCCGCGGCCAAACAATCGAAAACACGGGAATCGAGAATTGAAAAATGTGTGCCGCGGATTCTCAAAGGGAAGGGATTGGATGATTAGAAAACTGACGGCTCGAAAAGGGAGTTGTGATACGTAAGTAGTAGTACGTAAACAACTTTTCTTCTTCCTTTCAGCGGAGGTCGCGATATCCTTGCGCTCGCCTTTATGAAACACCACTTTAGCCTCGCAGCAGCAATTGCTCTTCTTGTTGGATCGATCCAAGCGCAAGCTCAATCCGTCATTTACAATTTCTCGGATAACACGTCCGACGGTTGGGCGCTGGGAGGATTCAGCGGCAGTCCGGCTGCCACAGTCTCAACCATTGGCGGTAACAATTACATTTTCGCTCCGCTCGGCAGTAGTTTCCAAGTGGCGAATGTTTCGAGTGGCGATTCGAGTTCCGCTTTGTTCCAAGCGATGCAGGCGGCCGCTTTGAACCCTTCCGGCTACGACATCAGTTATAACTATTACTTTGACACGTCGACTTTTGGCGCCACCCCTCCCAGTTTTCTTCAGCTTGGTACATTTGTGAACGGCGGCAATGGCCAATATTTTCAGGATTTCAGCACCCCTAATGAAGTGCAGTTCAACGGCAGCCAGTTGTCCAGCGGCCAGGTGTTCCAAGGCTCAGTGACAATCAATATGGGCACAGTTGGATTTGCTCTGAATCCAACAAACAACTTTTACCGGCTGGGACTCATTGAAAATGGCAATAATGGTGCCTCATCTTCCTCGATCGGCGTGTTCTTCACCGGTATCAGTATTACTCCCGTCCCCGAGCCCTCCGTGCTGTGTTTGTTTGGTCTGGGCGCAGCGGGTTTGTGGATGCGCCGCCGGTATTCAAATCATCGCTAAGCAGTCGGTGTAGGGGTGGTAGATTTCGGTAGCCATCGACGCTTCAAGATTTCAGTTTCTTTAGTGCTTCAATAATCCGCGCTCGCGTTGTGGTGTGCGTGGAACCCGGGTAACTTTGCGCCTATTCATCATTGCTGGAAACCAGCCTTGGCTTAGATTGGGTGACATGATCCGGCGTGATTACATCATTCGAATGATCGAGGAATTCACGCAGGCACTGGCTCGCATCCGGGGGTTGAAGAATGACCAGCGTTTGGGAGAGGCGGACACACTGACTGAGGAGGAATTCAAGCGCGTTACCGGCCTGGATTCCAATTCCGTATTACACTTGAGTGAAACTGAGTTGCTGGCAAAACTCATCCAGACGGATTCCGGCCAGGGGGTGCGGGAAAAGATGCTGATGCTGACGACATTGCTCAAGGAAACCGGGGATATGGCTGTGTCGCAGGATCACTTTGAAAATGGCCGCGCATGTTACTTGAAGGGATTGCATTTGCTGCTCGACAGCCTGGCGCGTGGCGAGATTTACGAGTTGCCGGAGTTCGTACCCAAAGTGGAGGAATTCGTTTTAGCGCTGGCCGACTGCGAATTGCCGCTGACTACAAGGTTGTTGCTGATGGAGTATTACGAGCGGACCGGACAGTTCGCCAAGGCAGAGGATGCGCTGTATGCGATCCTGGAGGCAGAGCCGGGCAACCTCCCCGCAGTGGAGTTCGGGATTTCGTTTTATGAGCGGTTGCAACGACAAAGCGATATCCGCCTTGAGGAGGGTAATTTGCCGCGTTCAGAAGTGGAGGCGGGCTTGAAGGAATTAAGTGCGAGAAAGGCAGCTTAGAGTTTCGACAGAGGACCGCCGAGCGCCCTTATTCGCCCGGCGGCCCCCGATTTCATCCAGGAAACTCCCTCTGCGAGCTCCGGGATAAATGATTCAACTCAACAAAATTCAGGTGGCAAAAATAACATCCTATTGATTGCTATTGAATTGAACGTTTAGCCTAGAACGAATGTTTAGATTTTTTAATCTTTTACAGATTGAAGCGACGGACTCTTAGAAAATTCAGCGCACCAGCTGCAAAAGATCACCACAATGTGTATGTGGTTCTATTGGATCCCGCTGTGGGGAGACTTCGCAAGGTGCAGAAGCTCAATCCCAATCGTGACCCGAAAAAACCGTGCGTTTACGTGGGAATGACAGGCTTGCCGGTCGAAGAGCGCTTCGCCAATCACAGACGGGGAATCAAGTCATCTCCGTTCGTGAAACGTTACGGGATGCGATTGACGCCAGAGCTTTACGAGCACCTGAATCCGATGCCATTCGAAGCCGCAGCGCAAATGGAATGCGATTTAACCGAGGACCTGCGCAACGCCGGATATACGGTCGTGGGTGGGCATTAGTGCTCCGATTCACCAGGGTTCTCAGGAATGCCCGGATCATCAAGAATCTGCACTGCCGTCGCAGGACCGAGGTCGGCGTAGTCTTCCAGCACCCACACCACTTTTTTATCGGGGGTGACTTCGACAAGCTGCGGTTTCCCAGCGCCGCCGCGAGAGCAGACGATAGTATTGCCGTTCACCAGGCGCGTGCAGGTCTGAGTGTTGACGTAGCGATATTCTTCCGGAAAGTCCTCGGGCACCAGACTCCAGACGATCTTCTTGTCGGGGGTGACTTCCATTTGAGATTTCCCGGATTCATTCGTGATGAGAGTGTGCCCATTTTTTAACCGAATGGCCGCCCACGGAGAAAATTTTGCGTCGGCCGGCAAGTCATTCGTTCCAAAGCTCCACACTTCACGAAAATTTTTGTCATATTCGATGACTTTATGCATGTTCAGGAAAGGGCACAAGTAGGTGCCTTGAGCAGTGTATCGCACACGACGAAACTGCGGGTGGATAGTCTTCGGGTCCGGCGGTTGGATGAATGGGAGGTCGTGATCAACCTCGGTTTTGCCGGATTTGATATTCACAACCATCAACTTCGGCGGCAGCCCGTTGCGGACAAACAGCACTTTGTCGAGGCCGATGGGCTGGCAGCAATGGACTTCGGTGTTCGTGGGACAATCATAGCGCCAGACCACTTGTTTTTCCGGGGTGATTTCCGCCAAGTATTGCATCCGGCTGAAAAGAATGTTTCCGTTCGAAAGCATCCAAACGTCGTCGTATTCATTTCCCTTGCCGGTCGAATACGTCCAAATGATTTTGCCATTATTGATCAGAAACATTTTATTGTAGCCCTCGCCGATGTAGAGCATCGGGTGCTGCGCTAATCCTTTGCCGGGCAGGTCTGGGGGCATCGGAGGAGCGTTTGTCATCAACCTGGTGGGTGAGACCTCCATCTCAGCGGGGCCAAGCGCGGGCACGTCCGGCGCGGTGAAACGGTCGAGCACGGCCATGCAGGGCGTTACCGATGGCGCTGCGAGCGAGATTTGGGTGAAGCTGCTCGTCAATACGAAGGCGACTGCAACGAAGCCTGTACGGGCAAGAATTTTAGGAGTCATTAGGGGTTTGATTTGCATTCTCTGCTACATGGAATGACTGAAATGTTCCCGTGAAGGTTACGCGCACGACGAGGAACGGCCGTCATCTGATCAGTTGGTGAAACTCTTGAAGACATTCGCAAACGCCCACGCGTGGTTCTCGTTGGCTGCGGGAGCGTTGGTTGTGGAAGCGGCAACGCTGTTCGTATTGGTCCCATTGGTGGCGTTTCGCTTTCGGCGTGGTCGGGCTGAGTCGTCATTAATCGACCAATAGTGGAGCGAGCAAACCCAAGGCGTTTTGTCGGCAAAGTCTTTGAGCGTTTTGGCATCCTGGAGATTGAAAATTTCGTTTGCGGAGCCGTTTCGTCCGAGACACGGGCAAAGACCGATCTGGATGGCGGGATCGATCTTCTGAATTTGAGCATAGGCGGCGTTCGCAGACTCGATCCCGAGTTCACCTTCGGTTTTACCCTTATTGATGAATTTCTTTCCGAAAAACATCACCATCAGATTTGCGGAATGTACTTTGACACCTTTCACCTTCGCATCGGCCAGAAGCGCGCAGGAGGCATCAGAGATACCCTCTGGGTCAACAGGCAGAGTGTAGGAAATGATCAGGCCGGGATTCTTCTTCTGCAGACCGGCGAGAGCAGCGTTACGGTGTTCACTGGCAACTTTGCCATTGTTCAGATTGTTTCCTTCCACGTCAAAATCGAGCCAGGTGAATTTGTATTGGTTGATGACTTTCTGGTAAGCGGCTTCAAGCTCGACGGGATCGTCAATCACATTAGCCATTTCTTTGCCGGCTTCGCCGCCGAAGGACATGATGACGTCGCCGCCACGCTTGCGAATGGCGTCAATCTGATCGCGGTAAAGATTTTGTTCGATCGGAATCCGCCCATCCCAGGATGGCTGGTTGGTGTAGGTCGCGTTTCTGCCATGGCCTTCCTGCAGGGCGATAATGAAGGCGAGGGTGTAGTATTTCAGGCCACAGGCATCATCGCAGTCCGTGAGCTTGAAATTGTCGCCTTCGCCAATGTACATGTAGGGCGCAAACACTCTCGCCGGCCATTGGGCGAAGGCGCAGGTGGCGGAAAGAACGACTGACGAGACGGCGACGGCGAAAGACAACGCGATTTTATTTTGCATCATGGAAGATCAGTTCTTCCGCGAAAGTAATAATGGCGCTGTGAAGCGGCAATAGCAAATCGCTCAGCAGAGCAGCAACGCGCCCGTTGCCAATTGATGAGATGGGTTCTAGTCTACGGACATGTTTCGGCCCTGCATTGACCTGCACGAAGGCAAGGTAAAGCAAATTGTTGGTGGCACGTTGAGCGACGCGCCGGGACGATTGCGAACCAATTTCGTTTCTGACCGGCCGGCTTCGTGGTATGCAGAGCTATATCGACGAGATGGCTTGAAAGGCGGGCATGTGATTATGCTTGGTCCCGGAAATGAGGCAGCGGCGCGCTCTGCGTTGGGGGCTTATCCGGGTGGCCTGCACGTCGGAGGAGGCATCACCGCAGGCAACGCACGGGAATGGTTGGACGCCGGCGCCTCGCACGTGATCGTCACTTCCTGGGTTTTTCGCGAGGGGCACATGGATGAGGCGCGCCTGGCTGAACTCGTTAAAACGATTGGTAAAAACAGGCTGGTTCTAGATTTGAGCTGTCGAAAACGGGACGACAATTATTTCGTGGTCACAGATCGCTGGCAAAAATTCACGGATTTATCCATCCGCGAGGAGACTCTAAAGAAATTGGCTGCGTCCTGTGCGGAGTTCCTCGTCCATGCGGTTGATGTGGAAGGACTCTGCCGTGGCGTCGACAAGGATCTGGTTTCCATTCTCGGAAAATCGGCTCCGATTCCTACGACCTATGCGGGTGGCGCCAGTTCGCTTGCGGACCTCGAGGAAGTAACGCGGTTGGGGCAGGGGAGGATTGACCTGACGATCGGCTCGGCATTGGACATTTTTGGTGGCAGCGGCGTACGGTATGAAGATGTGGTAGCTTTCAATCGACGGTTGTAAAAGAGAATCCATGAACGTGAAGCGCTGGCTGCGCGAGCATTCGCTGAAACTGCTCGCGATTCGCGACACGCCAGAAGCCATAGCCGGTGGCGTTGCCATTGGTGTCTTTTTTGGATTCACGCCTTTGTTTGGGATAAAAACGCTGTGTGCGATCTTCTTCGCCTGGCTCACGCGCAGCAATATCATCGCAACGATTTTAGCCGGCACCCTGCACGAACTGGTTTTGCCGATCATGCCGGCGATCTTCCTTTGGGAATACGAAGTGGGATATTGGGTTTTGAACCAGGAATGGCCACACGGTGTTCCCAAGGTTCACCTGGCGTGGCACGAATGGCGCGATTGGTGGAAGCTGCTGACGTCCGACGTCGGGAAACCGATGTTGCTCGGCTCAACCACCATTGCCGCTCCGCTGGCAGTCGTTTTTTATTTTGTGACTAAAAAGCTCGTCGCAAGGCATCACCGAAAACATCCCCATCCGCCCGTTGTCGAGGATGAGGAAGTTGAGCCTTGATGTGTTTAGCGTCGGGAGCAGCCGATGTAAGTCACCGTTGAACCGGAAGTCGAACAGGCGTCCGAGTATTGGTATCTGGTTTGTCCGCCGCCTATGTAAACAACGGTCGAAACGGGACTGCAATCCTGTTGGTAATCACAGGATGCCCGTGCGGCCCGCGGCGCAACATTATAGTTGTTGTAGGACACCGGGGCATAATAGGCCACTGGCGCCTGGTAAACCACGGGCGCGGTGTAAACAACTGGAGTGCTATAGACGACTGTGGGCGCCGCTACGGGCTCTGGAGCCGCGACATCCTGTGCAGGAACTGTGGCAACAGGCACTTGATTGTCGACGGCCTGGACTGGTTCGGTGATAACAGCGTCCTGGGCATGCGCGACAGCGATTGAGACTGAGAGGACGAACAGTTCAATGATCTTTTTCATACGCTTCTGATTGAATTGACGTCTCCGCAGCCGACGAAATTCACACTGTAAAAAGAAATCGCCCGCATTCAAACAATGCGGGCGTAACAATTTGTAATATAAATAGTTACTTCACTGCTTCAATTTTTGAGGCGGTCAGGATCTTCTTGCCGTTTTCCTCGCTTACTGTGCCCGTGGCCGTGACTTTCTCAGGCTTTTTGCAGATGTTCTCGTGAAAATCCTTACTTGTCGCATTGTCAGCGAGGTAGTACGTGACTTTCTGTCCATGTTCTTTGGTTTGAATCACGGTTTGGCAATCGGCGGTTTCGTGCAACGCGCATTTGGCGCACGTGCCTTGGCCGGTGATGGTCACTTCGTTGTCGGCGGCAAATGCCGGGATTGCCAAAAGGCCAGCCAGAGCGATCAGGGAGGTGATTTTTTTCATATCTCTTTTCTTCGTTCTTGTGGGATTCGAGTCACGCCAATCTATTTCGGCGACCAACCAAAAGACATTAGGAGTACACCCTATACGCCGAGAGAACGCGCATGAAACAAAAAGCCAACCCGAAGTCTTCCGGGTTGGCTTGAAATGGTTTTAATCAACAACTCAGCTTGAGAGCGCGCCGGCGGCGCTGGCTTTCTGGTTGAACGCGAGGTGATCGCCCTCGGCCGTAACCGAGATCGGCTCGCCATCGTGCAAGTTGCCTTTGAGAAGCTCTTCGGCCAGCGGGTCCTCGAGGAATCGCTCCACCGCCCGGCGCATTGGCCGCGCGCCATATTGCGGATCGTAGCCTTTGCCGACCAGGAAGTCCTTCGCCTTCTCGTCGAGCTGCAAAGCGATGTTCCGGTTTTTCATCAACCGGGCCATGACTTTGCTGACTTCGAGGTCGAGAATTTCGACCAGGTCCGGCTTCGTGAGCGAGCGGAAGACAATCACGTCGTCCAAACGGTTGAGAAATTCCGGGCGAAAAGTCTTCCTGGCTTCTTCGAGGATTTTCTCGCGCATCTGCTCGTAGCTGTTCGCATCCGTAATGGGCGAGAAACCCAAAGTGCTCTGCTTCTTGATGGTGTCTGAACCCACGTTGGACGTCATCAGAATGATGGTGTTCCGGAAGTTGACCACGCGGCCGACGTTGTCGGTCAGTTTGCCTTCTTCCAAGATCTGCAACAGCATATTCCACACATCCGGATGCGCTTTCTCGATTTCATCGAATAGCACCACCGAATAAGGCTTACGGCGGACCTGTTCAGTCAACTGGCCACCTTCCTCATATCCGACATAACCAGGTGGCGAACCAATCAGGCGCGAGACGTTGAACTTCTCCATATATTCGCTCATGTCGAGTTGGATGAGCGATTTGGAGTCGCCGAACATTTGCTCCGCAAGTGTTTTCGCCAGAAGTGTCTTACCTACACCGGTCGGTCCGAGCAGCGCGAATGTGCCGATGGGCCGTCTCGGATCCTTTAAATCAGCCCGTGAGCGGCGCAATGCCTTGCAGATCGCCGACACTGCTTCTTTCTGGCCGATCACGACTCTCTTCATTTCGTCTTCGACCTTCAGCAGGCGAGCCATTTCGCCTTGCTCCATGCGTTGAAGCGGAATGCCGGTCCATTTGGAAACGACGTGCAAAATGTCTTCCTCGTCGACCTTCACGCGCTTTTCTTCCCGCGTGGTGCGCCATTCTTTGAGAACGGATTCAAGTTTTTCTTTGGCGTGCTTTTCTTTGTCCCGCATCGAGGCGGCGCCTTCAAAATCCTGGTTCTTAATCGCACGCTCTTTCTTGGCCTTGATGTCTTCAATGTCCGCCTCCAGATCCTTAACTTCTGGCGGGCGAGTCATCGTACCAATGCGGGCGCGTGAGCCGGCTTCGTCCATCAGGTCGATGGCTTTGTCCGGCAAATAACGGTCCGTGATGTAGCGGTCCGAAAGCTTGACCGAAGCCTCAATGGCCTTGTCCGTGAACTCGGCCTTGTGGTGATCTTCGTATTTCGGGCGGAGACCTTTCAAAATCAGGATGGCTTCCTCGATAGACGGCGCTTCGACTTTGACGGCCTGGAAACGGCGTTCGAGGGCGGCGTCTTTCTCAATATACTTGCGATACTCATTGAGCGTGGTAGCGCCGATGCATTGCAACTCGCCGCGGCTGAGTGCCGGTTTAATAATATTCGACGCGTCCATCGTGCCTTCGGCCGAACCGGCGCCGACGATTGTGTGCAACTCGTCGATGAAAAGAATTATGTTCTTGGAACGGCGGATTTCATCCATGACCGCCTTGATGCGTTCCTCAAATTGTCCGCGATATTTGGTGCCGGCGACCATCAACGCGAGATCGAGCGTGATGACGCGTTTGTCGCGCAACAATTCCGGAACATTGCCTTGAGCAATTTCCTGCGCGAGACCTTCGACGATGGCCGTCTTGCCCACGCCGGCTTCTCCGAGCAGAACTGGATTGTTTTTCGTACGGCGGCAGAGAATCTGGATAACGCGCTCGATTTCGTTCTTACGGCCAATAACCGGATCCATCTCACCCTTGCGAGCGATTTCCGTCAGGTCGCGGCCAAAAGCCTTGAGCGCGGGAGTTTTGACTTCGCCTTTTTTCTCGGGCGGAGCTTTCTCGCCGGGTTCGGCGGTAGCCTGTTCTTCCTGCTGGGCGAAATTGGGATCCAGCTCCTTCAAAATCTCCTGGCGCGTCTGTTCGATGTCCACATCGAGGTTCTTCAACACGCGGGCCGCGACGCCGTCGCCTTCACGGAGCAAGCCGAGCAGGATGTGCTCGGTGCCAACATAAGTGTGATTGAGGGCTTTGGCTTCCTTGGCGGCAAGCGCGAGGACTTTCTTCACGCGCGGCGTGTAGGGAATGTTGCCGATCATTTTCTGATCGGGACCGGTGCCGACCTGTTTCTCGACTTCCATGCGGACGGTCTCGAGGTCGAGCCCCATTTTTTGAAGGACGTTCACCGCGACGCCCTGTCCCAATTTAATCAGGCCGAGCAAAAGGTGCTCGGTGCCGACGAAGTTGTGGTTAAAACGATCGGCTTCTTTACGCGCGAGCGCGAGCACTTGTTGCGCCCGCGGCGTGAAATTACTCATGGCTTCTTCACTCATACTGCTGTTTCACAATGCAATTAAATTTGCAATTTGTCCAATCAGTTACTTGACGATTGGGGAGGCCGGGAAATTGGACGGCTGACCGGCTTCAATCGCTCGCGAACCATGTCTGCACGCAGCAAGTCGCGTTCCTCTGCCGACAGCTTTTCGGAATGCTGTTTTTGCAGATGGGCGGGTTGGGTGAGGATAAAAAGCTCGTCCACCAACGATCTGTCCACCCCGGGGAAAACCCCCATATCCACTCCCAACCGCATCAACGACAACAGGTTCATCGTTTCCTTCGAGGAAATACTGTGGGCATTGGCCAAAATGCCATACGCCCGGCCAATGTGGTTATAGACCATTTTGGCCTTCTTTTCCAAAAGTGTTGCCCGGGCGTTCTCTTCGTGTTCAATGATTTGCCCAAGGACCTTCTCCAGCCGCTCAACAATGCCGCTTTCGGACTCGCCCAGGGTCATTTGGTTGGACACCTGGAAGACGTTCCCCAACGCTTCGGTGCCCTCGCCGTAAAGCCCGCGGACCGCCAGGCCCAGTTTGTTGACCGATTGGATAATCGGGTTGATCTGCTCGGCGAGAACCAGTCCGGGGAGGTGCAACATGGCACTGACTCGAATCCCGGTCCCAAGATTGGTCGGGCAAGCGGTCAGGTATCCCAAGTCCGGGTTAAACGCGTAATCGAGTTTCTTTTCCAGCTCCGAATCGACCTGGTTGATGGCGTTCCAGGCATTCCGGATCTGCAATCCCGGGCGCAACGCCTGCATCCGCATGTGATCCTCTTCGTTGATCATCACGCAGAGTGTTTCGTCCCGGTTCAACACCAGGCCGCTGCCGGAACTCTTGGCGGCATGTTCGCGGCTGATCAGGTGGCGCTCCACCAGAATCTGTTTGTCCAGAGTCGAGAGATTATCCATGGACTCCGCAAAGGCGTCCTTCATTTCCGGCAACGATTCGACAGCCGGACGAATGGAATCGAGGACTTTGACGCGCTCGGGCTTTTTCGCCCAGCCGGGGAAGGCCGCATCCTTCAGATTGCGGGCCAGCCGGACGCGGCTGGACATCACAATCCGGTCGTGCGGACCTTTGCGTCGCGCGGTGTCCGCAGGCGGGATCAGAAACTCATGAATATTCATTCTACACTAAATTGAACAAAGAACGGTAAGGGCCAAAATCAACTCGTCGTAATATTACTCAAGCGCGCGTTCATTTGCTTGATCTCATCACGCAACGCCGCGGCCTGTTCGAAATTCTCATCCTGCACTGCTTTTGTCAGCTTCTTCTGCAACGTCTTCAACCGGTCCGAGAGCTCACGGCTTTGGCGCAACGCGTCCGGGACTTTGCCGACATGCCGTGTGCCTTTGTGCATGGTCTTCAGCAGACCTTCCAGGCCCTCAGCAAATGTCTTGTAACATTCGGAACAACCCAGCCGCCCGGCCTTTTTAAAATCAGCCTGGGTAAAACCGCAGCGCGGGCACTTGATCTCTACACCACCGGCGGACTGCTCAATTTCCTTCGAGGCACCCAGTCCGAGCAGCAGATCGGCGAGTTCAAAACCAACGGGATCGTTCACACCTTTGGTCTTGGAACATTCCTCGCACAGGTCAACCTTCTGGACTTTGTCACCATCGATCTTGGTGTAGTGCACGGTTGCTTCGCGTTCCTTGCAAATAATGCACAGCATAGTCGTCTACTCGTATATCGGCTCACCGGAGGCTTTAGTCAAGGAGTGATACTCCGCAACCAGCTTTTTGGTCAACACCCCGGGTTTGCCATTGCCAATCACACGACCGTCAATCTTAACAATGGGCACGATTTCCGCGCCCGTTCCGGTCAGAAAACACTCGTCTGCATTGAACAAATCGTAGCGCGTCAGGTTCGGTTCGGTCACTTGAATCCCCGACTCCTCTGCCAGTTCAATGACCACCTGCCGGGTGATCCCGTACAACGCTCCAGCCGATAGCGGCGGCGTAAACACTTTGCCGTCCTTGACGATGAAGATGTTGTCGCCCGTGCACTCGGCCACATACCCTTCCGCATTCAACATCACCGCTTCTTCAACACCAGCGTTGTTGGCTTCGATTTTCGCGAGGATGTTATTCAGGTAATTCAGCGACTTGATCGCCGGGTTCAGCGCGCTGTGCAGGTTGCGCGTCGTCGGCACCGTGACGATCTCCATGCCCCGCTGATACAACTCCGGCGGATAAAGCTGAATCTTGTCAGCGATGATGATCACCGACGGATTCTTGCATCGGTTCGGATTCAATCCCAGCGTGCCCACGCCACGAGTCACGACCAGCCGGATGTAACCATCGCGAATCTTATTCCGGCGGCAACTCTCCACGACCGCCTCGCTGATCTCTTCGTGCGACATCGGGACGGTGAGCAGAATCGCCTTCGCGGAATAGAACAGCCGGTCGATGTGTTCCTTCAATCGAAAGACCCGCCCGTTGTAAGCACGAATGCCTTCAAAAATTCCATCGCCGTACAGCAGACCATGATCGAACACCGACACCTTCGCGTCGCGTTCGTTATAAAACTTTCCATCGATAAAAACTTTCATCGTGCTAATCATCGAAACTAGGCCAAAGGGCAGGGCAAGGCAAAGCGAAATATTGCGGACGAGGGGCCAATCACTTGTCTTGGAGCGCCTTTTTCCATCCAACTTCAGCCTTTCGCTCTCTGTGTCTCTGCGGCAACATTCCCAAAGACTTCGACCGGTAATTATCATAACTTTCGTAAATTCTTCCCCCTCGACCCCGACCCTCGCCCCTTCTCGCGTGAGTGTAAACGAGTGGAATTATCGTAAATTATCGTAACTTTTGTACCACCTTTCGCTTCAAGGCAGATCGCGCCGCTCCTTTCGGACTTCTTGTCGCACCAAAGCGCCGCGACGGCGGATGGA
>Ga0070731_10003337_pt1 | contig 14559 bp, 12 predicted proteins | sample Coa_R1_2_FD_66448 | JGI IMG/M metagenome (GOLD analysis project Ga0070731, IMG submission 66448) | Surface soil microbial communities from Centralia Pennsylvania, which are recovering from an underground coalmine fire - Coalmine... | ecosystem: Environmental > Terrestrial > Soil > Unclassified ... | reverse complement strand
CATGCCCGGGTGCGGCAGCCAGCGCGGCGCGCCGGCCATCGCATAGAGCTGCCCCCAGCCGCCGGAGCGCTGGAACAGATTTACCGAGTCTTCCACCGTGGCGCGGTCCGCGGAGGGCAGCAGCGTCGCCGATATCACGTCGAAGGTGGCGCGCGTCATGTCGCGGTCGACCGCCTGCACCGAAGCGGCGGGCGAGACGCGCCATTCCGCCAGCAACGTCTCGGTGGCGCGCACGAACGCAGGCACGAAGCCGAGCAGGTCCTGGTGCCGGAACATCGGCGCGGAGGCCTGGCGCTGCCATTTCCACTCCGCGCCCTCGGTCGTCAGGATGCCCTTGCCGAGCAGCGGCGACAGCAGCCGGATCTGCGACAGTTTCTGGAATTTTTCCCGCTCGTCGAGCAGCACCGTCTTCACCAGCGCCGGATCGGTGATCCACAGGCGCTGCATGCGCCCCACCCGACCGGGGACGAGGTCCTGCTCGTAGACCGCCTGCGGCACCACTTCCAGCGGATTGCGCACGAACGCGGCGAGAAAGGCGAGGCCCTTCAGCGGCTGCGCCGGCGGCGCGATGCGCGGCGGAACGAGGCGTGCGGCAGCATTGCTCATCGGAAGAGCGGCAGCTTACCTCAGCCGCGGCTGACGTTGGCGGAGACGCAGAGCCAGCGTCCGTTGCGGCGCGCCCAGATGTCGGTGTAGCGGCCGTGGCTGATCGTGCCGTCGGGCCTGCGGTCGACGAACCCCGAGTGAATCAGCGCGACCTCGCCGAGGATGCGGATCTTCACGTCGACCGCCTCGAAATCGCTTTTTCCCGGGAAACGTCGCAATACGCGCGAGGAAGCCGGCCCTGTCGACGAACGAACCCGTCCGGATTGGTGGCCATATAGTCCCGCGCCAGATTGTCGGCGTACCAGCGCACATCGACCTGCGCGGCGGACCTTACGTAGTTGCGGTTCAGTTCCCGCAGCGCCTCCATGTCGCCGGGGTCCGCAACCCTCACGCAGGCACCAGTCCCGGGTGGCCGGCCGGCTGGTGCACGGTCGGCGGCCGGTCGTCCATCAGCCATTGCAGAGTGAAGGCAGTGAAGCCGATGGCGATCAGCGCGCCCCAGGCGACGTTGTAGTTGCCCCACCGCGCGAATACCAGGCCGCCCATCCAGGCGCCGAAAAAGGATCCCACCTGGTGGCTGAGGAACACCACGCCGTAGAGCGTGCCGAAATGCTCCAGGCCGAACACGCGGCCAATGATGCCCGTGACCAGCGGCGACACGCCCAGCCACAACGTGCCCATGGCCGCGGCGAAGATCAGCGTGGTGGTGGCGCTGATCGGCGCCAGCAGGAAGCCGACGATGAAAAGGGTCCGCAGCAGGTAGATCAGCGCGAGCAGGTGCTTCTGGCTGTAGCGCGCGCCGAGCAGGCCGAAGCCGTAGGTACCGAGGGTGTTGAACAGGCCGATCAGGCCGAGTGCGGTCGCGCTCACGCCCGGCGCCACGCCGCAGAGCTGCAGGTAGGCCGGCAGATGGGTGGTGATGAAGACGAGCTGGAAGCCGCAGGCGAAGAAGGCCAGCGTCATGAACAGGTAGCCGCGGTGGCCGATGGCCTCGCGCAGCGCTTCGCGCAGAGGCCTGGATTTCGCGACGACGTTTGCGTTGGAACGGGAAGGATCCGCGTTCAATACGATGGCGAGGTGCTTTATCGGAAGGGCGAACAGGGCCATCGAGCTCGCGATCACCGCGAACGTCACCATCGCCGGCTGCCAGCCGAAATTGTTGATCAGCGACTGCCCGAACGGCGCGAGCACCATCGTGCCCAGCGATCCCGAGGCCGCCACCAGCCCCACAGTCTGGCTGCGCCTGGCTTCCGGCGTCGCACGCGTCACCACGCCGATAAGCACGCCGAAGGCGGTGCCGGCGGTGCCGATGCCCAGCAGGAAGCCGGCGACATCCAGGCCGAGCGTACCGTGCGAGTACACCATCAGCAGCATGCCCGCCGCGTAGGCGATCGCCGTCCCGGTCAGGATCGGCCGCGGGCCGTGCTTGTCGGCGAGCGCGCCGACGAAGGGCTGGCTGATACCCCAGACGATGTTCTGCAACGCGATCGCGAAGCCGAAAGTGGCCGCCGAAACGCCGGCGTCAATGGTCATCGGCCGCATGAACAGCCCGAGGCTCTGCCGCAGGCCCATGCAGATGGAAATGATCGCGCCGCTGAGTATCAGCAGCAGGATCATGGCGCGGCGGTTGGGGAACGGGGATGCGGACGAAGAAGTGGAAGCCATCGGCGATTTATACCGCCGATGGTGCCGCAGCGCAGCAGGGTTTCACAAACGCTATTTCATGATCCGTGGGATGCACGCCATGCATTCACCGTTCGCCTGCCCCGGCGGGTTTTACCTGGCCAGCGGATCCGGGCGCACCTGCAGTTTGTAGACCTTGGGCGAATTCGCCGTGCCGCCCTCATTGTGGAACACCGTGCGCGTGCCCGACATGGTCCAGAGGCCGCGCCCTTTCCAGCCGGTGTCCGGATTGTCGATGCGGCCATCCACCAGTTTGGTGAAAAAACCCAGCGGATACGGCACGCGGATGTCCACCAGCTTCCCGTCCACTACCGCGAGCAGCGATTCGCCGCCGTTGGTGGAGGCAATCGGCACATTCGCGCCGAGGCCCAGCGTGTTATAGCGGTCCACCCAGATGTAATAGGCGTGGTTGGCGCTGCCCGGACCGGCCACGCCTTTGAACTGCGGCCCCGGCATCTGGTACAGCGTCCAGCCTTCCGGGCAGAGTCTTCCGCTCGCCGCCGCCGGGCCGTTCAGCGGGCCTTTGCATTTTCTGCGATCGAAGCTCGCCACGTGTCCGCTCGCGAGCGCCGTCCAGGCGACGCCGTTCAGGTCCAGGTCGAGGCCGCGCGAGCCGAACGTGCCCTCCGGCGGCGCGTAGATTTCCGCCAGCGCGGTGTTCGAGGGATCCGGACCCGGCACCAGGCGGACGAGATAGCCGGGCTGGTCCACGCGCGAGAATCCGACGTCCATCGCCTGACCCCAGACCGAATCATCCACGGGGCCGGGCATGACGCCGTAGAACGCCGCCATCACGCGCTTGTCCCTGGCGGGATCAAGCGGCTGGTTTGCCTCGACGTAGTCGTCGCGCTTGCCGTTGCCGTTGGTGTCGACGACGATGGGCGTCCAACCCTGCGATTTCGCCGAGTCGCCGGTCTCGAGGAACAACCGGGTATTCACCCAGCCGACCACGCCGCTTTGCGGTCCGCCCTGGCTCGTCCACAGCGTGTGGTTCGCGTCGCCGGCGAAAAAGAGGTGGTGCGTCGAGAAGCAGGTGTCTACGTGCAGCCACTTCCCGGTCTTCGGGTCGTACATGGAAAGCTGGCGCGGCGACTCGTTCAGCGGCACCACCTTCGCCGACGGATGGTCCGAGCCCTTCTTGCAGAAATCCGGATTGGGCGCCGGCCGTATGCGCGCGCTGAACCAGACCCGCCCCTCGCTGTCCATCATCGCGTTGTGCAGGCTGCTGTGGCCGTCCCAGATCGGCTTGTCGCCCCAATAGGCCGAAGGTGTCATCGGCAGGCTCAGCGAGGACGGCGTATTGGGGTCGACGAAGGGGTGCCGGATCTGCGTCGCCGTATTCGCGACCGGATCGAGCACCGGGATCAGGTCCGTGCTCTCCTCGGTCGCGCCGTAGATGAGGCCATTGGCGTTGACCCGTGGATTATTCTTGTCGCTCGAGACGCCGTCGTGCAGATAGTATTGCGGCGCCGAGAAGTCCCACATGCTGACGACGACATTGCGCTCGACGCCCTTGGGCCGCTCCGGCCTGGCGAACGGCACTTCGCCGCCGGCGATGCGGTCGGTCCAGTCGGCGAACTGCTTCAGCGCCCTCTCGGCGCCCATGTTCCCCAGCGTCAGCGCCATGTTGGTCATCGCCTGCCCGGCCTGCGTGCGACGCGCCCAGGCGTGGAAGGAATCACCCGATTTGGCGAATTGCTCCGGAACAACGCGAATGCCCCTGCTGCCGAGCGCGTGGCACGACTGGCAGGAGTTCTTCAGCGAGTCGATCCAGTAGTACTGCTGCTTCATGGTCTCCCGAATGCCGTTGCCCTTCTCCCCGGTGCCGGGAAATTCGCTCTTGTCCGGGATCCCGAGCATCGAGTACCAGTACATGCCCGGGTAGTATTCCGCAGCCGCCTTCTCGCTGGGCGCCGGCACAGCCCTGAGGTTCAGGGTTGCTCCGGGACTGGACTTTATTTTCTCCGAATCGACGAGCCCATAACCCCGCACCCAGATGCTGTAGCTCGCCCTGGGCAATTCTGGAATCAGGAAGCGGCCCTGGTCGTCGGTCACCACGACCTTGGCGAATTTGGTCGGCAGGTCCGCAGTTTCTGCGATCACCCACACGCCCGCTTCCGGACCTTTCGGCCCGCTGACGATGCCGCCGATGTCGGCAGGCCCGACTGTCTGCGCATGGACGCTGCACGCGAAGAGCAATGCCGCGGCACCCGCCTGCCAATTCAATTTTGATTTCATGCCCCCTCCCATGGCTGACTGCGGCAGGATGCACGTATCTCTAACGGCTCGCAATAAGTTTTGAACGGCAGCGAGAAGCCCGAGGTTTTTCTCTTGCCCGTCGGTGTAGGCTAGGTATTCGTAGGCCCCCGTGTTACACCAACGGGGGCCAGACCCGAGCCTGACAAGAGGCGGTTTGGTCGGAACCGTTTGAGCGAGCTAAGAATGGATACACAAAAGAGTTTTCGACGAAAATCCATATAAATGATGATGCGTTGCAAACCGACTGCAATTGCAAATACGGCATGAACGCACCCATATACCATTGGACGTGCCACGCTTGCGAGTACGTTAATGGGCCCGGTATGTCCATGTGCGGTAACTGCAACTTTCCAGCTATGGCGTCGGCAGTTGAAATTGCTGGCGCTCGTGGAGAGCCCAATCCTATCCAAGAAGGATATCGAGCGATGGGAAGGGGAACAGTATGGCTGGCCTGGATCACCACGCTCTTCTGGCCCTGACATCCAGCGACCGTATTCCATCCATAAATTCCAAGCGGATTCCCAAATTGCGCCGCTGGTATCTTGCGTTAGCCAAGCCGCAACATTGGTAGAAAGAAGTGTCCAGGCTCACCCCGGTTGCCGAGGCAGAAGCCTAAACTCATAGCCGCAGCGTCCGTCGGGAAGACGTATACTGATTTCGCATCTGATTGCGGACATTCTTGTTCCGAATAAGGAGTGCGTAAATTGGGAATCATGGTCTTGCTGGATCTAATGGGTGGAGTTGCTCTACTCCTATGGGGTCTGCACATGGTCCAAAGCGGACTGGTTCGTGCGTTCGGCGCCGACCTTCGGCGGTTTTTGCGAGTTGCCCTAGCGAATCGCGCCCGGGCGTTCCTGGCAGGCGTCGGCGTAACGGCACTGCTTCAGAGCAGTACTGCTACGGCGCTAATGGTCACTTCGTTTTCTGCCGAGGGCATGGTCGGATTGGTATCCGGCTTGGCGATCATGCTTGGCGCCAACGTGGGTACGACTCTAGTTGTGCAGGTGCTGTCCTACGACATATCGGCTGCAGCGCCGATTCTGCTAATTCTCGGAGTGTCGGCATTTAAGCAGGGAAGCCGCACGGTTACTCGCGATCTGGGTCGCGTATCGGTAGGACTCGGATTGATGCTGCTTGCACTCCATATCCTGCTGCAGAGCCTCGCACCTGCGGAGAACGCACCTCTCGCTCGAGAGATTCTCGCGTCGGCCACGTCGGACCCTTTGCTTTGTATTGTCATCGGAGCGCTTCTGAGTTGGGGAGCTCATTCGAGCGTTGCCGTCGTGCTGCTTACGATGTCTCTCGCCTATTCCAATTTCGTGTCACCGGCTGGCGCACTGGCCTTGATCTTGGGCGCGAACATGGGAAGCGCGGTCAACCCGTTGCTGGAAGGTGGAGCGCGAGGCAATGCAGCGAGCTACCGGGTGCCGGTCGGCAACCTTTTCACGCGGATCGTGGGCTGCGCGCTTGTGGTGCCCTTCCTCAATCCAATCGCAAGCGAGATGTTGCGATTCAGCCCCAGCCCGCTTCGCATGGGCGCCAATTTCCATATGGCGTTTAACGTGGTTCTGGCACTACTATTTATTCCTCAACTCGGCGGCTTGGCACGGTTTCTTGAGCGGTTTCTCCCCGACCTGAAGGCGCCGGCCGACGCCGGGAAGCCCCTCTATCTCGACGAATCTGCCATAGATACCCCGGCGCTCGCGCTGGCGAGTGCTGCGCGGGAGTCCTTGCGCATGGGCGAGATGGTCGAGGCCATGCTGCAGCAGACAATGAATGCACTGATGACCCAGGACCGCAACCTAGTGAGCGAGATATCCAAAAACGACAATGCCGTTGATCGCCTTCATGAGGCTATAAAGCTCTATGTGGTGAAGCTAACTAGGGACAGCCTCGACGAGCGAGAAGGCCGCCGTGCTATGGAGATCATTGCATTCGTGATTAACATGGAGCACATCGGCGACATCATTGACAAGAACCTGATGGAACTCGCCGCCAAGAAGATTAAACATGGTCTTCGATTTTCAACGCAAGGAGCCGAAGAGCTTCAAGCCATGCATAAGCGAGTGCTCGATGACATGCGGCTCGCGTTCGGTATTTTCCTCTCTGGCGACGTCAAAGTGGCGCGGCAGCTCTTAGACGGGAAAACCCGCTTCCGCGAAGCGGAGATCGTCGCGTCGGAGAATCACCTCGCGCGCCTCCGCGAGGGACGCCCGGAAAGCATCGAAACAAGTGCTCTCCACATCGACATCCTGCGCGACCTCAAGCGCATTCACTCCCATATCTGTGCAGCTGCTTATCCTGTGTTAGAAGCATCCGGTGAGTTGCTGTCGAGTCGGTTAAGGGACGCGCCGCAAACGCCAGAGACGACTGCCCAGAGACAACATCGCGGGGACACCGATCCCGCTCCTGGACCTCGGTAAAGCCGCCGACAGGCAGGTCATTTTACGGGTGCGTTAGGCAGTACAACGATTTCGCACCAGTGCCCACTTTTGCCTAGGTTGGCGAGCCAAACCGGACTCGAACCTGAATAAATCTCCAAGTGTGAGCGGGTATGTACGTTGCAAAAAAAAAGCCCGCTTGCGCGGGCTTTGACTTCCACTTTTCCTTTCTTACATCGGCGGTATCTGTCCATTCAGCCCGACGTTGACGCGCGCCGCGGCAAGGCTGCCGTCGGCCTGTTTTTGCGCGACGACGAAAATCTGCGCGCCGGGCTTGAGCTCGCTCTTGTCGGCGGGCGTGAACTGCACCACGGCCGCATCGGCGGGCACCAGCACTTTCTTTTCGCCCCCTTTGTACTGCACCGTCATGACACGGTCCTTGCCCATGCTGCTGATATTGGCCACGTTCGCGTTGGTCATCTTGCTGTCGGGGCGCAGGTCCCAGGGGTAGTGACCTTCGCCGGTGCCGCGCATGGCTTCCGGGAAAATGTGCACTTCCAGCGCGACCAGCGCGCCGTCGCGCTCGCCGACCGAGGTGGTGCCGATGAATTTTCCGCTGGTGATGTCGTCCAGGCCCGCCTTGGCGATGCCGACGACCATGAAGTTGTCGGCCATCTTGATGGTCACGTTCTCGCCGCTGCGGGACTTCACGGTGAGCATCTGGCCGTCGAGCTTCTCTACCACGCCGCGGACCCTGACGGGCGGGTTGGCGGGTGCCTGGGCGATGGCAACGGCGGATACGGCGGCAAGCAGCACTGCGGCAATGGCACGAATCATGGGATCTCCTCGTAGAGTTGACGATCGAACGTTAACAAGCGGGGGCGGCGTTTATTCCGGTGCCAGTCTACTCGGACAGGCTGATGCAGCGGTTCTTCCGGTCGACCCCGCGAAAGGGGCTGCCACCCGTCAATTCCCTTATCTGACCCGGCGGACAGCTCTTGTCGTTTATATAGATGATTTCCTTGTACTGGATACTGCCCGTGGGAGGCTCTGCCTCTTCCACCTTGCCCGGATGACGCGCCTTGAATTGCTCGATGCTGGAGGTGGCCGCGAGCTTGGCTTTCTCCTCGGTCGCCTTTTCGCGCGCCACACGTTCAGTAGCAGCTTTGTCCGCAGCAGCCTTGTCTGCCGCCAGCCTGTCGGCCGTCGCTTTTTCTGCAGCCGCTTTCTCGGCCACCGCCTTCTCCGCAGCTGCGTGTTCCGCCGCCAGTCGCTCTGCCGCTGATTTGGCCGCCAACGCCTTGTCCGCTGCCAGCTTCTCGGCGGCCGCTTTGTCGGCAGCAGCTTTCACGGAAGCCATTTTTTCCTGGATGGCCTTCTCGTTGGCCGCCTTGGTCGCGGCAGCCTGCTCCGCCGCGGATTTGTCGGCGAATTCGCGCCGGATGCGCTCCTCCGTTTCCTTCTTGGCCTTTTCGATGTCGGCCGCGTTCACTTCCGGTTTTGCCGGGGCCACCTTCTCCACCTGGGTCGGCGGAGCCGTGTCCGCAACGGGCACCGGCGCTCGGCCCATGTACAGGTAGGCACCTGTGCCCGCAGCAATCAGGGCAAGACCGATGAACGCCGGCGCCGCCATCGACCGTTTCTTTTCCGCCGGCGGGCTCGCCGCAGGGCGGCGCTCGATGATCGCCACGGTCGCATCGTCGGCATCCGGCTGCCGCAGCTTGTCCAGCTTGATCTGCGCCAGTTCCGCATAGGTGCCGTCTGGAAATTTCTTTAAATACACTTCGAACTCCGCGGCCGCATCGCTGTTCTGGATCGAACGCCAGAATTCGATCTCCGCATCGCTCGAAATCCTCTTTGGCCGCGGCGCGGCGGGCCTGGGCGCGGCCGGAGCAGCGGGTGCGGAACCCTGGGTGCGGCGCAAATCCGCCGCGAACTCCCGTGCAGTCGCGTAGCGGTCGGCGGGCCTTTTGGCCAGCGCGCGCTCCACGATCTCGTCGAATGCCGGCGACACGTTCGAGACGAAGCTCGAGGGCAGCGGCGGGTCCTCCTGCATGATCTGCTTCGCCACCGTCCAGGCGCCTGCGCCCTTGAACGGCTGCTCCCCGGTCAGAAGTTGGTACAGCACCACGCCGGCCGAGAATATGTCGGTGCGCCGGTCGATCTTCTGGCCCTGGATCTGCTCGGGGGACATGAAGGCGGGCGTCCCGACCATGGTGCCCGCGGCCGACAGGTCGCTGTCCTGCACCCGCGCGACGCCGAAGTCGGCGAGCTTGACGCGCCGCTGCTCGTCCAGCATGACGTTGGCGGGTTTCACGTCGCGGTGGATGACGTTCACCTCGTGGGCGAAATCGAGCGCATCGAGCAGCTCGCCCATGATGCGCACGGCCTCCGCAGGGATGAATTTCTCGCCGGCGCCGAGGAAACTGCGCAGCTCCCTGCCCTGGATGAACTCCATCACCAGGTAGGCGATTTCGTTTTCCTCGCCGAAGTCGTAGACCTGCACGATGTTGGGATGGCTGAGGCGCGCCACTGCTTTCGCCTCTTTCACGAACCGCTCGGAGTAGGCGCGCTCGGTCTCTTCATCGAGCGCGGCTGCCTTGAGGATGGTCTTCACCGCGACGCGGCGCTCAAGGTTAGGGTCGAAGCCCTCGTAAACCACGCCCATCGCGCCCCGGCCCAGAACCCGGCGCAGTTGATACCGCCCTAGTTTCGACAGCTCTGCCATGCCGTATTACTTCCCCGAATACGGAACCGCCTCCGCAATCGTATCCCAGATGTGGCGCGCCGCCGGATCGATCTGCTCCTCGCGGATATGGCCCACCAGGCCGGCGGCTCGGCTGACCACCGCGATTCCGCGCGCCACTTCCTGCGGCACGCCGATTTCGCCCAGCAGCGCCGCGATGGCGCCGGTCGCGTTGATCGTAAGGTGCCGGCCCCAGGCCGCGTCCACCTCCTTCGCCAGCAGCCGCAGCGCGCGGATGTGCCGCCCGGGGACGCCAGCTTCCTCCGCGATCGCGAGCAGGCGCGGCGAGCGCGGGTCGTCAGGCTTGTGGTGCGGATGCCCGAAGCCGGGAATCGGCGCCTTCGAATCGCGAAAGCGTCTGGCTACGGCCCTGGCGCGCGCGGCTTCACCCTCCGGCGCGGCGAGAATTTCCTCGAGATTCTTCGCGCAGCCTTCCATCGTGCCGATGAACGTGCTGCCTACGCCGAGCAGCCCCGCCGCCACTGCCGCCTGCACCGCTTCCGGACAGGAGTCGTAGATCAGGCGCGAAACGATCACCGACGGCGTCAGGCCGTGCTCCATCAGCGTAACCAGCACCGCGTCGAGGATCCGGGTCTGCGCCGGCGTCGGCTTCGCGCCGAGCAGCTGGAAGTACATCATCTCGGTGAAGCTGAGCTTGCCGATCAGGTCGTCGACCAGGCTCGCGCCGCGGACATAGATCGCCTCTGTGGTGTGGTGCGCGATTTTCGTGCTGGGCCTGGCCATTCGAGGCTCCTTTCCCGGTCAACTCGCAGTGCCGAGGTAATAGTTCTTCACCAGGCTGTTGCCTTCCAGCTCGGCGACCGTCCTGCCCTCGAACACGATCTCGCCGTGCACGATGATGTAGCCGCGGTCGGCGATGCGGATCGCCTGGTGGAAATTCTGCTCCGCCATCAGCACGGTGAGCCCGTGGCGCTCCTTCAGCTGCTTGATCATCGTCACGGTGTTCGACACCAGCAGCGGTGAAAGGCCCACCGAGGGCTCGTCCACCAGCAGCAGCTTCGGGGAGGACATCAGGGCGCGGGCGATCGCGAGCATCTGCTGCTGGCCGCCCGACATCGAGCCCGCAAGCTGCTTGCGCCGCTCCTTCAGCACCTCGAAGGTTTCATAGCAGAGCACCAGGTTCTTCGCGATGTCGGGCCGCGCCTGCGGACGGAACGCGCCCAGCAGCAGGTTCTCTTCCACCGTCAGCTTCGGAAACAGCCGCCGGCCCTCGGGCACCATGGCCACGCCGAGATTGACGATTTCCTCGGTGGAAAGGCTGGTGAGATCGTGGACTCCGTCGCCGAGCCTCAGTTCTATTTTTCCCCTGGAGGGACGAACCACCCCCATCACGCACTTCATCAGGGTGCTTTTGCCGTTGCCGTTGGTACCGAGCAGCGCCACGGTTTCCTTTTCCCGTATCGAAAGAGAAATTCCCTGCAGCGCGCGCACCGCGCCGTAGCCGGCGTCCACGCCCTCAACGATAAGCTCAAGCGCCAAGGTAGGCCTTCTGCACATCGGGGTCGGCGACGATGGTCCCGGGCGCGCCCTCGCAGATGATGCGTCCCGCGTCGAGGCACACGATGCGCTGCGAGAACTTCATCACCGCCTGCATGATGTGCTCGATCATGATGATGGTGATGCCGCTCGCGTTGAGCTTGAACAGGATTTCCAGCACCTCGCTGACTTCGTTGGCCGACAGCCCCGCCATCGCCTCGTCCGATATCAGCAGGCGGGGCCGCGCCGCCATGGCGCGGGCAAGCTCGAGCTTGCGTAGCTCGACCTGCGACAGCTGGTTGGACCGGATTGCCGCCTTGTCCGCAAGGCCGATACCGCGCAGGATTTCCATAGCCTCCGCCTCGGTGTCGGCGAGATGCAGGGAACCCCGGTGCACGACGTATTCGAGCGGCACGACGAGGTTTTCCAACACCGACATGCTGGCGAAGGGCCGCGGAATCTGGAAACTCCTCGCGATGCCGCGCCGCGTCCGCTGGTAGGCCGGCAGTCCGGACATTTCCTCGCCGTCGAACACGATGTTGCCGCCGTCGTTGTCGAGCACGCCCGAGATGCAGTTGATGAGCGTGGTCTTGCCGGAGCCGTTCGGGCCGATCAGGCCGAAGCGCTCTCCCGCGGCGACGTCGATGCTCACCCCGGAGAGGGCCGCGAAGCCGCCGAACTGCTTCGACACGCTCTTTATTTCGAGGAGGCTTTTTTCCATCTCTTGACCAGGCCCAGGATCCCTTCGGGAGCGGCGACCACGAACACCACCAGCATCACACCGACGACCAGCACGTTCACTTCCGACGACACGGTGACGGTGACGACCTGCTGCAGCGTGCCTAGCAGCACCGCACCGATCACCGGTCCGATCCAGTGCCCCATGCCGCCGATGATCGGCATCGCCAGCGCGTTGACCGCATGGTTCAGGCTGAATGAGGACGTCGGCTCGATGAAGGATAGGTATTGCGCGTACGGCGCGCCGGCCGCGCCCATCAGGGCGCCGGAAAGCGTGGCGGCGCCGAGCTTGAGTTTGAGCGTCGGCACGCCCGAGCATTCGGCGGCGCCCTCGTTGTCGCGGATCGCGCGCAGGCCGCGGCCGATCCAGGAAGTTTCGACATAGCGCGCCGAGCCGACCGCGATGAGCGCGATCAGCGCCATGACGAAGAACAGCCATACCGTGTAGCTGCCGAAAAACGGCGCTTCCGCCGGGCGCAGGGTCGGCAGCCCCTTGGCGCCGCCCACGTAATGCCAGTTCAGCACCACGGTCTCGAGCACGATCGCCACCGCGATGGTCGCGATGGAGAAAAAGATGCCGCGCAGACGCATGGTCAGCATGCCGACGCCGAAGCCAAGCAGCCCCGATGCCGCGGCGCCCGCCAGGATCTGCAGCCCAAGCGGCAGCGCGAACGCCTTGTACAGCGCCACGGCGGTATAAGCGCCGACCGCGAAGAACGCGCCCGTGCCGAAGTTCACGTAGCCCGCGTAGCCGCCGAGGATGTTCCAGGCGGTGGCGAGCACGATGAATTGCAGTACCACGTAGCCGGCGAAGAACCAGTATTCGTTGTGCACCACCAGCGGCAGGACCGCGACCAGGCCCAGCACTGCAAGCGCTCCGGCGGTGAATCGCAGCATCAGCGTCCGAACAGCCCGGCCGGGCGCACGCCGAGGACGACCAGCAGGATGCCGAAAGCGACTGCGGGCGCCCACGAGGTGCCCGCGGTGGAGAGCACGATCGATTCGGTGATGCCGAGGATCAGCCCCGCCACCAGCGTGCCGCTCATGCTGCCCAGGCCCGCCAGCACCACTACGCAGAAGGTGCGGCCGATATAGAGCCGGTCCAGGTTCGGATCCACCGGGCCGACGATGATCAGCAGCGCGCCCGCAAGCGCGCAGGTCGCGGTCGCTATGCCGAAGGCCCAGCGCTTGATGCGCACCGGATTCGCGCCCATGAGGCGCAGAGCCCCCTCATCCTGGGCCACCGCCTTGATGGCGCGGCCCGTGAAGGTGCGCGAGAGATAGAGCGCCAGAACTGCGGTCAGCGCCAACGCGACGCCGAAGGCAACCAGCATCCGCTGCGGCACCCGCATCTCGCCGTGCCCCACGCTGGAACCGATATAGGACGCGTCCACCAGCTGCTGGTCGACGCCGAACACGAGGATCAGGCCCACCTGGACGATGAACGCGACGCCGAAGAAGAACGCGATGCCGCGCAGCCCCTGGTCGGAGCCGCGGCCTTCAAAGGTGGAGTAGTAGAACTGGTAGACGCCGAGCCCGAAGACGAAGAACACCGGCATCAGCAGCAGCCCGGCAAGCAGCGGGTCGACGCCGTGGCTCGCCAGCACGTAGGTCGCGTAAGCGCCCATCACAAGGAACGACGGATGGGCGACCTGCGGCACGTCGAGCAGCCCGAACGAAATCGAGAGCCCGACGCTTACCGCAGCGTAAAAGCAGCCGAGCAGGATTCCGGCGAGAACCGCCTCGAATAAAAGCTGACCGTCCAGAACCTAGTTCCGCGCCTTGTCGAACGGCACCACCTCACCCGTCTTCATCGCCGCCGGCCCGATGATCACCTGCTTGCCCGGCTGGCGGAACTGCTCGACGTCCTTGTCCTTGATGCCGCGGAACTGCGCCATCACCAGCTTCGGCGTCGCCCACTCGCCGACGTCATCGAACCGGATATTGCCGACCATGGTCTTCATTTCATTCTTGTGCATGTAGGCGGCGAGCACCTTCTGGTCGAGGCTCTTGGTCGCGGCCACCGCCTGTTCGAGCATCTGCCCGATGGCATAGTTGAACGGCGGCAGATAATAGCCGAGCGCGTCGACTTTCGCCTGCCGGGCGCGCACCTCGTAGCGCTTGAGGAATTCGCGCACCGCCGGGTTGTCCATCGTCTTCTCGGGAACGTAGCTGTTGTAGTTGACGAAGCCGTTCAGCATGGATCCGAGCGCCTCCATGTTCGGCGTGAACTGCAGGCCGACCATGCCGCCGCCGATGATCTTCACCGTCGGGCCGACGCCGATTTCGTTCACCGCGCGCACGATCGCCACGGACTCGGCCGGGTAGGAGCAGATGAACACGATGTCCGGCTTCGCCGCGCGCACCGCGCGGATGATCGAGGAGAAGTCCACCGAGTTGGGCGGATAGTTCTGGTCGTACACCGTTTGCAGGCCCTTCGCCTTGGCGATGGCGCGGCCGCCGGTGCACAGGTTCTGCGCGAACTCTGCGTCCGCCGCCATGAAGGCGATGGTCTTGCCGCCGAGCTTCTGCGCCGCATCGAGGAAAGTGCCTCCCCAGGCCAGCGCACCGGAGCCCCAAGGAGAGTTGTCGAACCACTTGTCGTGGCGGATCCGCGCATTGACGTCGAAGGAGAAATTGCCCATCAGC
>Ga0070731_10003336_pt1 | contig 14565 bp, 9 predicted proteins | sample Coa_R1_2_FD_66448 | JGI IMG/M metagenome (GOLD analysis project Ga0070731, IMG submission 66448) | Surface soil microbial communities from Centralia Pennsylvania, which are recovering from an underground coalmine fire - Coalmine... | ecosystem: Environmental > Terrestrial > Soil > Unclassified ... | reverse complement strand
GATGCCGGGGGACAACATCAAGATGGTGGTGACGCTGATCACCCCGATCGCGATGGAGCAGGGGCTGCGCTTTGCCATCCGCGAGGGCGGCAAGACCGTGGGCGCCGGCGTCGTCGCCAAGGTCATCGAGTAGGGGCATAGCTCAACTGGCAGAGCGTCGGTCTCCAAAACCGAAGGTTGGGGGTTCGATTCCCTCTGCCCCTGCCAAAGACACTAACGGACGATGACGGATACGACTGAAAATTCGATAGCGGACAAGATCAAGCTGGTGGTCGCGCTCGCGCTCGTGGTCGCCGGCATCGCCGGTTACTACTGGCTTGCGGCTAGTTCCATCCTGCTGCGGATTGCCTCGGTGGTGGCCGGGATCGCCGCGGGGGTGGTAGTCGCCTGGATGAGCGCGCCGGGCCGCGAGTTCGTGACCTTCGCGCGCGAAGCGGTGGTCGAAGTGAAGAAGGTGGTCTGGCCGACGCGCAAGGAAACGATGCAGACGACCGCGGCGGTTTTCGCGTTCGTGATCATGATGGCGGTGTTCCTGTGGGTCAGCGACAAGACTCTGGAATGGGTGTTGTATGACCTCATCCTAGGATGGAAGAGAACATGACCGAAGTTGCAGCCAAGCGCTGGTACGTGGTGCACGCCTACTCGGGATTCGAGAAGTCTGTGCTGCGCGCGCTCGAGGACCGGATCAACCGCGCCGGCATGAAGGACAAGTTCGGCAAGATCCTGGTGCCGGTCGAGGAGGTCGTCGAGATGAAGAGCGGCCAGAAGCACATGTCCGAGCGCAAGTTTTTCCCGGGCTACGTGCTGGTCGAGATGGAAATGAACGACGACACCTGGCACCTGGTCAAAAACACCAACAAGGTCACCGGTTTCGTCGGCGGTTCGGCAATGCGGCCGACGCCGATTTCCGAGAAGGAAGTCAACGCGATCATGCAGCAGATGCGCGAAGGCGTGGAGAAGCCCAAGCCCAAGGTGCTGTTCGAGAACGGGGAGATGGTGCGCGTGAAGGATGGCCCGTTCACGGATTTCCAGGGCACGGTGGAAGACGTGAATTACGAGAAAAGCCGCCTGCGTGTCGCGGTGACGATTTTTGGCCGTTCGACTCCGGTCGAACTGGAGTTCGGGCAGGTCGAGAAAGCGTAATCGAAGTAAGAAGCAGCCGGGGAGGACGCTCTGCGTCCGCTTGCACCCACACCAGGAGAAAGACATGGCAAAGAAAGTTGTCGGTTTCATCAAGCTGCAGGTTCCCGCGGGGAAAGCGAATCCCGCGCCGCCTATCGGGCCGGCGCTCGGCCAGCGCGGCCTGAACATCATGGAGTTCTGCAAGGCGTTCAACGCGCAGACGCAGAAGGTGGAGCCCGGCCTGCCGCTGCCCGTGGTGATCACGGCGTACACGGACAAGAGCTTCAGCTTCGTCATCAAGACGCCGCCGACCACGGTGTTGATCAAGAAGGCCGCCGGCATCGAGTCCGGCAGCCCGCGGCCGCACACCGACAAGGTCGGCAAGATCACGAAAAAGCAGGTCGAGGAGATCGCCAGGGTGAAGATGCCGGACCTGAACGCCTCGGACCTCGATGCCGCGATGCGCACCGTCGCCGGCAGCGCGCGCTCCATGGGCATCATCGTGGAGGGCATGTAAATGGCCTCGATCTCGAAGCGCAGGAAATCGCTGACGAACAAGGTGGACCGGGCGAAGGCCTATGCCGCCCTCGAGGCCATGAAGCTCGTCAAGGAGACCGCGACCGCGAAGTTCGACGAATCCGTGGACGTCGCGGTCAACCTCGGCATCGACACCAAGAAATCCGACCAGACGGTGCGCGGCTCGGTGCTGCTTCCGGCCGGCACGGGGAAGAAAGTGCGCGTGGCGGTGTTCGCCCAGGGTGACAAGGCGCAGGCGGCCAAGGCGGCCGGCGCAGAGTTAGTCGGCATGGAAGACCTCGCGGAGACCATCAAGGGCGGCAGCATGGAATTTGACGTCGTTATCGCGGCGCCGGATGCGATGCGGGTCGTCGGCCAGCTGGGCCAGATCCTCGGCCCGCGCGGCCTGATGCCGAATCCGAAGGTCGGTACGGTGACGCCGGACGTTGCCGCCGCGGTGAAGAACGCGAAAGGCGGCCAGGTTCAGTTCCGGGCCGACAAGACCGGCATCGTGCAGTGCACGATCGGGCGTGCTTCTTTCACGCCCGAGCAGCTCCGAGACAACCTGGGGGCGTTGCTGGAAGCGCTGAACAAGTCGAAGCCGGCGAGCACGAAAGGGATTTTTCTGAAGAAAGTGTCGGTGTCGAGCACGATGGGCCTGGGCGTGAAGGTGGACCCGGCCTCGCTCTCGGCACAGGCGCAATAAAGGAACTTTGGGCTGCCGCTTGAAAGAACGGCTGCTGTCAAAGACCGCAGGGGCGCAGAAGGTGAAACCCGCGCTTAATAGTTGTTTGTAGCACCCCGCGTAGACGGTGAACCCGGAGAAGGAATGCAGTGCGGTTCCTGATTCAAGGTCGCCGATTTATCAACGAAAGGAGGTAGACCTTGGGTCTCAATCTTGAGCAGAAGCAAGCGGTCGTAAGCGAGATCGCGGCGCAGCTCGGCAAGGCGCAGGCGGTGATCGTGGCGGAGTATCGCGGCCTCGACGTCGGCGCGGTGACCGACCTGCGGGCGAAGGCGCGCAAGTCGGGCCTCTACCTGCGTGTGCTGAAAAACACGCTCGCGCGTCGCGCCGTCAAAGGCACGCCGTTCGAGAAGCTGTCCGACCAGATGGCCGGGCCGCTGATGTACGGCATCGCGCAGGACCCGGTGGCAGGCGCCAAGGTGCTCGCGGCATTCGCCAAGGATAACGAGAAGTTCGTTATCAAGGGCGGGGTGATGGCGAACGCGCTGATGTCCGTCAAGGACGTCAAGACGCTCGCAACGATGCCCAGCCGCGAAGAACTGCTGGCGAAGCTGGTGGGCACGATGCAGGCGCCGGTCGTGAAGTTCGTGCGCACGCTGAACGAGGTCCCGGGCAAGTTCGTCCGGACCCTCGCCGCAGTGCGCGACGCGCAAGCAAAGAAGCAACCCGCGACGGCCGCCTAGCCACAGACGACATATCAGGAACCTTTTCGAAATCAGGAGATGACGATGGAACGAGCACAAATTCTGGAAGCGGTATCGAAGTTGACGGTCCTGGAGCTCTCGCAGCTCATCAAGGACATGGAAGAGAAGTTCGGCGTGTCGGCAGCCGCCGCTGTCGCGGTGGCGGGACCGGCTGCAGGCGGCGGCGCGGCCGCGGCCAAGGCCGAGGAGCAGACCGAATTCACGGTCGTCCTCACCACAGTCGGCGACAACAAGGTGAACGTGATCAAGGCAGTGCGCGAAGTGACCAGCCTGGGCTTGAAGGAAGCCAAGGACCTGGTGGACGGCGCGCCCAAGCCCGTGAAGGAAGGCATCTCGAAGGCCGATGCCGACGCGATCGCGAAGAAGCTGACGGACGCTGGCGCGAAAGCCGAAATCAAGTAGTGGAACTTCAGTACCGGGAGAGGGTCTGAGACCCCCTCCCGGCGTTTTGCATTGTTGGAATAAAACCCTTTGCCGCAAGGGACTTAGGAGCATTCATGAGCTACTCGCTGACCGAGCGTAAACGCATCCGCAAGAGCTTCGCCAAGCGCGCGAACGTGCAAGAAGTGCCGTTCCTGCTCGCGACGCAGCTCGAGTCCTACACCGGATTCCTGCAGGCGCACGTCGCGCCCGAATCGCGCAGGAACGAGGGCCTGCAGGCCGCGTTCACGTCGATCTTCCCGATTTCGTCGCATTCGGGCAACGCGCGACTCGAGTTCGTCAGCTTCCAGCTCGGCGAGCCCCCGTTCGACGTCAAGGAATGCCAGCAACGCGGCCTGACCTATGCCAGCCCGCTGCGCGCCAAGGTGCGCCTGGTGATCATGGACAAGGATGCGCCCAGGCCCGTGCCGAAGGAAGTGAAGGAGCAGGAGGTGTACATGGGCGAGATCCCGCTCATGACCACCACGGGTTCGTTCATCATCAACGGCACCGAGCGGGTCATCGTTTCCCAGCTGCACCGCTCCCCGGGCGTGTTCTTCGAGCACGACCGCGGCAAGACGCACAGCTCGGGCAAGCTGCTGTTCTCGGCGCGGATCATTCCCTACCGCGGCTCCTGGCTGGACTTCGAATTCGACCCCAAGGACATCGTGTTCTTCCGGGTGGACCGCCGCCGCAAGATGCCGGTGACGATCCTGCTCAAGGCGCTGGGTTACACGCCGGAGCGGATACTCAAGGAATTCTTCGCCTTCGATACTTTCAGCATCGAGCCGAACGCCGTGCTGTTCGAAATCGTGCCGGAGCGCCTGCGCGGCGAAGTCGCGCGCTTCGACATTACCGACAAGTCGGGCAAGACGATCGTCGCCAAGGACAAGCGCATCACCGTCAAGCACATCCGCGACATGGAGTCGGCGGGCATCAGGCGCATCACCGCGCCGGACGAGTTCATTCTCGGCCGCACGCTGGCGCACAATGTCGTGACCGGCGAGACGGGCGAGATCATCGCCAACGCCAACGACGAGATCACCGAGGAACTGCTCGCGAAGCTGCGCGAGGCCAAGGTCGCCAAGATCCAGACGCTGTTCACCAACGACCTCGACCAGGGCCCCTACGTTTCGCAGACGCTGCGCGCGGATGAAACGACGGACCGCACCGCGGCGCGCGTCGCCATCTACCGCATGATGCGCCCCGGCGAGCCGCCCACGGAAGACGCGGTGGAGACGCTGTTCAACGGCCTGTTCTTCGCCGAGGAGCGCTACGACCTGTCGGCGGTCGGCCGCATGAAATTCAACCGGCGCATCGGCGTCCCCACGGAGGGCGCCTGGCAGGCGCGTCTCAAGAACATCGCGCTGCCGAAGGAAATCGAGATGGAAGTGCGCGCCTATCTCAAAGGCGCGCCCGAGCTCTCGTTGAACAAGGTGAGCCTGGAAGGCGCGGCGAACGAGACCGAGGCGCAAGCGCTCGTGGAGAAGATGTACCACGACCTCAAGTCGAAGGGCGTGGACAAGCAGAAGCTCGAGGCGAAGGTGGAGCAGCGCTTCACGCTGAGCCCGAAAGACATCGTCGAAGTGATCCGCATCCTGGTCGAACTGCGCAATGGCCGCGGCGACATCGACGACATCGATCATCTCGGCAACCGGCGCGTGCGTTCGGTGGGCGAGCTGGCGGAAAACCAGTTCCGCGCCGGCCTCGTGCGCGTCGAACGCGCCGTCAAGGAACGCCTGTCGCAGGCCGAGTCCGAAAACCTGATGCCGCACGACCTGATCAACGCCAAGCCCATTTCGGCGGCGATCAAGGAGTTCTTCGGCTCCAGCCAGCTGTCGCAGTTCATGGACCAGACCAACCCCTTGTCCGAAATCACGCACAAGCGCCGCGTTTCCGCCCTGGGACCGGGCGGCCTGACGCGCGAGCGCGCCGGATTTGAAGTGCGCGACGTGCATCCGACGCACTATGGCCGGGTGTGCCCGATCGAGACGCCGGAAGGCCCGAACATCGGCCTCATCAATTCGCTCGCGCTCTACGCGCGGACCAACAAGTACGGCTTCCTCGAGACGCCCTACCGCAAGGTGAAGGACAGCAAGGTCACCGACCAGATCGAGTTCCTGTCGGCGATCGAAGAGGGCCATTACGTGATCGCGCAGGCGAACGCGGCCATCGACAAGTCGGGCAGGCTGACCGACACGCTGGTCTCCTGCCGGATCAAGAACGAATTCGAGCTGAAGGCGCCAGAGGACGTGCAGTACATGGACGTGGCGCCGTCGCAGATCGTTTCGGTCGCGGCCTCGCTCATCCCGTTCCTCGAGCACGACGACGCCAACCGCGCCTTGATGGGCTCCAACATGCAGCGCCAGGCGGTGCCCTGCCTGCGTCCGGAAAAGCCCCTGGTGGGAACGGGCGTGGAGCGCACTTCGGCGGTGGACTCGGGTACCTGCGTGGTCGCCCTCAGGGGCGGCTCAGTGGACTATGTCGATGCCAACCGGATCGTTGTGCGCGTGAACGACGATGAGACCGTGCCGGGCGACGTGGGCGTGGACATCTACAAGATGACCAAGTACACGCGCTCGAACCAGAACACCAACATCAACCAGCGCGCGGTGGTGAAACCGGGCGAGAAGATCGCCAAGGGCGATGTGATCGCCGACGGTGCCTCCACCGATCTGGGCGAACTGGCCCTCGGCCAGAACATGATGGTCGCGTTCATGCCCTGGAACGGCTACAACTTCGAGGACTCGATCCTGATCTCGGAGCGGGTCGTCTCGGACGAGCGCTTCACCTCGATCCATATCGAGGAACTCACCGTGGTCGCCCGGGACACCAAGCTTGGGCCCGAGGAAATCACGCGCGACATCTCGAACCTGTCCGAAGCGCAGCTATCGCGCCTGGACGAGTCGGGCATCGTCTACATCGGCGCTGAGGTCGAAGCCGGCGACGTGCTGGTGGGCAAGGTCACGCCCAAGGGCGAGACCCAGTTGACGCCGGAAGAGAAGCTGCTGCGCGCGATTTTCGGCGAGAAAGCCTCGGACGTGAAAGACACCAGCCTGCGCGTGCCCTCGGGCATTTCCGGCTGCGTGATCGACGTCCAGGTGTTCACGCGCGAAGGCATAGAGCGCGACAAGCGCAGCGCGTCCATCATCGAGGAGGAACTCAAGCGCTACAAGACCGACCTCGCCGACCAGATGCGGATCGTGGAAGCCGACACCTTCGAGCGCCTGGAGCGCCTGCTTACGGGCAAGACCGCCAACGGCGGCCCGAAGCGCCTCGCCAAGGGCACCAAGGTCACCAAGGGCTACCTCGAGACCATCGAACGCTACGACTGGTTCGACATCCGGCTTGCAAACGAGGAAGCCGCGGCGCAACTCGAGAGCCTCAAGGACTCGATCGCGCAGAAGCGCAAGGAATTCGACGCCATGTTCGAAGCCAAGCGCAAGAAGCTCACGCAGGGAGATGAACTGCCGCCCGGCGTGCTGAAGATGGTCAAGGTCTACGTAGCGGTGAAGCGGCGCCTGCAGCCCGGCGACAAGATGGCCGGCCGCCACGGCAACAAGGGCGTGATCTCGAGGATCGTGCCGGTCGAGGACATGCCGCACGCGGCAGACGGCACGCCCGTCGACCTGGTGCTCAACCCGCTGGGCGTGCCTTCGCGCATGAACGTGGGCCAGATTCTGGAGGTGCACCTCGGCTGGGCCGCGAAAGGCCTGGGCATCAAGATCGGCGAAATGCTCAAGGCGCAGGCCAAGCTCGCGGAACTGCGCAAGTTCATCGAGCGCATCTACAGCGCCAGCGGCAAGGAAGAGGAAATCGCCAAGCTGAGCGACGCTGAAATCATGCAGCTCGCGACCAACCTGCGCGAAGGCGTGCCGTTCGCGACGCCGGTGTTCGACGGCGCGTCCGAGTCGGAGATCAACGCCATGCTCGAGCTCGCCAGCCTGCCGGTGTCCGGCCAGCTGACGCTGCACGACGGGCGTACCGGCGAAGCCTTCGACCGGCCTGTGACGGTGGGATACATGCATGTGCTGAAGCTCCACCACCTTGTCGACGACAAGATGCACGCGCGCTCGACCGGGCCGTACTCGCTGGTCACGCAGCAGCCGCTGGGCGGCAAGGCGCAGTTCGGCGGCCAGCGCTTCGGCGAGATGGAGGTCTGGGCGCTGGAGGCCTACGGCGCGGCGTACACGCTGCAGGAGATGCTCACGGTGAAGTCCGACGACATCAACGGCCGCACCAAGGTCTACGAGAACATCGTCAAGGGCGACCACAAGATCGATGCCGGCATGCCGGAGTCGTTCAACGTGCTGGTGAAGGAAATCCGATCGCTGGGTATCGATATCGACCTGGAGAGATACTAATGAAAGCGCTACTCGAGCTCTTCAAGCAGGTCCAGCAGGACGAGGAATTCGACGCGATCAAGATCGGGCTCGCCTCGCCCGAGAAGATCCGTTCCTGGTCCTATGGCGAAGTGAAGAAGCCGGAGACGATCAATTACCGCACCTTCAAGCCCGAGCGGGACGGTCTCTTCTGCGCCAAGATCTTCGGGCCGATCAAGGATTACGAGTGCCTGTGCGGCAAGTACAAGCGCTTGAAGCACCGCGGCGTGATCTGCGAGAAGTGCGGAGTCGAAGTGACGCTCGCCAAGGTGCGCCGCGAGCGCATGGGCCACATCGAGCTCGCGAGCCCGGTCGCCCATATCTGGTTCCTGAAGTCGCTGCCGTCGCGCCTGGGCCTGGTGCTAGACATGACGCTGCGCGACATCGAGCGCGTGCTGTACTTCGAAGCCTATGTCGTGACCGACCCGGGCCTGACGCCGCTCAAGCGCTGCCAGCTGCTGACCGAAGACGACTATCTCGCCAAGGTCGAGGAATACGGCGATGACTTCTCGGCCGCCATGGGCGCCGAAGGCGTGCGCGCGCTGCTGCGCGCGATCGACCTGAAGCGCGAAATAGAAACCCTGCGCAAGGATCTCGAGGAAACCAGCTCGGATGCGAAGATCAAGAAGCTCGCCAAGCGCCTCAAGGTGCTGGAAGGCTTCAAGAACTCCAACATCAAGCCCGACTGGATGGTGATGGAGGTTCTGCCGGTGCTGCCGCCGGAACTGCGCCCGCTTGTTCCCCTGGACGGCGGCCGCTTCGCGACTTCCGACCTGAACGACCTCTATCGCCGGGTGATCAACCGCAACAACCGGCTGAAGCGCCTGCTGGAACTGAAGGCGCCGGAAATCATCGTCAAGAACGAGAAGCGGATGCTGCAGGAAGCGGTGGACTCGCTGCTGGATAACGGCCGCCGCGGCAAGGCGATGACCGGCGCCAACAAGCGCCCGCTGAAGTCGCTCGCCGACATGATCAAGGGCAAGGGCGGGCGTTTCCGCCAGAACCTGCTCGGCAAGCGCGTCGACTACTCCGGCCGCTCGGTGATCGTGGTCGGCCCGCAGCTCAAGCTCCATCAGTGCGGCCTGCCGAAGAAAATGGCGCTGGAACTCTTCAAGCCGTTCATCTTCAACAAGCTGGAGCTGCTCGGTCTCGCCACCACCATCAAGGCCGCCAAGCGCCTGGTGGAACAGGAAGTCCCCGAGGTCTGGGACATCCTGGAAGAGGTGATCCGCGAGCACCCGGTGATGCTGAACCGCGCGCCGACGCTGCACCGGCTCGGCATCCAGGCCTTCGAGCCGGTGCTGATCGAAGGCAAGGCCATCCAGCTGCATCCGCTGGTATGTGCTGCGTTCAACGCCGACTTCGACGGCGACCAGATGGCGGTGCATGTGCCGCTGTCGCTGGAAGCGCAGATGGAGGCGCGCACGCTGATGCTCGCCTCGAACAACGTGCTGTCGCCCGCAAACGGCGAGCCGATCATCGTGCCCTCGCAGGATATCGTGCTCGGCCTGTACTACGCGACGCGCGAGCGCGTCAACGCCAAGGGCGAAGGCATGAGCTTCTCCAACGTGGGCGAAGTGTCGCGCGCCTACGAAACGCGCCGGGTGGACCTGCATTCGAAAGCCTGGGTGCGCATCAAGGAAGTTGAAGTCGGCGCCGACGGCGAGCGCACCGACAAGATCACGCGCTACCAGACCACGGTGGGCCGCGCTCTGCTGTCGGAGATCCTGCCGGCGGGACTGCCGTTCGAGCTGCTCAACAGGCCGCTGAAGAAGAAGGAAATCTCGCGCCTCATCAACGTCGGCTTCCGGCGCTGCGGGCTGCGCGAGACGGTGATCTTCGCCGACAAGCTGATGCAGGCCGGGTTTACCTACGCCACGCGCGCGGGGATCTCCTTCGGCGTGAGCGACATGCGCATACCGACCGCGAAGCAGGAATTGATCTCCGCGGCCGAGGCCGAGGTGAAGGAAATCGAGTCGCAGTACACCTCCGGCCTGGTCACAGTGGGCGAGCGCTACAACAAGGTGGTGGACATCTGGTCGCGCTGCGGCGAGCAGGTCGGCAAGGTGATGATGGAGCAGCTCGGCACCGAAGAGACCGTCGACCGCCACGGCAAGAAAGTCCGGCAGGAGGCTTTCAACTCGATCTACATGATGGCCGACTCCGGTGCGCGCGGTTCCGCAGCGCAGATCCGCCAATTGGCAGGCATGCGCGGCCTGATGGCCAAGCCCGACGGATCGATCATCGAGACGCCGATCACGGCCAACTTCCGCGAAGGCCTGAACGTGCTGCAGTACTTCATCTCGACGCACGGCGCCCGCAAGGGCCTGGCCGACACGGCGCTGAAGACCGCCAACTCCGGATATCTCACGCGGCGCCTGGTGGACGTGACCCAGGACCTGGTGGTGATCGAGGACGATTGCAAGACCACCAATGGCGTTTCGATGAAGGCTCTGGTCGAAGGCGGCGAGGTCGTGGAAGCGCTCAAGGAACGCATCCTCGGCCGCGTGATCGCGGTCGACATGCCGCACCCGGAGACCCAGGACATCCTGTTCCCGGCCGGCACGCTGCTGGATGAAGATGCGGTCGACATGATCGACAACCTCGGTATCGACGAGGTCAAGGTGCGCACGACGCTCAACTGCGATACGCGCTGGGGAGTGTGCTCGAAGTGCTACGGCCGCGACCTGGGCCGCGGCTCGCCGGTGAACGTCGGCGAGGCGATCGGCGTGATCGCCGCGCAGTCCATCGGCGAACCCGGCACGCAGCTCACGATGCGGACCTTCCACATCGGCGGCGCCGCCAGCAGGACCGCGGTGCAGAGCCATGTGGAGGCAAAATCTGCAGGAACGGCTCGCTTCACCGCTGCCATGCGCTACGTGCAGAACGCCAAGGGCGACAAAGTCGTGATTTCGCGCTCGGGCGAAGTGATCATCGAGGACGACAACCACCGGGAAAGGGAGCGCCACAAGGTGCCTTACGGCGCGGTGCTTTCGGTCACCGACGGCAAGCAGGTCAAGGCCGGCAACAACCTCGCCAACTGGGACCCGCACCACCGGCCGATCATTACCGAGTACGCCGGCACGGTGAAGTTCGAGCACGTCGAGGAAGGCACCACGGTCGCCAAGCAGATAGACGACGTGACCGGCCTCTCGACGCTGGTCGTGATCGATCCGAAGCGACGTTCCGGCGCGGCGGCCAAGGGCGTGCGCCCCTCGGTGAAGATGATCAACGAGCAGGGCGAGGAAGTGAAGATCGCCGGCACCGACCACGCCGTGAACATCAGCTTCCTGGTGGGGGCGGTGATCGCGGTGCGCGACGGCCAGCAGGTGTCCGTGGGCGAAGTGCTCGCGCGGATTCCGCAGGAGACCTCCAAGACCCGCGATATCACGGGCGGTCTGCCGCGCGTGGCGGAGCTGTTCGAGGCGCGCTCGCCCAAGGACGCCGGCATGCTGGCGGAAGTCACGGGTACGGTGAGTTTCGGCAAGGACACCAAGGGCAAGCAGCGCCTGGTGATCACCGACCTCGAGGGGCAGCAGCACGAGTACCTGATCGCCAAGGAGAAGCACCTGCTGGTGCACGACGGCCAGGTGGTGAGCAAGGGCGAGATGATCGTCGATGGTCCGGCGGATCCGCACGACCTGCTCAGGCTGCTGGGGGTGGAAGAACTCGCGCGCTACATCATTGACGAGGTGCAGGACGTGTACCGCCTGCAGGGCGTGAAGATCAACGACAAGCACATCGAGGTGATCGTGCGCCAGATGCTGCGCCGGGTTGAAGTCACCGATCCGGGCGAAACCACGTTCATCACCGGCGAGCAGGCGGAAAAGGCCGACGTGCTGGAGGAGAACGAAAGGGTGGAGAAAGAGGGCAAGAAGCCGGCCGCCTACGCCTACATGCTGCTCGGAATCACCAAGGCCTCGCTCTCCACCGATTCGTTCATCTCGGCGGCCTCCTTCCAGGAGACCACGCGCGTGCTGACCGAAGCGGCCATCATGGGCAAGCGCGACGGCCTGCGGGGCCTAAAGGAGAATGTCATCGTCGGCCGCCTGATACCGGCGGGCACCGGTCTCGCGTACCACAAGGTCCGCAAGGACCAGGCCGCGGAACCGCCGATGGTGGATTTGCCGCTGCCGGCCGAAGTGGCGCCGGCTGCCGAGGCCACGGCTGGCGGCAGCTGAAGCACGCGTCGGGGAAACGGGAAAAGGGCGCCTCGCGGCGCCCTTTTTTTGTTCGGCTCATAATCCCGGTCGGCCTCCTATGCCAGCTTCCGGGATCTGCACCCCATGAAAATTGACCTGATGCGCAAGGTGGATTACTTCGCCGGGATCCCTCTGTGCTTCCTGGCGACGCTGGTGGTCTTCCTGGCGGGCCTGCTGCGGGGAAACGGGAGCGCTTCCTCCAAGAACGTCCTCTTCATAGAGTTGTCGGAGATGGGCAGCGCCATCCTGGTGGATCCCGCGATGAGGAAAATGTGCCGCGCCACGGGCGCCGAGCCCTTCTTCCTGATTTTCAGGTCGAACGCGCCCAGCCTGCGCCTGCTGGGCACGGTGCCGAAGGAAAACGTCTTCACCATCCGCGAAGACAATTTCCTCAACCTGGCGCTGGACAGCCTGCGCTTCCTGTTCTGGGCGCGCGGGCGGCGGATCGACACCGCCATAGACCTCGAGCTGTTTTCGCGTTACAGCGCCCTGCTGACCGGCCTGTCGGGCGCCGCAAAGCGGATCGGTTTTCACGCGTTCAACGATGAAGGCCTGTACCGGGGCGACATGCTGACGCACCGGGTGGCCTACAACCCGCACCTCCACATTGCGAAAAATTTCATCGCGTTGGTCAATGCGGCTCTGGCAGAGAAGCCGGAACTGCCTTTTTCCAAGACCTTGATCGAGGACGGCGAGATCAGGCTCGCGCGCGCCCGGGTCGATGCGGACGCCAATGCGGCAATGCGCGAGCGCGTCCGCAAGGCCTACCCGCCCTACGACGAAACGCGCCACCGGATCGTATTGATCAACCCCAACGCCAGCGAGCTGCTGCCGCAGCGGCGCTGGATGCCGGAGCATTTTGTCGAGGTGATGCGCGGCCTGCTCGCGGATGACGAGAAGCTGCTGGTCCTGATCACGGGGTCCGCGCGGGAGCGCGAGGAGGCGGCGAATTTGCAGCGGCAGGTGGCCGGAGAGCGCTGCGTGAATTTTGCAGGTTGCATCGAACTGGACGAGTTGCCGGCTCTCTACCAGATTGCAGAAATCATGCTGACCAACGACTCCGGCCCGAGTCATTTCTCCGCGGTGACCGGATTGCGCAGCTTCGTACTGTATGGCCCGGAAACGCCGCTGCTGTATGGGTCGCTCGGCAACAGCACGCCGATTTACGCCGGCCTCGCCTGTTCTCCCTGCGTGAGCGCCACCAACCATCGCAAGACGCCCTGCACCGACAACGTCTGCCTCCAGGTGATCAAGCCGGAAGCAGTGCTGCGGCCGTTGCGCCGGGCATTGGCCGAAAAGAAGTGATGCCCGCCTTCGCTGCGACCGGGCGGGACCGGTTTTGCGCGGCGGTCGTCGTCTGCGCCGTCTTGTTGCGGCTCCTTTATCTCGGGGTACCGGAGCTCCTTTTCGAGGAGGCTTATTACTGGAATTACGCCATGCACCCGGATATCGGGTACCTGGACCATCCCTTGATGGTCGCCTGGATCATCCGGCCGTTTGTTGCTCTGCTGGGCAACATCGAATTCGCGGTGCGCGCCGGGGCTTTCCTGTGCTGGCTGGTCACCGCCTGGTTTTCCTACCGCCTGACGCGCGACGCCCTCGGCCAGCCGACCGCCTGGCGGGCGCTGGCGCTGGTTGCCGCGCTGCCGGTCTACTTCTTCTTCGGATTTTTCATGAGCCCGGACGCGCCGCTGACGGCCTGCTGGTCGGCGGCGCTCTATTTCGCCTATCGCATCATCGCCAGGGACGACGCGCGTGCATGGCTGTGGCTGGGCGCCGCGATCGGCCTGGGCATGATTTCGAAGTACACCATCGTGCTGCTGGCCGCGGCAATCGCCATGTTCGTGCTGGCCGACCGACCGTCGCGCAAGTGGCTGGCGCGGCCGGAGCCCTATGTCGCCGTGCTCATCGCGCTGATCCTGTTCTCGCCGGCGATCATCTGGAACTGGCAGCAGGACTGGGCATCGTTTTCCTTCCAGAGCCAGGACAGGCTGGCGAGCAGGTTTTCGTTCTCCCTGCCGCGTTTCGCAGGCAACGTCATCGCGCTGCTGACACCGACGGGCGTTTTGTCGGTGATCGCCTTGGCGGCCTGCCGCAAACAGCTCGCCGCCGGTTTCGGCCGCAGCCAGGCGCTGCTCGCATGGCTGACGTTTTTTCCGGTTGCCGTATTCGCCGCGATCAGCCTGATACGGGTAAGCAAGCTCAATTGGACGGGACCGGCATGGCTGGGCCTGGTGCCGTTCATGGCGCTGCTCGTCACCCCGGGACTGGAGGCCGGCGTGCCGCGGCTGGTGTCCTGGTGCCGGCGCGCATGGCCGCCGACGATGGCGATCTGCCTGGTTTCTTACGGCGCCGCCCTGCAATGGCTGGGACCCGGCCTGCCGGGCGTTCCGTATCCGCAAAACATGCACCTCATCGGCTGGCGCGATTTCGGGCGCGACATCGAACCGCTCGCGCAGCGCTTCGCGCGCGAA
>Ga0070731_10003334_pt1 | contig 14568 bp, 28 predicted proteins | sample Coa_R1_2_FD_66448 | JGI IMG/M metagenome (GOLD analysis project Ga0070731, IMG submission 66448) | Surface soil microbial communities from Centralia Pennsylvania, which are recovering from an underground coalmine fire - Coalmine... | ecosystem: Environmental > Terrestrial > Soil > Unclassified ... | reverse complement strand
TGCGCGCCGCATTGGTTCAAACTGCCCAAACATTTGCGCGACCGAATTTGGGCCACGTATAGACGGGGCCAGGAAATCACAAAAACGCCTTCGCAAGATTACATTGCAGCGGCCAAGGCAGTGCGCGATTGGATTGATGCAAATGTCAAGAAAGCGTAGGCCGCAAGTCACGTGCCGTTGCTTTGCCTATCCATTTCCGCATCGCGTAACCGGAGGCTACTGCAACGGCCAAGCGTGGCTTACCTCATACTTTTGGAATGAAAGAGTATGTTGTGAGCAATGCAGCTTGAACAATAACAACCATTGCGAGGCAGCGGCGGGCGGCGAGCCCATACGCGAGTGCCAAGGCTACCGAGACCATTTGGCCGGCGTTTGGTATGGGAAATCGCATCCGGTTGAATATGGGGATGCTTTCGCATGAACGATCTATTCAGCGAACCACCAGACATAAAGACTTTGCGTTACCGAATTCAGCGGACGGAACGCTTGCTATCCTACTGGCTGAACCTGGACGATAGCAGGTCCGAGAACTTGGCTGAACGGGGTCCAGGCCGGAAGCGGATGATCGCCGAGATCGCCGACACTCTTGCGGCCCTCCGCACCGAACTTGCAACCAAGCTGGCCGCGCCCGTATAACAAAATCGCCCGCCAGCTTTGGGGACTGGCGGGCGATCATTGACGGCAAGCGAGAAGCCCTGACAAGGAGCACCATCCATATGGCAGACTTTTCCTCCCGTTTCAAGCGGGTTACTGCAAGCGGAACTGCCAAGCGATACATTGACAGGACAACCGGGAAGGAACTGTCCTACCGCCAAGCAATCAAAGCGGCGAAGGCTGGCGGATTAACGCGTAAAGAACCAACGCCAATCCAACGCGCCCGCGTCAAAGCTGGCATAGAGCGTCGCGCCACCATTCGTAACACCATCTTAAAACGCCGTGGCTTAACTGGCGCGGACGTTAAAGACGATCCTAAATTGACGGCATACATCAAACACATGACAGCGCAATCAAAGAAGCGTTCTAGTGGCTTTTCAAACAAGAACCGAATTAGCCGCGAGGAATTTGAGGATGATTACGACGTTGACATTGGAGACGCGGAGGAAGATTACAACGAATTCGTCGCGACACTAGGACAGGTGGGCGGCTTTCATGCCGGCTAGTTCTACGGAGCGTTATCATCGCTACATAGAAAAGCACGGCAAACGCCCGCCGCGAAAGGATACGCGCAAGCGTGGCAATCACCACCATCCGGCCAAGTTCAAAAGCGGCCAGTTTATCTGTTTCGATGGCGAGGGCAAGAACATCGGCCCTGTCATCCAGATACCACGCGATAACGGCGAAGCGCCCGATACAGTTCGGGCACACATTTACAATCGCGTGGAGTGCTTCTACCAAAACCAAACATTCAGTTTGGAGCAATCAGACCGCGCCCTTCGCTCCTATGAGATCATGGATTTACTCTGCGATGTAACCGCTCGCTTCCCACATGCGACGGCGATGGTAGGCTTTTCTCTCGGTTACGATTTTACGCATATCCTACGCGACCTTGACGTTAAAGAGTTCACGGAACTCCGGACCATGTCAAAGGTGCGAGGGCGTGGGAAATACCGGCGCTTTAAATGGTATGCAAACAACAAGCTATACCTACTCGATTACCAGGAAAGGAAATACCTCTCCGTTCACGTCTATAATGACAAGAACATGTGGCAGCAAACGCCAGACGGCGCTTTCAAGGTTCGCAAGCCGGATGGCAAGTTCAAGCTGTGGGATGTATGGGGATTTTTCCAGGGCACTTTCATCCGCGCGATAGAGGAGTGGCTAGGCAAAGATTACCCTGACCTAGCACTGATCGTTAAAATGAAAGCCCTACGGGGCGAGTTCGAGCGATGCGATGCGGGCGAGATTGCCCGCTATAATCTTGCGGAGGTGCGCGCCCTTTCTAAGATCATGACGCGTTTGCATACCGCCCTAAAACATCCAGACGTTGACCTAGTGCTCACGCGTTGGGATGGCGCGGGCGCGGTCGCTGCATCCATCCTTATGAAGCACAATATCAAACAGCACTTGCAGGATACGCAAACGCTTTACCCTGCGGTATTTGAAGCCGGCCGATATGCCTACGCTGGCGGGCGAATTGAAATGGGCGAGTTCGGCTTTGAAATGCGGAGGATAAGCCATGCCGACATACGTTCAGCCTACCCTGCGGCCATGTGTGAACTCCCATCTTTGGCAAATGGTGTCTGGCAGTCTGGCGGGCCAGGAACGCAACCACCATCCGGGTTTACGGTTGTGCGATTGCAATGGCTCTTTCCTGCCCGCCTTAAATACTATCCGCTATTTTGGCGAAGCGACAAAGGATCAATCGTATTCCCACAAGCCGGCGAGGGCTGGTATTGGTTCCCTGAATACCAAGCCGCTCTAGCCTTCGCAGAACATTACAAGTCAAACGGTTTAACCGTTCTGGAATGGCTACACTTTGAGCCAGACACGGATTACAAGCCCTTCGCCGAGTTTGTGCGGCCTATGTATTCCCGCCGTGCGGAACTCAAAGCAAGCGCCGTCGCCGAAGATGGCGCGGCTCAAATAGTTCTCAAACTCGGCTTGAACTCGCTTTACGGCAAACTTGTGCAACAGTTAGGAGCGGAGATAGACGAAGATGGCGCTCTAGTAAAGCGCCCGCCGTATTTTCAAATTGAGTTCGCTGGATACATCACAAGCGCCACTCGCGCCAAACTCCTACTTGCCAATCTGGAAACATTGGACAGCGTCATATCCTTCGCAACAGATGGCGCATTCAGCAAGGTTCAAGGAACATTCGACGAAGGAACTGACCTAGGCCAATGGGAGCACATTTGGCATGATGGTATGTTCGCGGTGCAACCCGGCGTCTATGCCACGATTACCGCCGGCAAAACCAAGTCTTATACACGTGGTTACTCTAGCGAAGGCGCTGAACGGGAGATACCTTTGATTTGCGAAGCGTGGGAGCGTGGGGAGACAACCTACCGCCTTGCACGGCGCTTGCAGATGGTAACAATGAACCAAGGGCGGGTTAGTCCCGCCCTCTGGCCATATCGCGGTTGTTTCCGTGAGCAAGAGCGGACGCTCCGACTAGATGGACGAAATGCGAAGCGAGAACCTATTGATTTGACTAAGAAAAAACCGGCAAAGCGCCTGGTCCGAATTCCCGTTCGTGAAACATCCGGTGGTATGTCGCGGGCGTATAAGCTAGGATGGAAAGCGGCGCGAGAACTTGAAGGCGTTGACAGATCGGAGGACGATTATGGTTAGAATGTGCGGACGTTCGGCTGAAATCGCCAGCGAGGCGTGGCGTGACAATCCAGACCATTGCCACGCGTCCTCCTACCGTGGCGACGGCGAATGTTGGTGGCGCGAGTGCCCGGCCAAAGACGGCGTATGCCCTCTGAAACAGATGGAACCTACCGATGCGTAAAACGATGTGCGGACGTTACATAGATTACGAAACAGCCTTCGCTTCAACGCCCGACATGCATACACCGGGCGTTATCAACATCGTTCGGCTTCCCTACACGGAAACAGCGTGCCGCGTCATTGTGACGATTGCGCCAGACACGTGGCATCAATCGGACCATAACAGCATGGCCGAAGCGTGGGCAGTCGGCCATGCGGTGGCGGCGCAAGTGCTATGAGTGGTTCCGCGCCCTTACAATCGACGGCCTCTCCGATCTATCCGGTTACGATAGATACGCTGCCACGCGGGACGGAAGGAAGCAAAGTCTTACCAGTAACCATCAATTGGCTTACGGTGTTTAACACTTTGACACTTGGCGGCGGCGGTTTGCCGACACGTCTCGTTGCAGCCCTCAATTTACTCTCGCAATATCAAACTGGCCAGTTCACAACCGTTCAAGCGGTTTACATTGATAACCTTTCCTGTATGTATCCGGTTGTCGTAACATCACTTGAAACGGGCCAGCGGATCAAAGTCAATCCATTAACCGCAGGTATGTATCCGCTCTTTGCTTCCATCGCTCCAAGTTTTACCATCACGCTTGAATTTTTCCAACTGCCCAACTATGAGCAAGCCTACGGAGGTAACAACCTAGGAACGACAATCGTCACGTTCCTAAACACTCCGCAGCGTTTCCTTGAAAGCAAATATAACGGAACGCCGCTGACCTATGTTGGCTCGCCCTCAATCAACGTTGCATTAACTAACATTCCATTAACCGACAACGCTGGGGGCGGAATTGGAAACGGTATGGGGCCAATCGACGGGAATACGCTTAAACGTATCAACATGCTTACTTGGACCGCGTTTCCTAATGCGGCATTTACATCAGTGGCAACAATTGAGTTTGACTTAATAGAGGTAGGCTTGCTTGGCACGTTTACGAGATACTTCCAAAGATGGGCGCAACCAACTGGACAGATTACAGCGCCGGTAGGCGTTTCAAACAACATTATTTTCCCTGGTGGACTAATCCAGATTGATCCTACCAGCACATTCAACGTCCAATTTTCCGGTATTCCGCCCGCATCTACGTGGGGTTTCCGTATCGTAATCCAATATGACCAATTGACGTTCGGATAATCTAAGGATATTTGGCTTGCCCTATATCTATGGGGATTTGCCATGTCCGGAACTGTCCAACCGTTGCAGACTGCCAGCCAGACAATCGCTTCCGGAGGCTACGGAGCGCAACCCGTGGGGTTTGGGTATTATCCCACAGAGGGCAGTCGCGTGGTCACGCTGGCCTATAATTGGTCGCAGCAATCGGCATACTCGGAAGATTTGGCCCAAGCCCTGGTCGCGCATGGAATTGAAACGTCAATTCAAGGAATTTACGTTGATAATTCCGGCAATGCCGAAACCGTGCAAATTACCATCCAGGGCACCGGCCAATTAATTCTCGTGCCGCCGTCCTCACAAGGCGTATTCCCGGCGTTCTTTCCGCCCGGCGCTTCCTTCACTATCCAATCGAGTGTCGCGGGCGTCGCGCCGGCCCTGCAATCCCTACAGGTCACGCGGCTTTACCTGTTGAACGTGCCTCCGCAGGCGGCGGGCGTATGGCCAGCGCCGGCAATCGGATCGAACGGTATTTTGAATTCCGAAACCGGGCCGGCCAATTTCACGTCAAATATTACGGGCACAACGGTTGTGCGACCTCTCGGAACGATAGGCCGCATGTTCACGGTTTCAGTGCTGACCACAACCGCAGTCGGCACAATTACGCTTTCCTCTGGCCCGGAGGGCGCGGGAAACAATATCGCGGTTATTCCAATTGGCGCGACGGCTGGAACTGTCCTGAATTTCCAGGGCGGATTTCCATATCTGAATGGACTGCAAGCCACATTCGACGGCGGTGCAACAGGCAACATCGCAATATCCTGGTCCTAAACACAAAGGAAACCTGACAATGAGTAATCCAATGATTACCAACATGCTCAAAACAATGGGCATTGATCCGGCAGCGGTCGCCAAGATGGGCGGCGATATCGGAGCGGCTTTCGCCAAGCTGACAGCGGCGGCAGATCGTCATACCGCCATGCTGGAAACCATTTTTGAGGAAATGGCGATGCAGTCGGCGAAGATTGACGCCATTATGGACCGGCTCGAAATCGCGCGTCCGATGACAGCGGTAGAGGAAACAATCATCGCAAATGGCGTGGCGCAACATATCGCGTTGCTTGGAAAGGATGGCAATGTCTGAAACAACGGAAGCTGTGGCGGAAGCTGAAACCGCCGTCGAAATCGCAGAAGCGGAAGCTGGCGCGGTAATCGCGGCGGATGCCGCCGAGACCGCAGTTGAAGCCGCACATGAAGCGGTCGCCAGTGCGGCGGACGCAACTGCAATCGCGGAAGCGGCAGCGGCTGAAACCGTGATCGAAGCGCAGATTGAAGCGGCGGCGGTTGTCGCCGAAACGCAAGGGGAATTGGCATGGCTCAAAGCGGAAATGGCGGAACATCGGGCGGCGTTGCTGGATCTCAAAGCGGCAGCGGACGCGCAAGCGATGCAATCGGCGCTGTTGCTAACGACATTGACAACGTTAGCCCCGCTTCAATCGCCGCCCCAACAGACGGAGGAGACGGAGGAAGCCCCGTCAAGCGAGGGCCAGGAAGGCCGCGAAAGGACGGAACTCCAACAGGAAGCGACAGAGGAAACGCCTCCGGTGGTAGAGCCAAGGAAGCGTCATCGTCCGCGCCTATAAAGCCGGAAAGTATTGCCAGCGGGATTATGATTGCGCACATGATCCTGGCAAACAAGGCGCCAGAGTTTGCGATCACGCAAGAGGAAGCAGACCAGCTTGCGGTCGCGATTTGCAATTACCTTCGACATACCAAAGTCAAAGTCGATCCTAAGACGCGTGACTTTGGCGCACTGATCCTATGCGTCGCGATGGTAGAGGGCTCGCGTGTGATCGCCCTGTTGCAGCGCGTAGCAGCGGAACGGGCGGCGAGTAAGAAGCCGGTCGGTAATCTCGCGCCGGCAGACGTGAAGGATAATGTTTGGCACATGCCAACGTCCGCAGGGCTTTCGTGAAATGCCTTTCCGTTTGCCGGATGATACCCAACGCTTAACTGTTATCGGTAAAACCGGCAGCGGAAAGACGCAATTCGCATCATGGATATTCTCGGAGCGGTCTTACGATCGTAAGCCCTGGTATGTCTATGATTTCAAGATGGACGATATACTAAACCAAATTCCGGCAGTTAATCACGTCGGCATAGAGGAGAAGCTAGCGAAGCACCCCGGCATTTATATGGTGCATCCAACGCCAGCGGATGAGGAAGCGGTCGAAAAGCATATGTGGAAAATGTGGGAGCGCGAAAATATCGGGCTCTACATTGACGAAGGATACATGATACCGGATAGATCGCCGTCGTTCCAAGCGATCTTAACACAAGGTAGATCGAAAAGAATTCCCGTTATCATGCTGACGCAACGGCCAGCATGGGTAACGCGCTTTGCATTTTCGGAAGCGGATTACATCAGCCTGTTTAGTTTGACGGATGTTCGAGACCAAAAGATTGTTCGGCAGTTCATGCCATTGCCAATTGAACAGCGTTTAGAACCTTATCACTCGTGGTGGTGGGACAACGCAAAGAATTATAAAGCGGTATTGCAACCTGTTCCGGATAAGGTCAGCATCCTAAATCGCTTTCATGAACGGCTCGTAAAGCCACGTAGGAGACTTTAGGATGACAGGCAACAATGTAGAGCAGGAAATCGCCGAATTCGCGCCAGTCGCGGAAGGCGTTGCAAGTATGATCCCTGGCGCGGCCCCATACGTGGCGGCAGCGGAAGCGGTAGAGCCCGCCGTGCTGGCCGCAGTCGCCGACGTTCAAGCGGTGCAGGCAACGCACGCTGGCACCATCAACGAAATCCTGGCCTTCCTGACCAAGCTGTTCCCTGGCCACGGAGTGCCCGCGCCCGTCCCGCCCGCCAGCGGAAGCTGATTTCCTTTCAACCCTAGCAAGCCGGCGCAAGCCGGCTTTCCCATATGGGAGTGCGCGATGTATCTGTCCCTATCTTTCGAGAACATGATTACGGTCGGTATTATCCTACTCGGATGGATGCTGGCCCTTCACATTCTCGGCCAGCTTGGCGTTCATATCGCCGCTCTCGGGAATTGAAGCCATGAAGCTGCCCGATAAGTTCATCAACTGGACGTTGATCGAGAGCCCGATGAATTGGGCAGTCATTTTCGCGGTAGCAACCATCTGGCTGCTATTTTTCCATGTCGTAATGCAGGGCTTCACGGCAATGCAGGGCGGGCAAACGTCCTTTGGCGCGGGCGCACCGGGACAGGTGCTGGCACCATCCGCGTCCAATACGGGCGTATTCTCTGGCCCTGGCTCGCTTGGCGACAGCATGGGCGGTGCATTGACGCGTGGCAATACGACAGACGGCTTCTTTTGGGGAGGCGGTCTAGCAGTCGGCGACGGAACTTGGACGGATGGTGGCGAGGCACGCTACCCACAAGATGGATGGTCCGCGAATTGAACGGCAGCACGGAAACGATCTGACAAGGTTTCCCGCTCTCTAGAGCAACCGCCCGCGATAGATCGCAATAGGGCATTTGGAGTAAGACACGTGGCAGCACAGCAGACAATAACCCCACAGCAGGCAGCGGAAGCCGCAGCCAAGGCGAATACCGCCGCTCGAAATGCCGTCCTGGCAAACGCCATCGAAGCGTTGCAGCTTGTGGCAAATGCCTCCGGTTTGAACCCGGCAACGCAGAACGTGGCAAACATCGCGCCGCGAAATGTCGGCCTCATTCGTGGCTTCTATGTTCACGTCGCCACGGTGTTCACCACGGGCATTACCACCACGCTCAACCGGACCACGATGGGTCCGGCCAACTTGCTACAGTTGGTCACTTTCAATGACCTGTCCAATCAGCAGCGTATCAACAGCCAGGGCTGGTATCTGCCGTATTTGGACACACAGCGCCGCCGCAACCAAAGTTTCAGCGCCGAACTCGCGACCGGCGTCCCAGGGTCCGCAGCTTCCGGCGTTGATACGCCGCTGGGATTTTCGGCCAACTTTACCAGCAACCTTGCATTGGCGGCGACAAACACTCCGATCATGTCCTGCCCGGCTTCAATTGCGCCTAGCACGTCAAACGCGACCGTGGATATGTGGTATTACGTCCCCATTTCCTACACGGACCGCGATTTACGCGGCGCGATTTACGCCGGCGTTGTCAACAGCGTGATGACGCTGCAAATTACTTTCAACGCCGCGAATTTCCAGGTGGCTTCGACGGCGGACCCGACGCTCGCCGTATTCCAGAGTTCGGGCGCGGTCAATGCGATCACGGCGCAAACTTGGTCTTACGAAATCTGGCAGGATTTCCTGGACCAGTTGCCATTTTCAAATCAAGGGCCGATCCTCCCCTTCCAGGATTTGAGTTGGTCATATTTGATCAACACAACCTTTTTCACTGCAATGCAGGTCGGCCAGGACTATCCCATCCCGTTCCCCAACTTCCGAAACGTCCAGTCGCTTACGCTCGCCTACGACAATTCGGGCGTGATGAATGGCGGCAGCGACATTAACTACCTCGCGTTGCAGTCGGCGAACTATACCAACATCTTCAAAATCTCGCCGGCAATGTCGGCGATCAACACCCGAAACATTCTGCATACCGACATGCCAAAAGGCATGTATTACTTCGATTTCCGGCGCAAGCCGCTGTCAACGGTGCAGTATGGCAACCTGAACCTGATCGTCAATCCATCCAACGTGACCGTCACACTGCCGCCGCAGTTCCTGGTCGGTTTCGAAACGCTGGCGATGCAGAACCAGGTGGTGGGCGCGGGCTCGATTGCCGGCGGCTGATAACAGCGGGCGGGTTTAGTCCCGCCCGTTTCCATCCTGCGAAATGAAAGGGCGCGTGTAATGAACCTTTGGAATGATATCACAGACTGGCTACACGCGCCGTTTCAAACGCCGCTGAACACCGGCAATTGGGTTTTGCTGATTGTTCTGTCAGCAACGATTGCATACGCTTGGTCGCGCGTGCTTGAGCACGTGCTAGAGGAGTAATCCAAATGTCCATCAAGGAAATCGTCATTCTTGTTGCAGTGCTCGCGCTTGGCTACTGGCTTGGCAAGTCCGGTATGCTGGCCAGCCTAGTTCCGGGCGGGTAATGCCGCAGGGCGAAATCATCGGCCTAGCGTTGGTCGCCGCGTTCCTGTTGTTCATAACAGCACGCGGCGAACTCACGACATACATCAGGCTTCTAGTGTGATGGTGGTAGGCGTTCTCATTCTTGGCGTGCTGCTAATTTCGGCAGGCTTGAAGGGCACAGAGCATGAACTCGGCCAGCAAATCGCGGGCGACATGCTTGGCACGGATGGCTTTATAGGCTGGATTGCAGCAATCGCTGTGATAGGCGGGCTTGGCTATATTCCGGCCCTTGAAACGCCGTCCCGTTACATGTTGGCCCTGTTGTTTGTCGTGATTGTCCTACGCAACGGCGGAGTGTTTCAGCAGGCGCAAGCGGCCATCCAAAATGCAGCTTACCAAGGGCCGGCGCACTCGGTGCAGACCGCGCAGACAACGCTGGACACGAGTGCGGGCGGGAGTGGCGGCGGGAGTTCGGGCGGGAGTTCCGGCAGCGGCGGTGGCGCACTTGGTTCCATCGCTTCGATTGCCGGCCTAGCATTGGCATTCCTTTGATGGACAAGTTTGGCGAGAACGTCATGGGCATTATCACTGCGATTATAGCGGTCGCAGTGATTGCTCTCGTGCTTTCAAACGGAGCAAATACTGTCAATGTTATTACGTCATTTTTCTCCGGCTTGTCTGGCTTGCTTGGCACTGCAATATCTCCCGTTACTGGCGGGACGTTTGCTAACGCTGGTCTAACTGGCAATCAGAATAACTTTGCCGGCTTTTCCGGTTTCAGTTCCAACGCGAGCGGCGCAAGTGGCGCGGGCTCGCTTGGCATTGCCACGCCCGGCTTTGCTTTGAACCTTGGCGGACTAGGGAGCGTATTCAACGGCGCATCTAGTTTGCTTGGCGGGAGCGGCGGTGGCGGTGGTTTGCTTGGCGGCATCGGAAGCGATGTGATTGATAGTGGAGCGTTCCTGGCATGACGGATCAGGAAATGGCGTTGCTCTACCTTGGCGCGGTCGCCATCGTGCTTTGTGTGCTGGTCATTCGATTGGCGCGCGCCTATGAAGCGTTGTATATGGAATGGTCTCTTGCGGAGATTGAAAACTCCGCATTGTTCGCAGAACTCCAACGGAAGGAAGATACAGATGGCCGAAGCTGCACAGCATGACTTTTGGGGGACGCTCTCCGCCGTGGCCCTGGCCATCGTGGGAGTGGCCATGCTCGCCCTGATTGTCAGTAACAACGCCAATACGTCGAACGTGATCGGTGCGACCGGAGCGGCGTTCTCCAACGCGCTTGGCGTTGCCCTCTCGCCCGTGACGGGCGGGACAGGCACGGGCGCGGCCTTCCCGATAGCGTGATGGTTTGCGTGACGTGCGCGGTGCTGTGCCCTACTCCGGATGTATGCAGGACCAAGGGGTGCGCACTGGCGCGGCCAAAGCCGAAGGATAACAAGTGATGTTCCGCCGCAAGCAACCTTTCTTTCAATTCGTCCGCGCCACGCAAATGCCCACACCGGGCGCGATGGAATACGGATTTGAAAGCGAAATGCTTGCGTGGCGTCCTGCTATCGGGCCAGCGATGGGCCAGCGTCAACAGTTCCGAACCACTACCCAATTCCCAACTGGCCAGAGTTTGCAAGCTGTGGCCATGAATTGGGTAACAGGGCTTGGCGGCGTTGCTCATGGGCAGAGTGTCCTACAACCGCTGTCAAATCCGTATGAGGGCTCGTGATGGCCGAAGGCGTATTTGAAGATACCGTCGAAGCTGCGGAACATCATCCATTCTGGATATTCGGTGGCGTCGCCGCGCTTGTCGTGCTTATCCTGTTGCTCAAGGGAAAGTCTGCCAGTTCCGCTGGTCAGAATTTCACCTTTAGCTATGGACCTAGCGATGCGGCGATTGAAAGCGGAAACGCTCTCACAGCAGCGCAACAGGCAGACAACGCCGCACTGTCAATTGCCAATACGCAAAGCGCCGCGCAAGTAACGGAAGCCGGCGATCTGTTCTCCTATCTTACGGGCGCGAATAACAACGCGACCTCAGTAGCGCAGGGCCAGACTGCGGCCAGTGTCACGCTTGGCGGTTTGTCTGCTGGCGTTACCAATGCACAGACCGCAGCGGCGCTTGCTTTGGGCGAGAATACCAACGCGACCGGCTTGGCGGAAACGCAAAGCAACAACTCGGCCAAGGTCCAACTTGGCGCACAACAGGTGCAGACTGCGGCCAGTGCGAACTCTACGAAGATAACGCTGGCGTCGATTGCCGATCAGTTGATTTCCGCGTTCTTTATCATGGGGGACAACGGAAACCAAACTCCCGCCGTCAACGCGCAAGTGCCGCAGCTTATTTCGTCGGTCGCAAACGGGGGCGTATTCGCATGACGGTAGAAAGCGATCTGGCCGGAACTGCGGAGGCTACCGTTAAGATACCAGCCAACACCATGAAGCTGCTACGGCAGTCTTACGATACGCGCGAGAAGATACTGGACTGGTGGCTCGCCCTGTTTGTCGTGGCGGCACTGGCTTACACATTCCGGTCGCAGCTTCGCGGCATGGTGCTACCAGACGCAAATCCGAATTTGGGCAAGACGCCTAACATGGTTCCAAATCAGGGCGTTGGCAACGCGTTTCCAAATTTCGGCATCAATCCGCAGGTTTACACTTACAACATGCCGCCCTCTCGGACTATTCGCGATGACAGAGGGCCAGCGGTTTCCAGAACGCCGCGCGACCCAAGCGGCCAGCCAGAGTTTCCGGACCTAGGGAGTTAATCATGGCACTTAACCCGATTTCCAATACGAAGCGAACTCTGCCCATGTCTATGCAGATGACAGCGGGCGGCGGTTACACTTTGCCGCAACATATCTTCCTGCCGCATCCTGCGACGCAACAGCTTGGGTCGGCGAACGGCGGACGCGTTATGCAACCTGCAAGCACTGGTATGCCGGATGGCTTCATGCTTTCGACGCACGCCAGCTTTTCGCAGCGTCCATATCCGCAGGTGCAAATGCCGTCGCACGGCATACGCGTTTCCACGCGCAAGGTATCTGCCGGCATCAACGATTGACCATGAACGATGGCGTTCTCTCAGACTGATCTGAACGCCATTGCGACGGCACAAGCCGCGCATCCATCCTTGCCCGCTGGATTGCTTTCCGCCGTCGCTACACAAGAGACGGGCGGGAGTGCCAATCCTGATACCGCCGTGTCGAGCACTGGCGCGACAGGGCTCTTTCAAATCCTGCCATCTACTGCCGCCGCTCCGGGTTTTGGCGTTGCGCCTCTAAGCGGGAGTTTGACTGATCCGACAGCTAACGCTAACTTTGCAGCTTCCTATTTGCAGGGCTTGATTGGCAGAACGGGAAGCGTTGGAGCGGCGATCAATTCCTATTCGGGCGGATCATATACGCTTGGCGATCTCGAAGCGCGCAATCCATCCTTGGCCGGCGCAATTGGTAATCAGGGCGTGCCGAGTGGCCAGAATGGAACAGCGCAACAGACTGCCGGCAACAGCGGTGGGAGTGGTTCGGGAGTGTCCTCTTTTCTGACGCCCGTTTGGGAACTCATGACACGGGGCGCGGTTGTGTTCTTTGGTATCGCCCTGGTCCTTGTTGCGCTGATTGCAATGTTGCTACATAGTAAGACTGTTTCCACGCCCGTGTCGGCATTGACGGAGCACGCCTAAATGACGGATGCAACATGGCTTACAATCATAGCGGCGGGAGTGCCCGCGCTTATTAACATCGGAGTGGTTCTAGCGCAGGTGCGCGGCCTCAGATCGGATTTGCTTGAAGCTAAGGTGGCGTTGGCAACCTTGGCAGACAAGTTTGACGTATTCCGATACGACACTACCAATCGTTTGACACGCGTTGAAAGCGTTGGTCTCAGAACGGCGCGAGCCCATGACGCCTCTCGGTAAGGAACTCGACAACGCAAAGGTGATAGGGCGATCTGTCCTTTCGCTTTTCAATGTCATAATCGTGCTTACGATCCTGGCGGTTGTTCTCAGCAATGGGAGTGCGGCGGCAGTGATAATTCAACAGGGCTTTGGCTTCCTGGCTTGGCTTGTGTCGCTTGTCGTGGCGCCGGTCAGCGGGACTTATAATGTCAACGTTGACAGCGTCACGCCCGCGCCAGCGGGCAGCGATCAAGCGGCGGTAGGCACTAGCAGCGCAGCGCAGTCGGCTTTCGGTGGCTCGCCCAACGATGTATCGGGCACGGCCATGAGCCCCTTGTTTCCCGGTGTGCCCGATAGCCCGCAAGCGCCGCTTGTCCTCCCGAACGGGACTATGACGCCCGGCGGACCTGTGCTAAACGGTATCGTGCCTTTCAGCGGGTTTTGACAAATGCCGCTGGTCAAGGGCCGTTCCGCGAGTGCCTTCAAGCGGAACGTCAAAACGGAATTGAAGGCAGGCAAGCCCCGTAAACAAGCATTGGCAATCGCCTATGCGATCAAGAGGAAAGCAAAGCATGGCTAACACCATCACGATCAACACAATCGCCGCGCAACAGACTGGCGTGGCGTTTACCGTATCAGGCACTTGGCGACAGGGTGCAGTGTCCGCGCCATCCATGACTTACAAGGATGGGAGTGGTTCGGCGACAGCGTTTCCAGGTGGGTCAAGCGTTCCGGCAGCGCCCGCGCGACCGGCAGCGGAAACATGGTCCTTTGTCCATCCTGCCATTACACCGGCAGGAACTGTCACCATCACAATCGGCGACGGGAGCGGCGCGACCGCGTCGGCGAATGTCACCATCAACAATCCGGCAGTGCCCGAAATCAATGCGGTGGACGTTGGTTCAAGCGTCACACTTACGGCGGCAGATAGTTCCGTATGGTCAATCGACGGCAGCGGAAACATCCTGCGGAACGGGACGGCGGTGGCGGGCGGCGGCGACAGCAGCGCAGTCGGCTTGAACGTCGTTCCTGACAGCGTTGGATGGGGCCAGGA
>Ga0070731_10003333_pt1 | contig 14570 bp, 9 predicted proteins | sample Coa_R1_2_FD_66448 | JGI IMG/M metagenome (GOLD analysis project Ga0070731, IMG submission 66448) | Surface soil microbial communities from Centralia Pennsylvania, which are recovering from an underground coalmine fire - Coalmine... | ecosystem: Environmental > Terrestrial > Soil > Unclassified ... | reverse complement strand
GTCGAAAGCCACAGCATGAAGCCGCGCAGGACCTGGGTCGTCCAGGCGGTGTTCAGGAAGACCGGGTCGTCCCCTCGGGAGTGCTGCACGATCGCGGGGTGGATGCCGACGTCCGAGAACATGATCAGCCCCTGCTGCACGACGGTCACGACGACCATGATCCCGAACGTTTCCGGCGCCAGGAGGCGGGAGAGAATCAAATTGGAGATCAGCCGAAGGATCTGGTTGCCCCCGTCGCCCGCGAGCGTCCACGCGACCCCCTGGAGCGTCAGGGTCTTGAGAGACTTCGAGCCGGCTCCCATGAAGGGGAGGACGAGCTTGGGCTGTGATCCGGAAGTCAACCTCTTATCCCCTCGATGCAACGTCAGGGTGCTGCCTCGTCCCCTCCCGCCGACGTGCTCCGGGAAGGGCCGCGCGACGCATGCATTCTTCCCATTCACCCGGGGGAGTCAAGGTGAATTGTGGGACTCCTGCCGGACTCGCGATCGGGACCCCGGATCCGGCTATCGGCTCCCGGCCGCGAGCGCTCCCAAGCCCTCCCGCTCCAACAGCTCCAGCGTCTGGGGAGGGAACGCCCGGAGTTGGAGGATCCGCCCCTCTCTCCCCGAAGCCCAGGTCGCCGCGGACTGGAGCAGGAGGAGACCGGAGCTGTCGATGAACCGCAGCCGGCCGCCGTCGATGGTCAGGCGCTCGAGGTCCGCCAAGGCTTCCGGCCGGGAGATCCAGCCCAGGACCCGCGCGGCTTCGGCGCCCTCGAAGTCTTCCGCCAAGACGATCTCGAGCGCCCCTCCCTCCCGCCCCATCCGGGTCCGGCGCTGGTCCAGGGGAGCGGCGAGCTCCTCCAGCCGTCGGTCCCACTCGGAGGGCGACGAGGGCAGGTCCAGCCACCGGTCGAGCCGCAGGAGCCGGAGCAGGCGAGCGGTGCGGCCAGGAACGCGGGACAAGAGAAGACGCCGGCCGGAGGACCGGGACGCCTGCGCCAGCCGCGCGAGCGCCCCGAGGTCCAGGCTGCTCAGCCAGGAACACTCCGACAGGTCCAGGACGAGGATGCCCTCGCGCGCGACAGATTCGAGCGGGGCGCAGAACGCCTCCACGTCGGCGGGCGTCGCCAGGGCGGAGAACCGCGCGAGCGTCGCCCCCTGGGCCTTCAGGCCGGCCGGATCCGGTGCGGGGCTGCCGGGGCTCTTCCCTCCCGGCCAGCAGCGGACGAGCGCCAGCCGGAAGAGGATCGTCCCGAGAAACAGGAGGTTCGAGGAGTAGCGTTTGAAGAGGCGCCGCGGCTGGCTGCAAAGGCGCCAGAACCACTCCATCGCCAGGCGCTGGACCCAGCGCGGCGCGCGCGTCTGAACTCCGGCGACGAAATCGAGGGACGCTCCGATCCCGAGCGCCACCGGAGCGCCCAGCCGGTGAAGGTTGATCCGGATCCATTTGTCCTGCTTCGGCGCGCCGAACGCCACCAGGAGAACCTGGGGATCCCTCTTCGAAATGTGGGCGCTCGTGCCGACGTGATCCATCTCGAGAAGCTTCGCCTGAGGGGGGCTCGAGAATCCCGCGACCAGAAGCCCCGGGGAGCGCTCGCCCAGCAGTCTCATCGCCTCCGCCGCGACCCCTTCCTTTCCTCCCAGCGCGTAGATCGAGAGGCCGTGGTCCCGCGCGAAGGGCCCCAGCCGCACGACCAGATCGCTCCCCGCGACGCGGCCCTGCAGCTTCGGACCGAAGAAACGGGAAAAGAACACGGGCGGCCAGCCGTCGGCGACCACGAGATCCGCATCGAGGTGGATCCGCTGCATCTCCGGATCGCGCCAGGCCTGCATGATGAAATCCAGGTTGGACGTCACCACCTGGGCGGCGCGGCCGGAGCGGGCGCGGGAGGCGATCCAGGCGAGGGTCTCCTCCGTCGACACGTTGTGGACGGGGATGCCGAAGAGGAAGAGGACGGGAGGCGCGGCGACGGGGGGAACGGGGAGGGATCGCTCGCGGCCCTGCGGGACCGTCGACGGCGATCCCCGCTCGAGACCTCCGCCGGCTCCGACTCCCGGAGCCGCCCCGCCGGGGTCAGGGGGAGCGGGGCCTGCCGGCGGTTTCATATTGCTCGACCAGCTTCGAATAGTATCCGTGGCCGCGATAGTCCCGGACCCGGTTGACGACGACTTCGACCATGAGCGGCCCGATCTCTTGAATGATGTCCGTCGCGCGCTTCATTTCTCCCGTGACCACCCGGCTGGCTTCGACGACGAGGATGACGCCCTGGGAGCAGCTGGCGATCAGCTCCGCGTCGGACGACACGAACAGCGGGGGCGCGTCCACCAGAACCATGTCGTACACGCCGGACAGGTGGTTCAAGACCGCCCGGAGATTTCGGGAGTTCACGAGCAGCGGAGAGCCCTCGGTATTCCCGATCGGAATCCGGTAGGTGAGGAGCTTCTGGGGAGGAAGCACCGATTCCTCGACGCGGAGCTTCCCGGCCAGGACGCCCATGAGGCCGGGGTGCCCCCGGGGGACCAGGTAGCTGCCGTCCGGGTGAAGCGCGTTGGCCTCCACCACGATCACCCGGCAGCCGATGCCCCGAAGCTCCCTCGCCAGATCCAAGACGAGCTGGGTGGTGCCTCCTTTGGGCCGGAGCGACATGAACGAGATCAGCCCGCGCTGATTGATCCGGCGCTGCCGTTCCAGGGACAGCGCGATCCGGCGAATCTGATCGCTCGCGAAATTCTCGGACCGCGCGGAGCGTTCGAGGACCCATCCCAGCGGCCGCGCCCCGATCGCCGCCTCCACATCCAGGGGGCTCTGGATCCGGTGGTCGATCGCGTCCACCAGGCACGGCACGGCGACCGCCATGAACACGGCGAGCAGCCCGAACATCCCCAGCAACGCCCCGATGGAGCGCGAGACGGGTTTCTCCGGCTGGCGCGCCTCGGAGACGAGCGCGACCATCCCGGGGCCCTGCGCTTCCAGGCGCATCGCGTCGAGGCGGTCTTCCAGCGCCGCGAGCTGGCGGTTGAGCCGGTCGACATCCTGCTTGACGGTGATGGCCTGGTAGTAGATCTCGTTGAACTTCGCGACCTTCGCCGACTGCGCCCGGGACTCCTGATCGATCGACGTCTCGAAGCGCCGGGCCTGCTCGACGTCGGCCGCGCTGCTCTCGAGCTCATTGCGCATCTGGTTCTCGCGCTTCTGCAGGAGGGCCGCACGGATGCGCGCCGCGGCCGACTTCTCGCTGCGGTCCAGATCCAGATTGATCTCGTTCATCAGGCGCTCGATCTCCTTCCGACCCTCGTGTTCGGGGGTGAGCGACATCGCCTTCGCGCGGAGCTCATTGCGCTTGGGCAGGAGAACGGTCTTCATGTTGACGACGTCGGCGTCGGAGGCGATCAGCTCCCGGACTTCGACGGAGACGTCGGACTGCCGCATCTGCTCCTGGCGGGTCTTGAGCGACTCGAACTTGGACTCCGCATCGATGCGGCGGGCCCGCGCCTCGAAGAGCGCTTTCGTTTCGATTCCGGTCACTTCGATCGGCTTGTCGAAGCCGGGGACGCCCAGCTCCTTGGCCCAGCGGGCGAGCTTCTCGGTCTTTTGGCCCACTTCGTCCTTGAGCTCCTGCTGGCGCTGGCGCAGCGTGTCCTCCCGGACTTCCTGCCCGTAGAACCCCTTCCCCTTCACGCGGGACAGGTACGCGTCGACGACGGCATTGACGGTCTTGGCGAGGCCCCGGGGATCGCTCGCTTCCAGAGACACCGAGATGTAGGTGCTGTCGGGAAGCCTTTTGGCGATGAGGAGGAGGCTGAGACGGGCCGCGGCCTCCCGGCGCGTCTCTCCCGGCCGCGTCCAGATGCCGGCGTCGTCCTTCAGCCGCTGTAGCGCGTCCATCGACACTTCTTCGCGGGCGATGAGGGCGAGCTGCTCGTTGACCAGCTCGTCGTACCGGGGGACCTGGTACTCGCGGTCCTCGATGATGTTCTTCAGCATGATCGGAGCGATCATGAGAAGCGACTCGGCACGGTACAGGGGTCTCAGGGAGCGGAAGTAGAGGACCGGCTCGGCGGCCAGCGCGACCAGGATGAAGGACAGCAGGGCCAGCTTGTTGTGGCGGAGCAGGCTCTTGACCGGACTCAGGCGCCGGCGGGGCTTGAAGGACGACTTCTTCCGGCCCTCCGGCTCGTCGTCCAGGATATAGGTGTCCGAATCCTCGGTCAGTTCTTCGGCCGTCGCCATCTCAGATCTACCTCATCCCCCTGGGATCGGCGGTCACTTGGTCGTGCCGTTATTATTGTTACTAAAGGTCGCGTAAAACACCCAGCTGCTGATCTGCAGCTGCTGCAGGATGTACCCCAGGTCGGCGAGGTAACTCGAGGGCACATAGACGATGTCGCCTCTCTCCAGGCCGATGATGGAGTTCACCTGCGGGTCCAGGATGTCGCCGCGGGAGACGACCACCCGCTGGTTCCGGCTGGGCCGGACGATGACGATCTTCTGCGACATCGCGTCCTTCGTCGTCCCGCCCGCCTGCGCGAGCGCGTCCACGACGGTCATGCCCCGGAACCACCGCAGAGGGCCCGATTTGGTGACCTCGCCCAGCACGTAGACGGGCTGGTCGCCGTCCTCGGGAACCAGGACGAGATCCCCGGGCTTCAGGCGAAGATTCAGCGACAGGTCGCGACCGTCCATGAGCGCCGCCAGATCGATCCAGGCCAGGCGGTCGCGGCCCCGCATCACGGCGCAATGGGTCAGGTTCACCGTCCCCTCGACGAGCCCGCCGGCGCGTCCGATCGCCTCCAGGAGCGTGGGAACCGATTCGAACCGGAGGACCCCTTGCGTCTTCACCCGGCCGACCACGGTCACCCGGTTGCCGACGTACTGATCGACCTTGAGGCTGACGACCACCCCGGAGTAGATCTTGGAGAGGGAATCGTGAATCGCCTTGGAAGCCTCGTCGCGGGTCAGGCCGGACACGCGGATGGAGCCCACCAGGGGGACGGTGAGCACCCCGTCGGGGCCGACCGCCTGGCTGCCGGAGAGCTCGGGCTTCTCCCAGACCTGGATGGACACCTGATCGCCTTCGCCCAGACGGTAAGGCTCCTCGGTCGACGCATCGAACTGCTTGATGAATTCATCCGGGCTGTACGGACGGGGCGGAGGCGCGACCGTGAAGCCATGCGCGGCCAGATCCTCCGTGCCGCAGGAGGACAGGGCGGCCAGGAGAGCCACCCCTCCCCATCCCCGAAGGATGCGGAAGAGGCAGCGCAGGTTCCTTCCCTCCTTGATCACGCAGCGCTACTCCCTTGGTGATGGCGTTGGATTGAATCGGCCCCAGCGTCCGCAGAGATATCGCCGATCAGAGCTTGAGATTAAACAAAACCGTTCGCCCCTCCGTCAAGGCTGAACACCGGCCGCTCCCGGGAATCCCACTCCCCCCTCGCCGGTCGTCGGCTCCGGCGATTCACCGTTTATTTTCGCTCCCTTCACAAGGTCATGATTGAATTTGCCGGCGAATTACACTATACATAAATCGACTAGATATGGGCCGGAGCCCATACGGACCGGGAGGGGTTATGTTGAAGTCCAATGCACGGACAGTCGCGACGACGTTCTTCGTCGCCGACCTGCTCGTCACCATCCTTTCCTTTCTCGCCGCCTACGCGATCATGACGGAGCCGAACCACTTCTTCGGCATGCTGCTGCCGCTGGATCAGTACCTCTGGCTGCTCCTCTTCATCGTGCCGGCCTGGACGATCCTCCTGCAATTCGGCGGGACGTACCGGTCCCATCGCATCGAGTCGCTGTTCGTCGACGCGGGATACGTCTCGCGCGCGGCGATCCTCGGAGGAATCGCCCTCTTCGCGTTCGTGGGAGTGACCAAGTCCGCCCACATCTCCCGACCCTTTCTCGCCGTCTTCACCGTGGTCGACGTCATCGTCCTGGTTCTGACGCGGGTCACGGTCCGCAGCATGGCCTGGTTCGCGCGCTCGCGCGGCCTCAACACGCGGTCCATCCTGATCGTCGGAACGGGAGACGGGGCCCGGGCGCACGCGCACCGGATCGCCGAAAACCGTCAGTGGGGATACCGGCTCGTCGGCTTCGTGTCGGAAGGCGTTCCGACGGCCACGAGCGCCGTGCCGACCGATCAGGTCCTGGGCAATCTGAAGACCATCCGGCGGGTGCTGAGGGAATACGTGGTGGATGAAGTGGTCGTCGCCCTGCCCACGCGGCATCTGGAATCCCTGGACTCGGTGCTCCTGGGCTGCGAGGAGATGGGCGTCAAGACCCGGCTCGCCCTGGACTTCTTCCCCAACCAGATCGCGCGGGTGGAAGTCGAGCACATGAACGATTGCCCGATGCTGACCTTCTCGACGACGCCGCCGGAAGGCCCGTCGACGATCATCAAGCGCGGGATGGATGTCGCCTTCTCCGGACTGTTCCTGGTCGTCTTCTCCTGGGTCTATCTCCTGATCGCGGCCGCCATCAAGCTGACCTCCCGCGGTCCGGTGTTCTTCTGCCAGGAGCGCGTGGGCATGAACGGCCGCCGGTTCACCTTCTACAAGTTCCGCTCCATGGTGGTGGATGCCGACCAGCGCAAGACGGAGCTGCAGCATCTCAACGAGATGGACGGGCCGGTGTTCAAGATCAAGAACGATCCGCGGGTCACCCGGGTGGGCCGCTTCCTCCGGAAGTTCAGCCTCGACGAGCTGCCCCAGATGTGGAACGTGTTCATGGGAGACATGAGCCTCGTCGGCCCCCGCCCGCCGGTTCCGGCCGAGGTGGCCAAGTACGAGTCGTGGGCGCGTCGGCGCCTCAGCGTCCGGCCCGGCCTCACCTGCCTGTGGCAGATCTCGGGCCGCAACAACATCAACTTCAACGAGTGGATGGAACTCGATTTGGCGTACATTGATAATTGGACGCTTGGACTGGACGTGGAGATCCTGCTGAAGACCGTGCCCGCCGTGCTCGGCGGACGCGGCGCGAGCTAGCGGGGATCCGCACCCGGGCGGGCGTTGACGTGGTGACGGTGGATGCGGGACGCTTTCGGGGGATCGCGGCTCCGCGGATGACAGGAGAGACGGGGACCCATGACGTCGAGGAGTGACCAGGCTTTGCCCGGCCCGGTGGACCCCTCGTCAACGGACACGCCCGACGATCGCTGATCCCCCTCAGGCCGTGCCCGCCGGCGCCCCCTTTGAACCCTCGAAGGGGGACGACCCAACCGGAATGGTCCCGGTGGTGGAAGGGTGGGCTCTTGGATGCGGCGGCCCGACTCGGGCCGCGGAGGTCGACGCCATGGATAAGTTCTGCATCAACCATCCCGAAGAAAAGGCCGTGGGGACCTGCGGCGGCTGCGGCGCGCTCACCTGCTACCGCTGCAGCATGAACGTGGATCAGGTCGTCTATTGCTCGCTCGGCTGCTTCAACCAGCTGAACCCTCCGTCCTCCATGACGATCAAGGCCGCGGGCGTGGGCGGGCTCGACGACACCTCAGGCACCATGGCGGGGCTGGCGGATGAGTACTCCGACGTGATGGAAGCGATGGTCCCCCGGCCGGCTCCTGGCGCTTCGGCTCTGGCTCAGGCTCCGGCGCCCGCGCCCGCGCCGGTGACCGTCCCCTCCGCGCCGGCCAGCCTCGAAGATCCGTCCGTCGTCCTCAGCGCCGCCCTCGCCGACGAAGCGTCGACGATGTCCTTCCGGAAATACCGGGGGCCCAAGGGCGCAGGGGAAGATTCGACCCTCGTGCTCATCCCGGGCACCCGCCGCTCCGTCCTGTCCAGCAGCTGCTTCTTCCATCCGGATACGTCGGCCATCGTGTTGTGCTCGGAGTGCCGCAACCCGATCTGCTCGCTCTGCGCTCGCGAGACCGCCGGAGGGCTGGCCTGCTCCCCGTCCTGCGGTCCCGCCGACCCGGCGAGGGAGGACGACCGGAAAAAGGATCTGCTCTTCACCATGGCCCTGGCGTGCGGCGTCCTCTTCGTCCTGGGCGGAGGCTTCATGATCCTGCGCTCGGCTCACTTCGCGCAGCTGCGCGGAGCCGTCCCCCCGCTCGCCCAGTCGGCGGCCGCTTCCGAGGGCGCCCCGGTCGAGCTGCCGGTGGCCGCCCCCGCGGAGGCGCCCACCGTTGCCCCTCCGCCCCCCGAGACTCCGGCGGCCGTGGCCCCTCCGGAAACCCCCGCGGCCGTGCCCGCCTTCGCGTCCTTCCGTCCGGTCCTCCCTCCGAGGGTGCCGCTGGACCCCGCGGTGCTCGCCGACGTCGATCCGGCCCTCCCGGACCCCCTCCCGGCGCCGGCGGCCGGCCCCGCCGCCTCGCAGCCGGTCCGTCCTCGGCTGCTCCCCGAGTACAAGCCGGCTCCGGAGCCGCCCCGGCTGTCACCCTATGAGCTCGACCTCCGCTGGGCCACGGCGCTTCTGCGCGATGCGACGCCCCTCGTCCGGGAGGTGTCTCTCGAACTCGGTCCGGAGTGGCGACCGGGATCCGACGTCCCCGCCCTGTCGACCAAGCTGAATCGGGCGATCGTCAAGCTGAGACAGGCCCGCGAATTGTACGTGCGCCACGTTTCGGAGGCGCCCGACCGGGCGATGCTCGAGGATCGGATCTCGGCGATCGGCGAGACCCTCAAGACGGCCCAGGAGGGGTTTGATCGCATGGGAGGCGTCCCGCAGTGGAGGCATTGAGCCGCGAATCCCGAGCTTCCGCGTTCGACTCCCGCAGGCCCTGAGGATCTCCTGAGGAATCGCTCATGAAAGGCATCATCCTGGCCGGAGGCGCCGGCACCCGGCTTCATCCCCTCACCCGCGTGATCTCCAAGCAGTTGCTCCCGGTCTACGACAAGCCGATGATCTATTACCCCCTCAGCGTGCTCATGCTGGCGGGGCTGAAGGACGTCCTCCTCATCTCGACGCCCCACGATCTGCCGCTGTTCCGCCAGCTTCTGGGGGACGGCCGATCGCTGGGCATGACGCTCTCCTACGCGGAACAGCCGCGGCCCGACGGCCTCGCCCAGGCCTTCCTGATCGGCCGCGACTTCCTGCAGGACGGCCCGGCCGCCCTCATCCTGGGAGACAACCTGTTCTATGGCCACGGCCTGACCGAGACGGTCCAGGAGGCCACGCAGCTCACGAGCGGAGCCCGGATTTTCGCCTACCGGGTGCGCGACCCCGAGCGCTACGGCGTCGTGGAATTCGATGCGGCCGGCAAGGCGGTCTCCCTCGAAGAGAAGCCCAAGAAGCCCCGGTCCAACTTTGCCGTGCCCGGCCTCTACTTCTACGACCGGCACGTCTCGAAGCACGCCGCGGCGCTCAAGCCCAGCCCGCGAGGAGAGCTGGAAATCACCGATTTAAACCGCGTCTACCTCGACCACGGCCATCTGAACGTGTCCGTGATGGGACGGGGGATCGCCTGGCTCGACACGGGCACGCCCCGGAGCCTGATTGAAGCCGGCACGTTCATCGAGGCCATCGAAGAACGCCAGGGACTCAAAGTCGCCTGCCTCGAGGAAATCGCGTGGCGGAACGGCTGGATCGGGGAAGCGGAGGTCCGGGGCCTGGCCGAGGCGCTCGGCAAGAGTCCCTACGCCGCCTACCTCCGCGAGCTCACGTCCCACCGCGACGGCCCCTGAGAAACCACCCTGCCGGGCAGGTCCCTGGCACGAGTCCCCGGTCCGGGACCGTCTCGGAGCGTCGCTGACGGGCGGACGCTCCCGGCCCCGTCCTTGGGCCGGTCTCCTCCGGTCGCGGGGCCGGCTCCCAGTCCCCGACCGGGCTAGCCAACCGGTCCTTCCATGGGATACAGTGAGATGGATGATGAGCTTCGGCCCGGAGCCCGACCCGCCGCTCCACGGCTTTTTCCGGCGGGCCGAATCCCTGGCCACGGCGGCCTTCCGCGCCATTCCCTACGTCGGCGACGACATCGCGGGCTTCTTCCTCAACACCGTGGTGCCCTTCTGCACCCCCAAGCGCGACCGCTTCCTCGTCGCGGTCGTCCGGCGGCTGAAAGCCCTGGAGGGCGGCCTCCAGCTGATCCTCATGCGGGCCCTGCCCCTGCCGGAAGACCCTGAACGCGGCGCCCGCTCGTCCGCCGCGCGTCAATGCTTCTTCGGCGTCACCGCCCGGAACGGATACGGCGTCCCCTTGCCGTCGCCGAACGGTTCCGCGTCGTCCACCCAGAAGTAGTAGACGTTGATGAAGCTGTCCAGGGTCCAGGTCACCGTGTTCCCCGTCGCCAACAGCAAGTGCGCGAGGAAATTGCCGTAGATCCAGGGCGAGTCCGCGTAGCCCGTGTTGGCCCACTCGTCGAGGCCCCGCGAGAGCCGCTGCGGGCCGTGACAGCCCCCCAGGGGCAGGCCGAGCAGGACCGCCAGCAGGACCGCCCGCATCCGTTGTTTCATCGAAGGTCCCCCATCAGTGCCCGGATGATAACAGGCGGAGCCTCCCGGTCAACTCTGTCAAGACGCCGCGAAGAGGCCCCGCACGCCCGTCGATCTTGCTTGACTGCGCGCACTCCGACGATAGAATACGCGCTCAAACCGGTGCTGTCTCTGAAACGAATCGTCCCGGGGAGATTCCATGCCCAAGCGAACGGATCTTAAGAAAATTCTGCTCATCGGCTCGGGCCCCATCATCATCGGGCAGGCCTGCGAGTTCGACTATTCGGGCACCCAGGCCTGCAAGGCGTTGCGAGCCGAGGGCTACTCCGTCGTCCTGGTGAATTCGAACCCGGCGACGATCATGACGGACCCGGAGATGGCCGACCGGATCTACATCGAGCCGATCACCCCGGAGTTCGTGGAGCGCATCATCGAGAAGGAGCGCCCCGACGCCCTCCTGCCCACCCTGGGCGGCCAGACGGCGCTCAACACGGCCATCAAGCTGCACGAACGCGGCGTCCTGGCCAAGTACCACGTCGAGATGATCGGCGCCGACGCCGCCGTCATCAGCAAGGCCGAGGACCGGAAGCTCTTCAAGAAGGCGATGGAAAAGATCGGCCTCGACCTGCCCCGCTCCGATTACGCGTACACGATGGACGACGCGCGGCGGATCCTCCAGCAGATCCCCCTCCCCCTGGTGATCCGCCCCAGCTTTACGATGGGCGGCACCGGCGGCGGCATCGCGTACAACGTCGAGGAATTCGAGAAGATCGTCCAGTACGGACTCGAGCAGTCCATGAACAACGAGGTGCTGATCGAGGAGTCCATCTTCGGATGGAAGGAGTACGAGCTCGAGGTGATGCGGGACAAGAAGGACAATTGCGTCATCGTCTGCTCGATCGAGAACTTCGATCCCATGGGCGTGCATACCGGAGACTCCATCACGGTCGCCCCGGCCCAGACGCTCACCGACCGCGAATACCAGAAGATGCGCGACGACGCGCTCAAGATCATCCGGGAGATCGGCATCGAGTGCGGCGGCTGCAACATCCAGTTCGCCGTGGACCCCCAGACCGGGCGCCAGACCGTCATCGAGATGAATCCGCGGGTCTCGCGCAGCTCCGCGCTCGCCTCCAAGGCGACGGGCTTCGCCATCGCCAAGATCTCCGCCCAGCTGGCGATCGGGAAGACGCTCGACGAGATCGACAACGACATCACCAAGAAGACGCCCGCCTGCTTCGAGCCGACGATCGACTACGTCGTGGTCAAGACGCCCCGCTGGGCCTTCGAGAAGTTCCCCGAGGCGAACTCGACGCTCGGCATCCAGATGAAGTCGGTCGGCGAAACGATGTCGATCGGCCGGACCTTCAAGGAGGCGCTGCAGAAGTCCGTCCGCTCCCTCGAGCAGGACCGCTTCGGCCTGGGCTGGGACCGCAAGGACAAGCCCATGACCAAGGAGCAGATCCGCGAGAAGCTCATCGTGCCGAACACGGAGCGCCTCTTCGCGGTCCGGCACGCGCTCAAGTCGGGCATGAGCGTCGAGGAGGTCTTCAGCCTTTCCAAGATCGACCCCTGGTTCCTGTCGCAGATCCTGGAAATCGTCCAGTTCGAGGACGAGATCCTGAAGGATCCCAGCGCCGAGACCCTCCGGCAGGCCAAACGGCTGGGATTCTCCGACCGCCAGCTCGCCAAAATGCTGGCCATCACGCCCCAGGAGATGCGAAAGCGCCGGAAGGACCTGGGCATCGTCCCCGCCTACAAGCTCGTGGACACCTGCGCGGCCGAGTTCGAGGCGGCGACGCCCTACTACTACTCCACCTACGAGAAGGAAAGCGAGCACCGCCTCACCCAGGGCAAGAAGAAGATCGTCATCCTGGGCGGCGGCCCCAACCGCATCGGCCAGGGCATCGAATTCGACTACTGCTGCGTCCACGCCTCCTTCGCGCTGCGCGAGCTGGGCTACGAGATCATCATGGTGAACTCGAACCCGGAGACCGTCTCGACCGACTACGAGACGAGCGACCAGCTCTTCTTCGAGCCGCTCACCGAGGAGGACGTGCTCAACATCTGGGAGACGATGCAACCCGACGGCATGATCGTCCAGCTGGGCGGCCAGACGCCGCTCAACCTGGCCCGCCCCCTGCTCAACGCCGGGGTCAAGATCCTGGGCACCTCGGTGGAATCCATCGAGCGCGCGGAAGACCGGGAGAAGTTCACCGCGGTCGTGAACAAGCTGAAACTGGCGCAGCCCCCCTCGGGGATCGCGCTCGACTTCCCGATGGCGAAGAAGATCGCGGTCGGCCTGGGCTACCCGGTGCTCGTGCGCCCGAGCTTCGTCCTGGGCGGCCGCGCCATGGCGATCTGCTACGACGAGGAGATGCTGGAGAAGTACATCAAGGAAGCGACCGAGGTGAATCCCGACCATCCCGTGCTCGTCGACAAGTTCATCGAGGACGCGATCGAAGTGGACGTCGACGCGCTCGCCGACGGCGAGGACGTCTTCATCGGCGGCATCATGGAGCACATCGAGATGGCCGGCGTCCATTCGGGAGACAGCGCCATGTCGATCCCCTCCTTCTCGCTCTCCGACGGCCAGCTGGACTCGATCCGGAAGGCGACGGTCGCCCTCGCCCGCGAGCTCGAGGTCTGCGGCCTGATGAACATCCAGTTCGCCGTGAAAGGGCCGGTCGTCTACGTCCTGGAGGTCAACCCCCGCGCCTCGCGCACGGCGCCCTTCGTCTCCAAGGCGATCGGCGTGCCGCTGGCCAAGATCGCGGCCAAGATCATGGTCGGCAAGAAGCTGAAGGATTTCGGCCTCAAGAAGGAGATCGAGCCCAAGCACTTCTCCGTCAAGGAATCGGTCTTCCCCTTCCGGAAGTTCCAGGGCGTCGACATCATCCTGGGACCGGAGATGAAGTCCACCGGCGAGGTCATGGGCATCGACGTCGACTTCGGACGGGCCTACGCGAAGGCGGAGATCGCGGCAGGCCACCACCTGCCCACGAAGGGGAACATCTTCCTCAGCGTGAAGGACTCCGACAAGCGCGACATCGTCTACATCGCCAAAGCGCTCGAGGACCTGGGGTTCAACCTGATCGCCACCGGCGGCACCGCGAAGGTCCTCGAACGCAACGGCATCAAGGTGCGCGCGATCCACAAGATCGCCGAGGGCCGTCCGAACGCGATCGACCTGATCATCAACAAGGAGATCGACCTCATCATCAACACGCCGGTGGGCAAGGGCGCGAAAACCGACGAGGGCCGCATTCGCTCCTTCGCCATCTCCCACGGCATCCACGTGATCACGTCCATCGCCGGCGCCCAGGCGGCCGTCCAGGGGATCGAGTCGATCCTGAAGAAGAAGCTCGAAGTCCGCGCCCTGCAGGACTACCACCCCCAGTACGGGCACCCTAAGGCGGTCCGCTCCGAGGCGCTGGTCTAGCCGGATGCGCTACCTGGTCACCGGAGGCGCCGGCTTCATCGGCTCCCACCTCTGCGAGCTCCTGCTCTCCGAGGGACACGAGGTCTGCGCCTACGACGACCTGTCCACCGGCGCCGCCGACAACGTCGCGGGGCTGAAATCGGAGTCCCGCTTCAAGCTCGTCGTCGACACCCTCTTCAGCGCCCCCCACGTGGCCGAGCTGATCGACCAGGCGGACGTCATCTTCCACCTGGCCGCCTCGGTCGGCGTGTTCCAGATCGTCGAGAGCCCGGTGCGCACCATCGAGACGAACATCCGCGGCACCGAAATCGTGCTGTTCAACGCGGCCAAGAAGAAGAAACTGACGGTGGTCGCCTCGACGAGCGAGGTCTACGGGAAATCCGCCAAGGTCCCCTTCTCCGAGGAGGACGACTGCGTCATCGGCCCGAGTTCGAAGGGCCGCTGGTCCTACGCCGCCTCGAAACTGGTCGACGAGTTCCTGGCCCTCTCCTACTTCAAGGAGCGGAAGGTCCCGACCCTCGTGGTCCGCTTCTTCAACACGGTCGGCCCCCGACAATCCGGCCGCTACGGGATGGTGATCCCCCGCTTCGTCCGCCAGGCCCTCGACGGCGGACCCCTCACCGTCTTCGGGGACGGCCAGCAGTCCCGCTGCTTCGGCTGGGTGGGCGACGTGGTGGCGGCTCTCGTGCGGCTGTCCCGGGAGCCCCGCGCCTACGGCCAGGTCTTCAACATCGGCAACGACCGGGAGCTCACGATCGACGCCCTCGCCCGGATGATCCGCG
>Ga0070731_10003332_pt1 | contig 14570 bp, 11 predicted proteins | sample Coa_R1_2_FD_66448 | JGI IMG/M metagenome (GOLD analysis project Ga0070731, IMG submission 66448) | Surface soil microbial communities from Centralia Pennsylvania, which are recovering from an underground coalmine fire - Coalmine... | ecosystem: Environmental > Terrestrial > Soil > Unclassified ... | reverse complement strand
GCAGCAGCTGAAGCCGCAGCTAAAGCTGCTGCTGATCACAAAAGGGATATAAGAGAGGAACGCGAAAGGGTTTCTTCGCATGCGACTCCCTCTGAAATGGCATCTGGTGTTACAGACTTGAAATCGACACTCGATTATCAGATTGCCTCCTTCAAAGAAAATCTCGTGCAAAAGCAGTTTTTTCTGCCGACAAATCCTTCCATTGGACAACAAGGTCTTTCTTGGGAAGAGACTGGAAGAACTTTAGGATCCCTTTTTGCCCATGACAGCTACAATGCATTTTCCAATTATTCCACACAAATGCAGGAATTCCATTCTAACTACCCATTTCCTATTTCTGGGAAAGATCAGAGTTCTGTAATAGGACATTCAGAAATCGATCGAAAATTCTCCACTGATTATAGCTACCTGTATTCAAATCCAAGCCAGGAGAGGGATTTTAACACTCTATCCTATCAAATGCGTGGAGAGAGGGCTTTATCCATGGGATATTACGATCAGGCAGTTCAGGATTTAGGCAAGGCAATTGAGACAAATCCCACAAATCCTGTTTCTTATCTCGAGCGTGGAATCGCCCATTTCGGCCTAGGACAATATGATCGCTCTCTAGAGGATTATAAGCAATTTGCTTCCCAAGCCCCAAAATCAAACTCTCTTTCCATTTCTGAATTTAGTCTTGGCTTTGCAAAAGGGTTGCCGAAGGGAGTTTATGAATCGGGAGAAGGTTTTTTGTTATTTATGGCTGACTTTGTGACGCATCCGATTCAGACATCGAGACAAATGGTCGACTCTGTCACAACATTAGTCAATCTGGTTCGCAATGACGAATGGGGAGTGATTGCTGAAGTACTTTCTCCAGAAGTGCGCCAACTCGTGACGCAGTGGGACACTCTATCCTCAGAAAAGAAGGGAGAATTAGCCGGGTATGCTGTAGGAAAGCACGGTGCCGACATTCTTGCTCCAGGAGCCCTAGCTAAAGTAGCAAGTAAGAGTGTAAAAAGCGCGCAAGAACTCGCTTTAGTATGTAAAAACTTCCAAATAGCCCAAGAAACTCTTGTATTGGAGACAGCAGCAGGAATTGGAAACAGTGCGAAGATTGCAGAAGTTGTTGAGGCTGGCCAAAGAATCACACGTATTGCCGACGAATTAGGATTTACTACGCAAGAGATGGGGCCATTAAAACAAGCTGGACAGCTAGAATCAACCGTTACAAATAAACTCGAGCATTTAAGTTTGCCAATGCAAGAATCTTTTGCATTGCACACGAAGGCTAAAGAGGCCTTAAAACCGTACTTGAAAAAACCTTTGCCAGAATTTAAAGTTAGGGAACTTATTCATGAAACTGGAATACCAACATTTGCTAGGCCAAAAGGGATTCCAGAAAACTATATCGTCACCGTTTCAGACAAAGGGGCTGGCATGAAATATATACATCCACAAAACGAACATACTTATATTAGAGTAATGCCAGGTAAGCCACATAGCTCATATCCTTATCAACAAAAACCATATGTAAATCAAAGAATAAACGGACAGTCTTTAGATAAATATGGAAAGATCGTTCGGAATGATTCTCCAGAGGCTCATATACTTATGGAAGAATTCGTATATAGGGGGACAGAGTGAGTCTTAGCAACGAAGAGAAAAAACATACTCTCAACGAGTATATTAGGATTATATCTCACATACAGGATAAATTTTATCAAAAGAGAATCTGGATTCTATGTGAGGGACCAGAATGCCAAGCTTTTGACGATGCAGTTTGCGATTTTTTTGACATTGGAGATCCAATTTTAAAAAATTATAAAGAATTTGGAGTTACAGAAAATCAATATAAATTATTAAAAAAATTCCGAGATCAATTTAAATCATTTTCTGATGAAAATGATTTCCCAGAATTGTTTATAGATACGCCAGAATGGACAAAAATTATGGACATGGCAAAAGATGTTTTAAAAGCATTTAATTATTCAAAAAAACCGCTTTGGATCATTTCTAATATAATATAAATCTAATGTCAGAATTAGTTAATATTATCAGAAAAAGCGCATACCCCTGACACCTCAGGAAGAATTTATTTATAGAGAATAAGAACAGATCATGGAAATAAATAGAAAACAAATATTAGAAAGCTTTTTAGAGACAATTGAAGGAATTTCGGTAGTCCTAAACATGTAGTGCTTTAACCTACGGATTAAAGCACTACATGTTTAGGACTACCAAAAAAAATAGCGAGAAGGAAGAGGAGGGTTTTCTTCATTTTGTGCTCCTGATAATAGGTAAAACTTGGGAAATCATAGCTAAAAACAAAATAAGCACCAGCCGTTTCTTTGTACTGTTTTACGACTCCTGGCTCGACCTTATATTGCTTTAGGGTTCAATACGGCGGAATAGCGGCTCAATCACGCCATTTTTCGCCATTAGTCAATCTTTAATAAGAATGGTCTGGAAGTTAGACAATGCAATTTTCCACCCTCTTTCTTGGAGCCATGGGATTACTAATTTCCCCTTTCCTCCATGAGGCAAGTCACAATCATCGATCATCACCACACTATGATCTCCCAGATGCGGATAGGCTGCGATAATCTCTTTTAAATGATGCTGCTGAGAGGGGGTGGGATTATTGCGTTCAAAATCATAGCTGTCCAAGTATAGAAAATCGATCACTTGATCGAAGTGTTCTAAGAACGCAATCGAATCCATACAATAAAAAGCAACAGAGGGATTAACCGATCTCAGTGCATTTTCAGACTCAGCGATTGCTTGAGGATTGTTGTCGACAGAAAATACTTGCGCATCGTGCAATTTTGCCCATTTTCCCAGCTTAAGTGTAGAACATCCATCTACATTGCAACCTCTTGCGCCAAATCGTGCTGTTCCCGTTTCCACAAGGATTTTAGCATTTCTTTGCTCCATGAATTGGAATGCCAAATCAAATGTCGCATAGCGCACGTCCATCATGGGTATTTCATAAAAAACAGAGGGAATCGAGTTAGATGCAGGAACGATGTAACCGTTTGAAAAAATCCATTGCGTAATAAGAAAAGAAATAGCGATGAAAAAAAGAAGGGTTTTTTTCATTATAACTCCCTAATAAGTTATAACTAGCATAGGTGTTTCACAGTCATTTAACTTGGCAAAGCTAAATAATCATGTTGATAAATGCGTGTTACCTCATACCCTAATGCCTGCAGCTTATGCATGGAATGGAGTATTTTTTCTCTGATGTGTGAGGGGGCAGTTTCCCAAAGAAAACCCCCCTGCAATTCAATGACAATGACCGGCCTATTGTTCTGAAGAGTATTGACCATCCCATCTAAGACTTGCTCTTCGGTTCGTTCTACATCCATTTTTATGAAGGACACATTTTTAAAATGAAAACTGTCGATCGTTCTCATTTCGACGACGTCTCCGCCATGACCAATATTTGTGCTGCCCTCATTCTCAGAAAATGTTTTGTCCATTTCAATGATCTGCTGTTGATCTCCTAGTGCAATGCGATGACAAACAACATTTCGCACATCATTTAATGCGCAGTTTTGATTCAGCTCTCTGAATATTTTCTTTTGGGGCTCAAATGCATATACAGTTCCATTTTTCCCCACAATTTTTGCCATGGCTATTGTAAATGTTCCTATGTGCGCTCCGATATCTAACACTACAGTACCAGGCTTGACATACTGATAAATTTTATCGAGAATGTGAGGGTCCCATACCCGTCCAGATCTTAAAAAATTTTTAATCACATCGTTTTTGTGGGGCTCGACGTAAAACTTGCCTTGATTAGGCGTTTCACAAACGATGTACTCGTCTTTGGGAAAAGCATCTACATACTGCTCTAAATCCTGAGGATCGTCCACGCAGTTTTGATTGAGCATCTTTTTTACAAAAATGGCATGAGAAGGGGATCTTACCCTTTTCCAACCTTTTTCTTGCAGCCATTCCATCGCTAACTCTTGAGAATCATGGATCATCACCACACTATACTCTGAAAGATGCGGATAGGCAGCGATAATCCACTTTAATGGATCCTGCAATGAAGAATCGTTAACAGGGTCTAAATAGAGAAAATCGATCAGCTGATCGCATTGTTCAAAGAACGCACTCGCATCCCCGTTGGTGCAAAAAACCTGCGCGCCATTGGACTTCGCCCAGTCCATCAAAAGGGGGTAAGAACTTCTTTCGGCTACATCATTTGTTTTCACTAGGATTTTCGCATTGCGTTGCAACAGGAGTTGGCATGCTAAATCCCATGTCGTATAACGTTCATCCCACTGCAGTTTGTCACAATGCAAGGGAATGGGAGTCGGAATTACTCTTTGTTTTTTTGATTTGTTTTTCTTCTTGTTACGTGCTGGAATGATGTAATCATTAGCAAAAACAAATTGAGTAGATAAAAAAATAATTGCGATAACCCAGAGAAGGGTTTTTTTCATTTAACTCCTCAAAAGGGGTAGAACTTGGGGAACAGCATAGCTAAAAATAAAATTAGCGCCAGCGCGTTTAATGCTGACCAAAGCTTCATGAAATACTTGCGTGGCATCGAGCATGCCTCGCTCATGGGCCGCCATGACCATCGCATATTCGCCGCTCACATGATAGGCGCAGATCGGAAGATGCGAGCTTGCCCGCAATTTGGCGATGATATCGAGGTAAAAAAGCGCTGGCTTGACCATCAGCATATCCGCGCCTTCTTCCTCGTCCAATTCCGCCTCTAGGAGAGCCTCGTGGACATTGGCAGGATTCATTTGATAGCTCTTCTTATTTCCAAATGCCAATTGCGATCCGAGGGCGTCGCGATAAGGACCATATAAAGAAGAGGCGTATTTGGCTGTATAGGAGAGTATGCCGACGTGATGAAAGGCGTGTTGATCGAGAAGACGGCGGATCGCTCCTACGCGTCCATCCATCATATCGCTAGGAGCGACGAGATCCGCGCCTGCCTGAGCATGTAAAAGAGCCATTTGTGCGAGCAGCTCGACGGTGGGATCGTTGAGAATTTCTTCCCGCTCATCGACTAATCCGTCATGTCCATGAGAAGTGAAAGGGTCTAAAGCGATATCTGTGATGACGCATAGACTGGGGATCTCGCGCTTGATGTAGGCGACAGCAGTAGGAACGAGTCCTTTCGGATCGAGAGCGGCTAGCCCTTTCGGATCTTTCTTTTCCTTGGAAATGACGGGGAAAAGCGCGATCGCAGGAACTCCCTGGGCATGCACGCGTTCGGCCTGTTTGACAATCCCGTCCACGGAGAGCCTGGACACCCCAGGAAAAGAGGGGATGGCTTGGATCTGGTTTTCCCCTGCAAGAAGTAAAAAAGGCATCACGAGGTCGGAGGGGTATAATACGGTCTCTTCCACAAGAGAGCGGATAGCCTGGGTTTTTCTATTGCGTCTGGGACGTTTGACAAGCATTTTATTCACCGTTAAGAGTCTTTTTTCTTGATTGATCAAAAAGAATATGACACCCTTAACGAGTAAGGGTCCATATGATAGTCTCATATAAGGATCTTTTTTGAATACTGGAGTTTGGACTAAATAGAGGTCGTTCGCATGATTGAAGGCTACGAAGAGTTTACAGAGAGCCAACTTAAGATTCTTCAACGATATGTCACAAATACATCCAGCAATATTTTCGCATTGCGCAACTTGCCCGAAGTGATCAAGGGTGCGTTATTTTCTCGCTATTCCCGATCGAGCTTAGGGCTGCGATCGCTGCTCTTGAAGGATTTCATCCTCAACGAAGAAACCGCGTTTCAATCGATCGTAGGCATGCACTCCGGTGATGAGCATGAGCTGGAAGATCAGGTGATTGCCATTAAAAAGGCGCAAAATTTTTATGACCGCATCCTCGATGGATATGGCGATGACTCCATCGGAGAGCTCGGAGGCGCGCATTTAGCTATGGAAAACGTCTCGATGATCGCAGCGAAGATCATCGAAGACAGCCGCATAGGAGGCTCTCCTCTAGAAAAATCCACACGCTACATTTATTTCGATCAAAAAGTCGACGGAGAATTCCTGTTCTACCGCGAACCCATCCTGATGGCCTCTGCCTTTCGCGACGTGTATTTAAAGACGTGCAATTATCTTTTTGAGACCTATTCTTCATTGATCCCGCCGCTTACCGATCTCATCGAAAAGCGCTTTCCCAAAGAGCATGATGTATCAAAAGTTGCTTATACTGCGGCTTTACGTGCAAAGGTGTTGGATTGCCTAAGAGGATTATTGCCGGCTAGCGCACTTACCAATATGGGGATGTATGGAAATGGCCGGTTCTTTGAATGCCTGATTCAAAAACTCAATTGCCATAATTTAGCCGAGATGCAAGACATCGGTAAAAAATCTTATCAAGAATTGTCTAAAGTGATGCCCTCATTTGTCCGACGGGCCGATCCCAATCACAAATACCAGCGCACTTTTGCTCAATTCCGAGACCAGATGACGAGCGATCTCAAAAATCTAGCGGAAAGACATACTTCTTCTCTGCATAAGATGCCCCATTCTGGAGTACGTCTCATCAATTACGATGCGGAAAGTCCTTATAAAATCGCTGCGGCCCTTCTATTCGAATTCAGCCAAGCAGGACTTTTGGAATTGCAGGAGTGCTGCCGTCATCTTTCTGAGGAAGAGCTCTTTCGCATTCTCGATTCTGCAAGCACCTTTAGAGAAAATCGGCGCCATAAATCGCCGCGCGCTTTGGAACACGCACCCTTTACTTTTGAAATCGTCGCCGATTTCGGTGTGTTCCGCGATCTGCATCGCCATCGCATGCTCACACAGGACAGACAACTCCTCACATGCAATTTCGGCTACTACATCCCTTCAGAGATTTTGGGAACAGAAATGGAAGAGCAATACCGTAAGGCGATGGACGAAGCGAAAAAAGTGTACGACCAGATCGCACAGGACCTTCCTGAAGAAGCACAATATGTCGTTCCCATGGCCTACAATATGCATTGGTATTTCCATATCAATCTCCGGGCGTTGCAGTGGCTGTGCGAGCTGCGCTCCTCTTCCGCTGGACATCCCACCTATCGCTTTATCGCGCAAGAAATGGCCAAACAGATCTGCAAAGTGTTCCCGAGCTTCGAGCGCTTTTTCAAATTTGTCGATTATGAAGGATATGAAATGGGCAGACTTGGTCAAGAGATCCGCATCGTCGAAAAGAAAATGGCTAAGAAAGAATGAAACAAGGATCCGGAAGTGTATTTGGGGGAATGCTTCTCATCGTCGGTAGTTGTATCGGCGCAGGGATGCTCGGCTTGCCTGTCATAACGGGGATTGCAGGCTTTTTTCCCTCGCTGATCATGTTCTTTCTCGCGTGGGCTTTTATGACCGCTTCCGCACTTCTTCTCGTCGAGGTCAATGGATGGTTTTCCCAGCGCGTCAACCTGCTTACTATGGTCGGCGATACCTTAGGCAAAAAGGGAAAAGCTGTATGCTGGGTCACGTATCTCTTTTTGTTTTACGCTCTACTCGTCGCTTATATCTCCGGCATTGGCAGCCTAAGCACTACCTTCTTTCAAATGATGTTTAATATGACTTTACCTGCTTGGGCAGGAAGTCTTTTCTTCGTCGTGCTTTTCGGATGGATTGTGTATCTGGGCACCCGCCGCGTCGATCTTTGCAACCGCGGACTGATGGTGGGCAAAATCACTGTCTTTTCACTCTTGGTTTTCATAGGAGCCGCATATATTCAGCCTGTTCTACTTGCACAGACTCAGGCAAAATATGCCCTTTTATCGCTGCCGCTGCTGATCATCTCTTTTGGATTTCACAACATGATCCCCAGTCTTGTGAACTATCTGAAAGGCGATATCCGCCGCGTCAGATGGACCATCGTAGGAGGCGGGATTATCGCCTTTGCGATTTATATGATCTGGGAAATTCTCGTCTTAGGCATTGTTCCCATCGGCGGACTTAATGGACTCGTCTCCAATTTAAAACAAGATAAGGAAGCCTCTCAAGCCTTGGCCACCATGGTCGGGTCTCCTGCGATTAGCGTCCTTGCTCAGGCCCTCGCCTTTTTTGCCATTCTGACCTCCTTTATCGCTCAAGCGTTAAGCCTTGTCCATTTTCTCGCAGATGGGTTGCGCATTCCCTATAAGAACAAAGAAAATGGATGGCTATGCGTCCTCGCGTTAACGCCCCCGCTTATCCTTGCGCTGATCTATCCCCAAATGTTTTTTAAAGCGCTGAATTTTGCCGGCGGTATATGCACAGTCATTCTCTTTGGACTGCTTCCCGTTATGATGGTGTGGATAGGCCGCTATCGCAGAGAAGGCAAAACTTCTTATGAGGTTCCAGGAGGAAAACTGACCCTGGTCGCAATATTTCTCTTTGCGCTATTCATCCTCTTTTTACAGCTGTCTTCGATGTGCGGGGCCTCATTTATACCCAAAGTGACAACGTAAAAGATTTTTGATGTTCCACTTAAAAACCGATTTAGTTCCTTGCGGAGACCAACCGCAAGCCATTGATAGCCTTGTTCAAGGCATTGAATCTGGCAAAAAATCGCAAGTGCTCCTCGGCATCACGGGTTCCGGCAAGACCTTCACCATGGCCAATGTCATCGCGCGCGTCAATCGACCCACACTGATTCTCGCACATAATAAAACCCTCGCAGCTCAGCTCTATCAGGAATTCAAAACTTTTTTTCCAGACAACGCTGTCGAATATTTTGTCTCCTATTATGACTATTACCAACCCGAAGCCTACATTCCCCGCACCGACACCTATATCGAAAAAGACCTCGCGATCAATGACCAGATCGATCGCATGCGCCTCAGCGCCACGCGTTCCCTCATCGAAAGACCCGATGTGATCATCGTCGCTTCCATCTCTTGTATTTACGGTTTGGGACTTCCGGAATATTATTCCCAAATGATGTTGAGCTTGAGCGTAGGACAAAAATGCCGACGCGATGACATTTTACTCCATCTCGTGCAATTGCACTATACGCGCAATGATTTCGATCTCATGCGCGCGACGTTCCGCGCGCGCGGAGACATTTTGGAAATCATGCCCGCTTACGAAGAAAACATCGCTTACCGTGTCGAATTTTTTGGAGATGAGATTGAACGCATCAGCCAAATCGATCCATTGACAGGCAAAGTGCATAAACGCCTCGACAAGATCTCGATCTATCCAGGATCGCACCACGTCACACCCGAATCCGTGCGCTGGACAGCCGTTGAATCGATCAAAGAAGAACTGAAAAACCGCATCGCCTATTTTGAAAAAGAAAACCTCCTCGTCGAAAAACAGCGCATCGAACAACGCACTAAATACGATCTCGAGATGATTCGAGAAATAGGGTTTTGTAAAGGCATTGAAAACTATTCGCGCCATTTCAGCCAAAGACTGCCCGGTCAACCTCCCCCTTGCTTACTCGAGTATTTTCCCAAAGACTTTCTTTTTTTCATCGACGAGTCGCATCAAACTCTGCCCCAGCTTCACGCGATGTACAATGGCGATCGCGCGCGCAAAGAATCCCTCGTCGCTTACGGATTCCGCCTTCCCTCTGCTTTTGATAACCGGCCTCTTAAATTCGAAGAAGTGTATCAAAGGATCCACCAAGTCATTTATGTTTCCGCCACTCCAGGAAATTGGGAATTGCAAGAATCGAGCGGCGACATTGTACAACAGATCATCCGTCCCACAGGACTTCTGGATCCTCTGATCGAGATCAAGCCCGCGACCAATCAAGTAGACGACTGCCTGGAACAAATCCGCCAAGAAGCCGGAAAAGGAAACAGAATCCTCGTCACAACACTCACCAAAAAATTATCCGAAGATCTCACCAAATATCTCACCGACATCGGTGTAAAGGCCAAATACCTTCACTCCGATATCGACACCTTAGAACGCGTGCAAATCCTCAATGCCCTGCGCAAAGGCAGTTTTGATGTCCTCGTCGGAATTAACCTCCTGCGCGAAGGACTCGATCTTCCCGAAGTGTCCCTGGTTTGTATCCTCGATGCCGACAAAGAAGGATTTCTGCGCAGCGAAACATCTCTCATACAGACTTGCGGTAGAGCTGCGCGCAATGTCCATGGCCGCGTGATCATGTATGCTGATGTTAAGACCAAATCGATCCAGAAAACCCTTCAGGTCACAGAAGAAAGGCGTGCGACGCAAATGGCCTACAATCTCGCACACAACATCACACCCCGCTCTGTCCGACGCGAGCTCATTCAGGATTTAACGGAAACATTTGGCGAAGAGGTCGCTTTGATTCAAGAAGAAGAGCACGTTCCTTCTTCCCACTTAACCGCAAAAGATGTAGAACAGAAAATCAACGATTATGAGATCGAAATGCGAAGAGCAGCTAAAGAGCTGCGCTTTGAAGATGCCGCACATTTCCGCGATCTCATGCAGCATTATGAGAAATTACGCCTTCTAGAGGACCTTGATTGAAGAAAATATTTTTTTTCATTTTTATCATTTTTTGTTGTCAAGTATCCGTCCCTGCACTGCAGCCCATTATGTTTATGACCATCGCAAAATCGGGTACGCATTTATTAAAAAAAACGATAGAAAAAATTACCAATCAAAGCTCTAGTCTCATTCCCTTAGAAGAATATCCGCAATTTGCTCAGGATCCCGCAGCCTATTTTGCCTCTTCGAAAGATGCTATATTAGGGATGCATCTTTTTCCTGAATTTGATCCCTTAGTGAATCATCTTCCTCGTAATTTTACTAAAATCGTTTTGGTCCGCGATTTAAGGGATGTGGTGATTTCCATCCTATTCTTTAAACACCGGATGAATTTTTATCTTCTCGAAACCTATCCCTATTTAAGCAAAGTGATCACCTTCGATTTTGAAAAGGAGCTTTTTCGTATCATTCCTGAAGAAGACACTTATTACGCACATTCCATGGCCCGCCATGCATTGCTCTGGCTGAATGATCCAACAGTGTTATTAGTGCGTTTTGAAGACCTCGTCGGTCCTCTAGGCGGAGGCGATAGCGAAAGACAGAAAAAAACAATCCAATCCCTAAGCCATCATCTGGGAGTAGATTTGTCCGAAAGCCGCACAGAAACAATTGCAAATTCCCTATTTGGAGAGTCGCGCACATTTCGCAAAGGACAGATCCACGCATGGCACGACTATTTTCAGGAGAGTCATAAACAGCTCTTCAAACAAGTCATGGGCAAAGAACTGATTGCATTAGGCTATGAAAAAGATGATTCTTGGTAAAATGAAAACCCGCACCATTCTATTCCTTATCTTTTTTTTCCTCCCTTTTCAAAAACCTCTTCTACACAAAACCCTGAAATCCTTTTCTCACGCGATTATTCCCACTAATCTCGTGCTTCCTTCCTATTTCAGTACTAAAATTTCCTTTTTTCTCACGGATCTTTTACTCCTCTTCCTTCTTGTCCATATCATCTATCTGAAAGGCGGTCAGTGGTGGGAATTTTTTTGGTCAGGCCCCTCCAAATACCTCACTCTTCTGTTCATCATCGCTTTCTTTTCCATTGGGGCCTCCTCCACGTCTCACTATTTCTCCATGTATGCACGCTTCATGCAAATCGCTCTTGTAATGGTATTATTCTATTCCATCCGAACCACATTTGATTCCAAATTCATCACTTCCTTTGCCTGGCTGCTTTTTGCGCTCTCTCTCTTCGAATCCGTTGTTGCGCTTCTGCAATATTTCACACAATCCCGCATTGGCCTATCCTTTCTCGGAGAATCTAGCAGACACTTATTCACTTTTCACATACCCAACGGCTACAGAACTATTTTCGATTACCTCTTTCACATGCAAAGAACACCCGACCTGCTCATGCGTTCCACAGGGACATTTCCCCATCCCAACATCTTTGGCGGTTTTCAATTTTGTGCCATGATGGCCACATGCCATCTCTACTTCATCCATTCCATAAAATACAAAAATCTTCTGCGTTTCGGACTCTTTTTGCAAATGCTCGCACTGACCGTCATTTTTTCCCGCGCAGCCTTTATCGCTCTCTTTCTTTCCTTATCCCTCTATTTTCTCTTCCAGTTCCGCCATGCGGAAAAACGCCTACCCATTAAACAATTTGCTTTAACACTCTTAGCAGCAACGGCTCTCTCTTTCACTCTATTCTATCCTCCCCTTGCTGCACGTGGCGGGTTCCTCAATTACAATTCCCTAGTAAAAGGAGCAGATACAGAAAGATTGGTCTATCAAAAAATTGCATGCGAGATGATTAAAGAACGCCCTCTTCTCGGCGTGGGCCTGAACAACTTTCAGATAGAGTCCCATCGCTTTTTTCCCGAAGGGCGCATCTTGCCCTCCGCTGTACACAACATCTATCTTCTCTTCGCTGCGGAAACCGGACTTTTAGGATTAACCTGCTTTCTGCTATTCCTATTTTCCGTACTAAAAAGCAGTCTCCGCTGCCTGCATGCGCAAGAAGGCATATTCCTCTTCAGCCTATTTATGGGACTCCTCTTTATTGGCGCCTGCGATTTTTATTTTATCCGTCCTCATGGACGCATCCTGTTTTTTGGCATCGCCGCTCTTCTATACACCCAATCCAGAGTGAAAGTGAATGAAAGCACTTGCCCAGCTTAAAACGTGTATTCCCAACTCTTCACTGGGAAAGAAAGTCTCCTTTCTGATCTTTTGCATTTTTCTCATCCTTCCCTTCCAAACGCCTATTCTGCACAAAGCATTCAAAAAACTCTCTCTCTCCAGCATTCCTTCCACACTTTCTCTTCCCGATTACTTCCCTGCAAAGATCGCCTTTTTCCCATCTGAATTTCTTCTCCTCGCTCTTTTCTGCATCGTCATTCGAAAACGCTGGATCGCATTTTTTTGGTCAGGCCCATCCAAATATCTCACCCTGCTTTTTTCCGCAGCACTGCTTTCATTAACCACATCTTCTACTTCCACTTATCTGCTTTTATATACGCGCTTCATCGAAGTGGCGCTCATCCTCATTTTGTTCAATAGTATCCGCATCGCATTCGATGCGGACACTGCAACACCCTTTATTCGCTTTCTAGCCTGGATAATTTTCGCTAGTGCACTTTTTGAATCCAACATTGCCCTTCTTCAATTTTTCTCTCAAAAAAGCCTTGGATTGAAGTGCGTTGGCGAATTCGTCACGCAATCTGCCTTCTACGTCCCCAAAGCCCAGCGTTGGATTTTCGATCACACGCAAAGAGCGCAAGAGTTTCTGCTTCGAGCCTCCGGCACATTTCCCCACGCCAACATCTTTGGCGGCTTTCTCTTTTGTTCCCTCTTGAACACTTTCTATCTCTACTTCACTTCCAACCACAAAAAAATCTTACTCTTCGGCATCGTCCTGCAAATTCCCGCACTCATCCTCAGCTTTTCCCGATCCGCCCTGATCGCATTTTGCATCACAACCATCCTCTGGTTCTTCTTCCAATTTCGCTACAGACGTAAAGCCGTTTTACAACTCGCTTGTACACTCCTCACACTAGCAACTCTTTGCCTCTTTCTCTTCTATCCACAACTCTCTGCCCGCGGCGGCATCTTTAACTACAACAAATTGGTACAAGGTGCAGATGCCGAAAGAGTGCTCTATCAAAAAATCGCAGTAGACATGGTAAAAGAACATCCGTTGCTCGGCATTGGACTGAATAATTTTCAGATCGAGTCCCGCAGATTTTTCCCAGAAGGCGCCATTCTTCCTTCCCGGGTCCACAGTATCTACTTGCTCCTTGCTGCCGAAACAGGACTCATCGGGTTGAGCTGCTTCTTCTTATTTCAATTTTCCATTCTAAGACATGCCAGACGCGCCTTACAAACACAGGAAGGAACATTTCTTCTCATGCTATTCTCAGGCTTTCTCTTCATCGGCGCCTGCGATTTTTATCTTCTGTGCACACCGCACGGCCAGATCCTATTTTTTACCGCAGCAGCGTTGCTCTATGTCAAATCCAAGTTGTATCTAAATAATAGAAAAATCTAGGATTAATAGTACGAGCTTAAATGTAGAGGAGTAGCATTATGAACAGGCTGTTTTTGACAATTATTGCGTTATTTTTGCATGGAAGCATGTCCTACGCTGCTCTTCCATTCACACCCGCTCCATCTAATGAGGCGAGAGATTATTACATTGATCTTCTAAAAAAATGTGTGGCTAATACCATCTATGGTGATGGAGATCTAATGAGCGGAAAGGGCACGCCTTATGATCAGAATAGAAGAATCCTTGGTCATGATTGGCCGGAGAAAGCGCACACTATGATCGGGTTGAAGCGCTTGGATAATATTGATTATTGTCTACGAGAGATTTTGGCAAATAACATTCCAGGAGATTGCATTGAAACAGGAGTGTGGCGCGGAGGCGCGACTATTTTAATGAGAGGCATTCTCAAGGCCTTTCAAGATAAAAACAGAAAAGTGTGGGTCGCAGATTCATTCGCAGGACTTCCTCCACCAAATGCCGCGAAATATCCTCACGATGCAAATATGTTTTTTAATCGATATACCGTCCTGGCTATTTCGATTGAAGAAGTACAAGACAATTTTGCTAAATATGGGCTTTTGGATGATCAGGTGATTTTTTTAAAAGGTCTTTTTTCAGAAACGCTTCCT
>Ga0070731_10003331_pt1 | contig 14574 bp, 13 predicted proteins | sample Coa_R1_2_FD_66448 | JGI IMG/M metagenome (GOLD analysis project Ga0070731, IMG submission 66448) | Surface soil microbial communities from Centralia Pennsylvania, which are recovering from an underground coalmine fire - Coalmine... | ecosystem: Environmental > Terrestrial > Soil > Unclassified ... | reverse complement strand
TCTTCAGTTATTTTGTGAACTCGTTCTGGCTCTCGCTGGCGATTGGGATTGTGCTGGCGGTGGCACCGTTCTTTGTGCGATGAGTTGCAATCGAATGAGTGACAGGCCCGAAAAATCCGCACGCCATAAGCGCTCGCGGTTTTCGTTGCTGAAAAACTGCCGCGCGCTACGCTGGTCCGATTTGGTGGATCTCCATTTAAAGGGGGGGATATGGCAACGGATCGCGACGCGACTTATCTTTCAATAATTATTGAACCCATCAAGGTCTGTGCGAATTATAAACCAAAACTCGGCCAGGGTGCCGGCGTCGGTCTATCATTGGATGAATTTCAGACGCTTTATCGTTCGGACCCGTTTTATTCGTGGTTCGGTTTGGACAATCCGCTGATGTATGCGGCTCATAAAGCCGCAGGCGGAATGACGAGCATCTATCGGCAGATCGGCATCGGATGCGAACGCCTGATTCGCACTATTTTACAGGACGAAATTGGCCTGAATCCAGAGGAAGTCTCGTGGTCGTATCAAGTCCCGCGCTCGGGAAACAAAGTTCGCACGCTTTCGCTTGATTGCCGGATTCCGCTGGAAAGTGTAAAAGAAGCTGCGAAGCGCGAGCAAGTTCGCGATTGGATTTTGAAATCGGCCGCCGCGCTTCAGGTCAAACGGCCGATAGCAAAATCGCTGCAAGGTGTCGTTTTTGAGGTGCGGCAAGGTTACAAGAGCAAAGACTCGAAGCGACAGAACGCAGATCTTGCCAATGCCGCCACAGCGTATACGCAGGCCTACTTGCCGTGCGCCATGATACTATCGTCGCAAATTGATTCTGACATCGTCATTCGATATAAATCGGAAAAATGGGCAATCTTAACCGGGACACTCGCCGGGAATTCGTTAACATCGACGTATCGCTTCATGCAGGAAATCGTTGGCTATGATCTGGCTGGATTTTTCGGGCGGCACAAAGAAGCGCTCAATCGGGAAGTGGCCGTGGTGCTGCAAGCGTTGCTGAATGCAAACTGAGGAGTTGAAGAATGCTTGATGTTGCAAACGTATCGAATCAGCGCGCGGAGCTAACCTTTAAGTTTAACAAAGGCGAAGGACGGCACGGATGGCTTCGCTTGACCCCCGCGTACTCGGTAAAGATAGTTCATGACATTTTATCGGCGACAACTGGAAAACTGAATGTCTTCGACCCTTTCTCCGGAACGGCAACCACGACATTATCCGCGGCGATTCTCGGGCATAATGCCGTTTCCGTGGACATAAATCCGTTCCTGGTCTGGTTTGGACAAGCAAAGCTGGCGTCCTATAGCAGATCTACGCTGGATGCTTGCCGCGAAATCGGTGCAAAGATTGAGAAATTAGCCAATAACCCATTGGCGCCTTGCTCGGCGGCTCCCGAAATACACAATATTGAGCGCTGGTGGAAACAAGACGTTCTTGGTTACCTGCTTCGGCTCCGCTCACAAATTGAAAGTGAGACTGAAGCACGCTCGCCGGAGCGCGATTTGTTGGATATTGCATTCTGTCGCACGATGATCTTGCTTTCCAACGCCGCGTTCAACCATCAGTCCATGTCGTTCAAAGACGATGTGCACGACGCCCCTTTGTTTGCGGCAAAGGGCGATGAGTTCGATCATTTCTCGCGAGAACTGGCGACTGTTCTGAACTCTTCGGCGGAAAGTCCTAGCGGTATAGGAAGAGTTATTTTGGGAGATTCGCGCCACGCAGACAAGTCCCTGACCGAGAAATTCGACTTGCTTATCACGTCGCCTCCATATCCGAACAGAATGTCCTACGTTCGCGAGTTGCGGCCTTATATGTACTGGCTCGGGTTCTTGAGCGAGGCGCGTGAAGCTGGGGAATTGGACTGGCGTGCGATTGGCGGGACATGGGGCATTGCGACAAGCCGCGTGGCCGAATGGCGGCGCTCGGATGACACGTATCTACCAGGCTTTCTTAATGACCAATTGGCTCGCATCGAGCGAGCCAGTGCAACATCCGGGAAAGTGCTTTCGCGGTACGTCGGAAAGTACTTTGAAGACATGTGGCATCACATAAAATCCGCGTCCCGAATAATGCGCTCAAATGGCAAGGTTCACTATATCGTCGGAAACTCAAAGTTTTACGATGTCATTGTAGACGTCGAAAGAATCTTTGCGGCAATGCTCGAAAAAAGTGGCTTTTCAAACGTTCACACGCGAAAAATTCGCAAGCGAAACTCGAAGAAAGAGCTTTACGAGTTTGATGTGTCGGCCAACGCTCCAGCGAAGTAATGCCTGTGCAAGCTCCTCGGCCGCACCTTTCCTTTCCCGCATTCCCCTGTATCATCGCCCCAAAGATTCAACGTATCGCGAGATTCCTGCATGCCCGCCCTCCCCGGTAAATCCACCCGCACCGTCCTGCTCGTCGAGGACCATGAAACCACGCGCGTCACGCTGGCCGGCGTGATCGAGCGCGAAGGCTCGAAGGTCACCGCGGTTGCGTCCGCGGGCGCCGCGCGCGAAAAAATTCGCGAGGAGGAATTCGACCTGGTCATCACCGATCTGCGCCTGCCCGACGGCGACGGCATGGAACTGCTCGACGAAACCCGGCGCCTCTCCGGCGGCACGCCCGTGATTCTCGTCACCGGCCACGGCAGCGAAGAGACCGCCGTGCAGGCGATGAAAAAAGGCGCGTTCAATTACCTCTCGAAACCGATCGACCTCAACCGCCTGCGCGCCGAAATGGAAAGCGCGCTGCGCTGGCGCAAAGCGCAGCTTGAAAACGCCGAACTCCAGCAGGAACTGCTCACGCGCCGCCGCGGCGACAGCGAACTGGTCGGCGTCTCGCCGGCCATTCAGCGCATCCGCGAAAAAGTCAAACAGATCGGCCCGACCCACGCCACCGTGCTGCTCACCGGCGAATCCGGCGTGGGCAAGGAAGTCGTCGCCGGCGCGCTGCAAGCCGCCAGCGACCGCGCGGGGAAACCGTTCGTCAAAGTCAACGTCGCCGCGCTGCCCAGGGAACTGCTCGAAAGCGAACTTTTCGGCCACGAGCGCGGCGCGTTCACCAACGCCGTGCGCATGAGAAAAGGCCGCTTCGAACTCGCCGACGGCGGCACGCTCTTCCTCGACGAATTCGCCGAATGCCCGCCCGAAACGCAGTTGAAACTGCTGCGCGTGCTGCAGGAGCAGGAGTTCGAGCGCGTCGGCGGCACCGAAACCATCCGCGTCGACGTGCGCCTGATCTGCGCGACGAACCGCGACCTCAAGGCCGAAATGCAGGCCGGCCGCTTCCGCCAGGATTTGTACTTCCGCGTCAACGTGATCCAGATTCCCGTCCCGCCGCTGCGCGAGCGGCGTGAGGACATCGAAGTGCTCGCCGCCTATTTCCTCAAGGAATTCAACGCGCGCAACGACAAGATCAAAACGCTCACGCCGCGCGTCCTCGAGCTGCTCAAGCGCTACGACTGGCCCGGCAACGTGCGCGAATTGCGCAACGCCATCGAACACGCGCACCTGCTCTCGCCCGGCGCCGAACTCGAACCCGAAGCGCTGCCCGAAGACATCCTCCAGCGCACCGGCCTTCCGCTCCCCGGCGCGTCCAGCGGACCCAGCGCTCAAGAACCGCGACCGCAAGGGAGCGGCCCACCCGAAGACACCGTCGCCCTACCACTCTCGCTGAAAATGGACGAAGTCGAAAAACGCTTCATCCTCGCCGTCTACGACAAAGCCAAAGGCAACAAAACGCAGGCCGCGAAGCTGCTGGGCATCGGGCTAAAGACGCTGTATCGGAAATTGAAGAGCTATGGGATGCTGGGGGAGGACGAGGGCGAGAACGAAGGCGAACAAGAGTGAAAAGCACTCAGGACTCAGGACTCTCCCCTACTTCATCGTCGTCAACGTCGTCAACGACCGCGCCGGCAGTTCAATCTCAATCACACCGTTCACCGGCGCCATCGGCGAAAGCTGCTGCATCAGCGAGCCGCGCGTGGTCTGGACCGCATTCAGCGCTTTGATCTCCGGCGGAATGCCCGTGATGCGGGCTTTGCGCGGCCAGACGGCGTTGCTCAGATTCAGCGTGTAGTCGAACGCGCCATTTTCGCCGGCTTTGCGAAAGGCGCTGAGCATCACGTGCTCTTTGCCCCCGCTGATTGTGAGGGCTTCGCTGCCGGGCGGAATGAACGTCAGCCAGTGTTTTTGCAGCGCGAAGCGTTCGGTTTCGGCGGTTTTGGCGTTGGATTTCGCCGACGGGTCGGGTTGCATGAGCGAATAATCCGCCGTGTACTCCCAATACAAAATCGCCTGCGGGCGCGCGTAAGCGAACAATTCCTGATACTGCGTCATCTCGCGCACGGCGTTGTCGAAGCTGCGGTACGAACCGTCCACCCAGGCGCTCGAATCCACGCCGGCTTCGGCGACGATCAGCGGCAGTTTCAAGCGCTCGGCCAGATCGCCCCAAGCCGTGTACTCCGCCGCCGTGCCCGTGTTCCACGCGTGAAACGCGACGGCGCCGGCGTACTTCATCGCCTCCGGATCGTCGAGCGCAGGCTGAATGAAACTGCGCGGCACGCGCGGGTTGCTCACGTCGCCCAGCAGGCATTTGGTTTTCAAGCCGAGCTTTTCAAACTGCGCGCCCGCGCGCTTGATCAAATCGCGGTGTTCTTCCGGCGACATTTTGATCTTCGCGCCGCAGTCGGTTTCGTTGAACGAAAAATAATCCGCCTCAGCCTGAAACTCCGTCTTCGCGTGCAGCAAATACGCGCCGATGCTCTCGATCATCTCCGGCCAAACTTCCGGCTTGATGCCCGTGTACTTCACCGTGCGATTACCTTCCTTCACTTCGATCGGCTGGCACATCCAATCGGGCGCCTGCCAGATTGAAGCGATGAACGGAATCTTTTTCTGAGCAAGCTGGCGCATCAGTTCGAATTCGCGCGGCACTTTCCCCGCATTCGGCGTCGGCGGCGCGCCGCGCCGCGGCTGCCATTGTTGCAGCGAAATCTCCGTGCGCGCGAATTGCGGCTTGAGCTGCGCAAGCGTCGCGTCTTTCTCCGGCGAGTCGATGCTGAAACAATAATTCCCGCCAAGGCCGCGCACGCTGTAACGCGGCTTCGACGCGTCGAGCGCAAATTCGGCGACCGATTGGTCCGGCGTCCCTGCCGCGCGCAATGTCACGCTGAATTTCGTGCTCTCGCCCTTCAGTAGCGTGCCTTGAAACATGTGAATCAGCACCGAAAAATACGGTCCCCATTTGCGGCCGTCTTGAATCGTCACGTTGGTGGCTTCGCCAAATTGCGCGAGAAACAAAATCGACTTGTCCGGATTGAACAAGCGCACCGTCTCCAGTTTTCCGCTGCTGAGGATGTGATTTTGCGGCAGTTCCGCGGGAAGATCGCCGTAGCTCGAATCTTTGCCTTCGGTCCGGTAAGAACCTTTCGCGAACAGCGACGCCGGCACGTCGATCCAGAAGACCAACGCTTCCATGTCGCTGTCTTTGAGCGCGCTGGTTTTGAAATCGAAGGTCAGCCCTGTGGCTTCCTGCGTGACCGTTTGAACGACTTCGACGTCGATGTTTTCGCCGTCGCCGATTCGGCCGCCCCAATTCTTTTTGCCATCCTTTTCAGCGAACTCGACTTTCTTTTTTTGAAATTCAAAAATCTTCGACCAATTCTTCGACGCGATTTTGACTTGCGCGTGCAAATCCATCCAACCGGGGCCGAGTTCCATGCGCTCAAGCCGGCCCTGAGCGTCGAAATGATTTTCAAAAGCGAACGCAGAATTCAACACAAAAACGAGCGGCAGGACAAGTCGATAAGTGTTCATTGGGCTCCAATACACGGTGCACTACCATTAGTTACACCGCTAACAGGAGCTTGGGGTCATGCCGGCTACTGCGCTTTCACCTTCGCCGAAATCGGAACCAGATGCATGTTCTGCACGGTGGTCTGACCTTTTCGGCGCATTGGCGCCGGCGTTTCCAATTCCGCGCCGTCATTGACATATGCAGGCGGGCCGCCTGCACCACAATTTGAGTTCGGCAGATATAGCACCTGACCAATGAAAATCCGGTCCGGATTCAGCCCCGGATTGGCCGAGACAATGCGATCGATCGTGCGCGGTCCGTTGTACCCGTAACGATCCATCGCGATTTCGGAGAGCGTTTCACCCGCCTCCACGCGATGCGCAGAAACCCCTCCGCTTGGCCGCGGCGTCTTTTGTTTCAGAATCGGCGAGTTGCGGTCGTCGGCATAATCTTCGGAGACGCGCGGCTGCACGGGTACCGCTCCCTTGCGGTCGCGGTTCGCATCGCGCGCATCGCGTTCGCGCGCAAGATCGCGTTCGCGGCCGATGTCGCGCGGCGTTTTGTCGCGCCAGTCGTCGCCCGAATAATCCGGCGGCGTATCCTTCGGGCGCGCCGGGCCTTTCCGCGCTTCCAACTGCGGCGCGTCGGAACGGTCAATCGTTCGCGGCGGAGTGTAACTCGGCGGCGTGTAACTCGGCGGCGTGTAGCGCGGCGGCTCCGGCGCGACGGGCGCGGGCGCGGTGTACACCGGCGGCAGCGTATACTGCTCCGGAGGCTTGGTTGTGTTCCCGCCGACCGGCGGGTTTTGCATGTTCGGTCAGGTCGCGCACGCGGCCGCGTAACACTTTGTCCAGAGCAGGCTGCACGCAATCGCCGCCAGCAGTGCGGCGCGCAAAGAATTCCATTTCATCGTCGAACCCCTCCCAACAACTCGCGCAAAGTCCGGCGCGAGTCATTACTCTTCGTCGGAATTATACCATAAGTCGTTTACTGAATTCAACTTATAAATAATTATCGGACGGAAAAGACGAGATAGGAGTTAGGAGATAGGAGATAGTAGGACAGCGCGCTGGTGGTGAATGATTTCTCCTAACTCCTATCTCCTAACTCCTATCTCCTGATTTTTAATTTCTCCCGTCCTAATTCTGCGAAGGCTCGCTACAATACGTCATTCGTTCGTTACCTTCGTGGAGAGACGCTCACTTGCCAGGCGAAACCACGCGCGCCAACATGCTCCGCTCGGATGCCGAGTTGGTGGAGTCCGTTTCGCTGGGGCTCCACGAGCGCTACAACGAACTCGTGCGGCGCTACAAGAGCCTCGTCACCACTTATTGTTTCAGCCGCGTGAACCAGCGCGAAACGGCTGAAGATTTGGCGCAGGAAGTTTTTGTGCGCGGTTTTCAGGCATTAACCAACCTCAAAAAACCGTCTGCTTTCTCAGGGTGGTTGCTGTCGATCGCTCACAACGTGTGCATCGATCACTTGCGAAACAAGTCCCGCACCGTGCCGTTGGAAGTGCACAGTGAAAAGGACAGCCAGGGCGAGATCATCCTGGAGAACACCAAGGTTCGCAGCGCCGCGGACAGTCTCGCCGGAGAGGAGACACGCGGCCGGATATTGCACGCGATCGACACGCTTGGAGAAGAATATCGCGTGACATTGATTTTCCGACACGTGAACGGAATGAGCTGCGAAGAAATCGCCGACGCGCTGGGCGTGTCGCTGGGGACGGTAACCAGCCGCTTGAGCCGGGCGCATAAACTGTTGCGCGAAAAGCTGGCGAAGCTCAACGAGCCGGAGGGATGACTGGTCCAAGGTCCAAGGTCTAAACGTCGAAGGACCTTGGACCTCGGACCTTGAACTTTAGACTTTAGACTTTGGACCTTGGACGTGAGTCATGGAACAGGAACTCGAAACTCAGATCGACGATTACCTCGACGGCCGCATGGACGGCCCCGAGCGGCAGCGTTTTGAACGCCGCATGGAAACCGACCCGGAGATTCGTCAGAAGGTGTACTCCGCCACGCGCTCGCTGGAAATGATTCAGGACGCGCTGGGCTGGGCCACGCCCGGCGAGGAATTCGATTCGAAAGTCACCAGCCGCATTCAGGAAATCACCAGCGGCGCCTTGCAACCCGTGACCGACGCCAGCGAACGCAGCCTCACGCACGACGACCCCGAAGCGCGGCTGCTCACGGACCCCGCCGCTGACCGCGAAAAGTGGCGGCTGGTCATAATTGCCGTCATCACCGCGCTGATCTTTGTGGCGGTGGTATGCGCGGTGGTTCATTTTTTGATACATGGGAAGTGAGCGGCCGGCAATCAGGAGACTTTTCCCATGCAACGCGTACTTGTGACTTTCTCTGCCCTTATCGCTTGTCTGACCATCCGCGCCGAGAGCGTCAATTTCGACGACACCAAAGCAGGTGAACTCCCGAAAGGCTGGGTTGCGGGCGTTACTGGCGATGGCAAGACCAAGTGGACCGTCGAAGCCGACGCCAGCGCACCGAGCAAACCGAACGTGCTCAAACAATCCGGCGAAGGCAAGTATCCCTATTGCGTCAAAAAGGATGTGTCGATCAAAGACGGTTTCGTCGAAACCAAGTTCAAGCCCGTCTCCGGCAAGGAAGACCAGGCAGGCGGACTGATTTGGCGCTTCAAGGACGGCGACAACTATTACATCGCGCGCGCCAACGCGCTCGAAGACAACGTGACGATCTATCACACCGTCGCAGGCAAACGCGTCGCATTCAAGAATGTCGAGACCAAAGTCTCATCCGGCGAATGGCACACGCTGCGCGTCGATTTCAAAGCCGCGCATTTCACGGTTTCGTTCGATGGCAAAGCAGTCATCGAAGCCGACGATTCGACGTTCAGCGATTCCGGCGCGGTGGGAGTGTGGACGAAGGCCGATAGCGTGACGCTGTTCGACGATTTTCAGCACGGCGAAGCGAAGTAACTACTCCGAAATCACCCACGTGCTATCCGGATCGTATGTCGGCTCGTGTGCCGTGTTCCCCGGCCCGCGATCGTTCTGGTAGATCGCACCCTCCGCGCTCAGAAGAAAAGCGTTCCGGCCTGTCCCGTCGTATTGATCCGGAACTGCGCTGATTCCGTAGCCCAACGTCATGCGCCCGTTGCCGTCGATGTAACTGAACGCGCCGCCAGACGCGGTCGCGCCCTGAGCCGTCAGGATTTTGAAGACGTACCCAGCTTTCGCAGTCGCCGTCGTCTGTGGATCGCCTTCGGCGTTGGCCAGCCCACGATCGACCAGCACAATGTCTTCGAGGCCGGCGGCGTTCTCAAACAAGCTGTTGTCGCCCTTGATGTGCTGGGCGAATTCGAGCACGCCGTCGTGGTTGTAGTCGGTGCGGCGATATATATTCTGGGCGGTCGCGACGGCGTGACACGACGCGATCGCCGCCGTCTCATTCGCCGCTTCGCGCGACCGAATCTGGTTCGGCAGCGCAATCGCCGTGATCACCGCGACGATTACGAGAACAATCATCAACTCGATGAGTGTAAAGCCCTTGCGGAACATAGCGTCTCTCCCCATAGCCAAACATTAGTGCGGTTAACGTCCGATCCGTCAGCATCTCTAAAACTTCCCACCGTTGACATTTCACGTCATAGCGTGATGACGCGGACTAAGCCTTTGCAAATCATTTTCCAATTTCATTGAAAAAAGTGCTGTAGACCAACGCTCAACTACAAGCTGCCGCTATAATTCCGATAATACGCGCGCAAGCTGCTCAGGCTGGTTGCGCGAGCCGACAAGCTTCATGATCGCGCGGATCGTCATCGTGTCTTCCCAGCAGTTTTCAATGCAGCTTTGTATCTCCAAAAGCATGTCCGCCTGCCGCTGCGTGATAGGAGCGGCGGCACTCCTGCCGCCGCGTGTCCTCCCAGAAACTTCGGCGGCAGGAGTGCCGCCGCTCCTCAGAAGCGCGCGTTCAATCGCCTCTTCCAACTTCTCCAGCCCCAAACCGTTCCGCGCGCTCAGTGAGACCGGCTTGACGCCCGCCAAAAACTCCAAGCCTTCCGCCGATTCATCCAAGCCCAGGTCGCTTTTGTTCAAAACCAACAGCGACGGACCCAACTTCTTGCACGCCGCAATCAGTTCCACATCGCGATCCACCGGAGCCTTCGACCCATCCAGCACCACGATCCGCAGCGACGCGCTTTCCAGTGCCGTCCGCGCGCGGCGCTGTCCTTCGCGTTCAATTTCGCCATTTCGGGAACCGGCACCGCCGGTTTTTCGCTCGTCGCCGCTCAATCCGGCCGTGTCGGAAATCGTCACATCTAGGCCTAAAATAGCCAAACGCGTATCCAAACGATCCCGCGTTGTACCAGGAGTGTCACTGACGATGTGTTTATCGGACCGTGCCAGCAAATTTGCGAGCGTCGATTTGCCCGCGTTCACCGGCCCGGCCAACACGGCGTGATGCGCGCTCAATACCGCTCGCGCCACCGGCCAGCCGGAAAGCGCCGCGCGTGCCGCGTCCAGTGTTACCGCGCGCCAAGCACCGTCGCGTTGGCGCATGCCCATCGCCGCACCGAAGCCCAGCTTTTCCCAGCGCGCTTGGAAATCCAAGTAGCCCAGCAACAATTCCGCCTGCCGCGGCGTCACCGCGCGGCCCAGCCGAAGCTGCGCCTCCATCGCCACCAGCGAAAGCTTGTGATTCTCGTGTGCGCGCGCGGCAAGGTCCGCGTGTGTCCCGCGCTGAAAGCCCGCTTTTGTCAGCGCTTGCTCAACTGCCGCCGCCGAACCCATCCCGCCATGGCACGAAAGCTCAATCTGCTCCATGCCCGTCACTGTGTAATGCGATTCCAGAACCGCGACAACCACTTCATCGATAACTTGCCCGCTCGAATCGGTGACGCGCGCGAATTGAAGCGCGCCGTGTTCAGCCAAACGCAGCGGCTTTCGTGAAATCAAAATCGGCTGCAGCTTCGACGCCAATCCCCACCCGTCGAGCACAAACGTCGCAATCCCGCCGGTCCCCAGCGCCGTCGCGCGCACAAATAACGCCGGCGGCGCCGCAGATGCGGCAGTTTTGTGAACGTGGCGGCTCGGCATGGCCATCGTTATAAATCGTTGCTTGCTGAACGCGAATTCAAGATTCAATCCAGTAACCCAACAACTTGAAGCAGCCGAGCCGATGCGTGCAACGAAGTCGAGCCATTGCCGGAGTTGCTGAAGTCACCGGATGATTAGTGCAAGTCCACAACGTCCTGGCCGGATCGGGCCCGGCAGGAAAGCCCGGCTGTATTTGCAACCGGATTTATGAAACAGCTTGGTGTGGGAAGAGTTAATATCCCCAGCCGGTTTAGCGCGTTTCCACAACCCATTTCTAAAGCCGAAGTGGTGCTTGCTTTATGACCTTCGACTAAGTAAAAGCAAGTCTACGGCACCAATTCCCCCTCTGGTGCCGGTTGACCGACAACATTATTCAACAACGTTAAGGTTCGGGTAGCGCTCTTTGAAAAAGCGCCCCTTATATCGGCGGCAAAGATAATCTATGACGTAGGGCTCAGGATGCCGCTCCAGCAAAAACGCCGCGCGCATCGATTCGTCGCCGTGCGCTTTAATCAATCGAAGAATAAAATCCGGACTGAGGTTTTGGTCCTGCATCACGCCGACGAGCATTTCCGCCCCTTCGCTGGTCATGTTTTTACCTTTTTTATTTAATGCCGACTTTACCAGATCGAATTGAGGCAAGATTTCGACGCCTTCCTGTGGATTAAAATAAACCCCGATGCCGCTCTGGCTATCCAAGATTGGCATCGGAATGTTGAGAGCCGGTTTTGAATCCTTCAAGCCGTGTCGCGCCATAACGCGGAGACGTTCACCTTCGGGCAGCGCCGCAAACCGCTCCCGTCCGTCTGCCTGCCAGTCGGCGGCCATTGAAAGACCATCAGGATACTCCTTGAGATCGTTCCCGTGACGCCGTTCAAAAGCTTCGCGCTGAATGCGGAGGGACTCACGCGCTTTGTCTCGTCGATCGGGGCAGTAGCGGTAAGCGATAGCACTTGAATGCTTGAGAAACGTGCCGCGCAGACTGTTGTCCTCACTCTCAGGCAGCGGCCCAAAGTCTTGTTGCAGTCCAGACCAATACCACTCTCCGCCCCACGGAACGAGCGCGCCAAAGACGACGCATCCTTCTTTGAATGGGTTACCGGGCGCATCCATTCGAACCGCGTAATCCTGTGAGTTGATCAGATTCTGAACATGAATTGTCTTCTCGCCAGATTTCTGCACGCGGTAAAACGCGAAATGCCGCTGGCTCCATGACCGGAGGTCAACCCGGAGCGAATCGTGAATGTCAAGAGTTCCGGCCAGGAAATCGACTGGCGCCAGTCCCGACCATTCCGTGCATTCCTGACAAATGAAGTCGTCGGTCAAGCCGATGTCGCTTTGGTCCTTTCCTTCGCGCTCTACATAAGCCCGGAACATGTCACGGCACAAATAGGAATGCGTCCCCAGCCAGACGAGCTTTCGTTTGGCGTCCCATCCACGCGGCGTTGAAGAGCCCAAGAATTTCTGAACGCCGGACTCATTTGGCAACCCCGCAAACGCCTTCCTTAGAAAATCCGCCGAATCGTCCGCAATCCGAATGAGGTCCACATGATCCGGGGAAAGCAGAAGTCCCTCGACAAGTTGCGGAAGAATGACGTAAAGCACGTGCCGGATTCGCGACGCAAGGTCCGGTTTTAATTCCGGCTCGACAGGTGGACGAACGATCAGCGGCAATGGCGTTCGGAAATTCGCCCTATTCTCTATTTCCAATGAATTCCACAAGCCCATCCCACAATGCAAATCTTCCATGTGCTCAACCAGAACCCACGATAATTCGCCCCGCGTCAGTTTCGAAAGTTTGAGTGTCGGCCTGTCCAAGCGCGACATGACTTTTCGCAGCCGTTCTGTGAACGCAGCCTGGATAGCGGGAAGATGCCGGTCGAGCGGACCTTCAGTCGGAAGAAATCGATTCCTGGAAATGGACAATGCTCCTTCAATGGTTGAAAAAGTTGAACTCCTATATCAGTTCGAAGAAACTCTCTTTCCCAAGGTGTTTCACAAATTTCTTGATCTGCGCGGCCATCGGCGCGGTGTCGCCGATCGGGAACCAGTCGTCGATGCCGCCCAGAAAGCACCAGCGATCCACTTCAAACTGGCGCGGCTGTTCGCTGACAAGCCTAAAGCGCATCATTTTCGAATATCGCGCATTGCGTCCTAGCCGGTCCGTTGCGTCCGCCACGCGACGCGATGAAAGCGGCACCATGTCGTCGAGAAATCCGCGAATGTCGTCCGGTGACATATCCGAGAGATGGACGATCAAGGCATCCTTCACGACCTCAACGACAAAATGCGTCAATCCGGCCTGCGTGCGAATCGCGTTTTCAAGCGCCAGCCGCTCGAATTCGATAATTCGCGTGGGCTGTTTCTTGCGCAACACAACCGCACCCGTATCCGGCAATTCATACGCCTCATATCCTTCGGGAATCGAAGCCGCCGATTCGCCTTTCGGTTTTGTCGTGAAATAAAAATGCGGCCGACCCCTGGCGGTCTTCCCGGCCATCAGATGGTAAGTCTGCCCTCGTCGGTTGACGTGTGTGTACGCCACGTGTAATTGCTCCGGGACGTGCTTAGAGTAAGCGCCGGTGCACAAGCATCGTGGGGCGTGCCGGGGATTTCAATTCAAATTCGCATTCGCATCCTTGCCGCCAATCACCGGTTTGTGTCCTCTCCAGCAACGCGGGAGCCTTTGGCAACGCCGTTTTTGGTTGTGACGTTGAACGTGACGGTGCCGTTCATAAACGAAATCGCGTTGCCGCCCGCATCCACGCCCGTGATGGACAGCGGCGTTGCAATCGTTTGATTTCCCGAGTTCAAGTCAATTCCGAAAAGCTCTATCAAATTCAATCCGTGCGCTTGCAACAGCAACGTGCCCTTTGCTAATTTAGCTTCCACGAACGGCGGCTCTGCTTTTGACATCCCGATGTGAACGGGAAACACCGCACTGTTGATCGCCAAAGTCAACGCCGTCAGCGACGGCATTCGGGCCTTTGAAAAACTCGACACCTGGAGCTTGGTCGAAAAGCAACTCTTGATTTCCTTGCCTCGTGTGACAGTGAACGAAATATTTCCGGACGGCGGCTGGGGTGCCGTTGCCCCATTTCCTCCGGTAATGTCCAGTGTCCATGTTCCAGTATCGTGCGCGGGCATCGGTGCGACGTATGCGCTTCCGGCCACGGGGCCGTGAATGTTCAATTGTCCGCCTGCCGCTTGAAGCGCCGGGATTCCCGTATCCCACTTGAAGTAGACGCCGGTATCGACATAGAACCAATGGAGCGTACCGGTCACGGAACCGTCTTTTACGGATAAAGTGCTTTCAACGAACGGACGACCATCGCCAGTTCCACTGACCGCCCCCGTTGAATCGACCGCAAAATCCAACGCGTAAACAGTCGTTCCGGCTGCGTCTGTCAGCGACCCAGACCAGTGTCCTTGCAGATCAGCCTGTGTGACCGCGGCAAGCGCGGGCACGGACACAGCCAGGAAACAAGCAAGAATGGGAGTAAGGCGATGCAGGCACATAAAATGCTCCCAGAGTCCATCCAAATGGTGCGAAAATCGGCGCGTTTCGTTTACTCCTTGGCAGGGCGATGTAGGCGTCATGGTTTGACTTTCGAAGACTGGCGCAGGATGGCGCCGTCGCTTGAAAATTGAGCCTTGGCGAGATCCTTCGCGTTTTCAAAATGGAGTTCATAGATCAGGTGCCGCTCATT
>Ga0070731_10003330_pt1 | contig 14578 bp, 10 predicted proteins | sample Coa_R1_2_FD_66448 | JGI IMG/M metagenome (GOLD analysis project Ga0070731, IMG submission 66448) | Surface soil microbial communities from Centralia Pennsylvania, which are recovering from an underground coalmine fire - Coalmine... | ecosystem: Environmental > Terrestrial > Soil > Unclassified ... | reverse complement strand
GACCTTGTGCAGGTGGTACTCGACGGTGGCGGCGCTGATGAACAGCTGGGCGGCGATCTCCTTGTTGGACATCCCCTCCGCGGCCAGCGCGGCGATCTGCGCCTCCTGCGGGGTCGGCGCGTCGTCCCGGGCCGCCGGGCCGCGCGGCCGGGCCCGCTCGCCGGTGGCGCGCAGCTCGGCCCGGGTCCGGGCGGCGAACGCGGCCATGCCCATCGCCTCGAACATCCGCACCGCGGTGCCGAGCTGGTCACGGGCGTTGCGGCGGCGCTGCTGGCGGCGCAGCCACTCCCCGTACACCAGATGCGACCGGGCCAGCTCCGGGGCGATCCGGGTCTGCCGCAGATGCTCGATGGACAGCCGGTACTCCGGTTCGGCGTCGTCCCCGGCGGCCAGCAGCGCCCGGCAGCGGGCCAGCAGGCCCAGCGCCAGATGCGTCCCGGTGGCTAGCGCCCAGGGCGCGAAGGCCTCCATCTCGGCGGCGGCGGCGTCCCGGCCTCCGCACCGGGTCCCGGCCTCGACGCTATCCGCGGGCCAGCCGAAGTCCAGTATGGGTTGGGCGGGACGGGCCTGCCGGGCGCGGTGCAGCGCGTCGGCGTACTTGCCCAGGCCCAGCTCCAGGCGGACCAGCGCGAAGTGCACGGTCAGGGCCGCATATCCGGCCTCTGGCCCGGGGGACTCGCGCAGCAGCCGGGCGGCCAGGGAACGGGCGTCGGCCTCGCGGCCCCGCCAGGCCAGCGCGGCCAGCTCGGTAAAGGCGAAGGCGGTCAGGTAGGCCCGGTACCCGGTCGCCTCGGACAGGTCGCGTCCCTCGGCCAGGCTGGTATCGGCGTCGGCGAACCGGCCCTCGTCTATCTGGGCTGCCATCTGGAACAGGAGCGCGGCCAGCAGGGCGGCGAGCGCGCCCCGGTCCCGCAGCTCGGCCACCCACCGGCGTTCCAGCTGATGCCGCGCCGCGTCGTCGTACAGCAGGCCCGCGGCGGTGGTGATGGCCGGGAGGTGCGGCAGGGTATCGTCCGGGATCGGCTGGTCGGCGGCCAGCGGCGCGACGGCCCGACGCAGCAGCGCGGCACCATCGGGGTAGCGGTGCTCGGCCACGGCGGCAAAGCCATCCAGCAGCAAGTCAGCCACGGTGGCCTGGGCGCCGGCCACCAAGGGTGCCGCGCGGACCGCCGCCAGGACCTCCGCGATCCCGGCACCAGGCAGGACGGAAAATTCGGCCGCAGCGAACGCGTCCAGCAGGGTGTCCCGGGCCAGCCGCGGATCGGACGGCTGGAGCATCGCCGCCCCGTCCAGCAGCGCCAAGGTCGCCTCGGGCAGCTGCCCGGCTGCGTACAAGGTGCGGCCCTCCAGCCGCCGGGCCTGCGCCCGGGCCAGCGGATCGGCCAGGTGCGGACCGGCCCGTTCCAGTAGCACCCGCGCCCTCCGGGTCTCCCCGGCCACCAGCCGGACCTCGGCCGCCTCCAGCAGCCGCCCGGCCCGGCGCCCGGCGTCGGGGGTCAGGGCGGCGGCCCGTTCCAGGAACGTGGCGCCGCTGGCCCACCCGCCCCGGGCCCGCGCCCGCCCCGCCGACTCCTCCAGCGCCGCCGCGACCTGCTCGTTCGGGCCGGGTGCCGCCTCAGCCAGGTGCCAGGCCCGCCGGTCCGGGTCCCGCTCCGGGTCGCTGACCGCGGCCAGCGCCTCGTGTGCCCGGCGCCGGGCGGCGGCCGGGGCAGAGTAATATGCCGCCGACCGCATCAGCGGATGGCGGAACCGCACGGTCGGCGCCCAGGTCACCAGCCGCTCCACGGCCGGCAGCTCGGCTGCCTTCGGGTCGATCCCCAGCGCGGCAGCCGCTCGCCACACCGTGCCCGGCTCGCCCAGCTGATCGGCCGCCGCGACCAGCAGCAGCATCCGCGCCTGATCCGGCAGCGCCCGTACCCGGGACCGGTACAGCTCCTCCAGATGCCCGCCGAACCGCAGCGGGTCGGCCAGCGGCACCGCCCCCGAGGCCTCGGCGTCGGTCAGCTCACCGCCGAACTCCACCAGCGCCAGCGGGTTACCCGCCGTCTCAGCCACGATCCGCTCACCGACCTGCTGATCCACCCGCCTACCTGCCGACGCCGTAAGCAGCTCAACCGCCGCCTGCTCGGGCAGGGCGCTGACCGTCAGCTCGGCCAGCCCGTCGAGCGCGACCGTCCGCCGTTCCCCGGCCCGGACGGTGAACACCAGCCCTACCCGGTCGGCGAACAGTCGGCGGGCCACGAACCCCAGCACTTCGACCGACACCCGGTCCAGCCACTGCGCATCATCGATCAGGCACAGCACCGGGCGCTGCACCGCTGCCCCGGTTATCAGCGTCAGCGCACCCAGGCCCACCAGGAACCGGTCCGGCGCCTGGCCCGCCACAAACCCGAACGCCGCACCCAGCGCGTCTCGCTGCGGCCCTGGCAGCTGTTCCCGGCCGCCCAGAAACGGGACCAGCAGCTGATGCACGGCGGCGAAGCCCAGGTCCATCTCCGACTCGACCCCGCTCAGGCGGACCACGCGCATGTCCCCGGCCCGCCCGGCCATCCAGTCCAGCAGCGCCGTCTTGCCGATCCCCGCCTGCCCGCGCAGCACCAGCACGCCGCTCAGACAGTCACGGACCGACGCCAGCAACTGCTCCAGCACGTCGGTCTCGGCGACCCGATCTACCAGCATCCCGACAGGGCCCTCCCGCATGCCTCGCCGGAACGGCCAAACAAGCCCGCCGCAGCGGTCGGTCAGTGCTGCCTCAACTCTGCCATGAGAACGATCCTGGCCGCGACGCGGGAGGCTCAGGCGCGCCTCCGCTTCTGGCTAGGCGCTGACCCGGACGGGCTCGGCGTGCCCGGCCGGGGCGGGCAAGGTGATGCTGTCGGCGGTGTCGAACAAGATCTGCTGGATCTGGCGGGGCAGGTGGCCGCTCCACACCAGGACCGCCGCCGCGGTCAGCGGATGATCCTGGAGGCCGACCTGGACCATGTTGTCACGGCCTACTCCTTCGCTCGGCCGGATCAGCCCGGGCCAGGTTCCCGCCGGGACGGCGGGGCTGGTCAGGACCGCGGCGGGCCGGTCCCAGGTCGCGGCGAAGGCCAGCGCCATCGGCAGCGAGTGCCGGAACGGCGGGTCGGTGAATTCGAAGCGCGGGTCTACGCCCTGCAGCACCTCGGTCCAGGCATCGTAGGTGGCCGACTCCGCGCGACGCGGCCCGTGGATTACGTCCATGCTGGCCAACTCGCCGAGGCTGATGGTCCCCCGGCGCGCCGCCGGGTGCGCGCCGGGGATCCACACCTCGGGTTCGAACTCGCCCAGGCTCATGACGTCGAGTGGGTCGGGCAGCGTGACGGGACTGGTGGTCAGCCAGCCCAGCCCGGCGTCGGCCTGACGCTGCTGGATCAGCGAGAACCCGCCGTCCAGCGGCCTTTCCAGCCAGACCACGTCCACCTCCGTGGCCTCGGCGGCCGAACGCAGCAGGGATGCGGTCTTGACCGCGAGGGCCTCCGGCAGGCTGGGCGGCATCACCACGCGCAATCGCGGACGGCCCAGGCCTGCCGCCTGCCTGGTCCGGCTCATCCCGTCATCCACCAGGGACAGCACGTCACGGGAGGCATCCAGCAGCGCCGTGCCCGCCTTCGTGAGCCGAACGCCATCGCGACGGCGCTGCAGCAGCGGGGTGCCGACGATCTCCTCCAGCCGCCGGATCTGCTGGCTCAAGGTGGGCTGGGCGATGAACATCCGCTCCGCGGCGTGGGTGAAGCTGCCCACGTCGGCTAGGGCGACGAAGTACCGCAAATGCCTCAGCTCTAGCCCTAGCGGCGCTCTCGCATCCGCCTCGGGCCACCGAACCGGTCCCGTCTGTGCCCGTGTCATGCCCGTCACCTACGCCAGGTTGGTTTGCTTGTATCCCCCTGACCTGAATCGTGCCGGGCGCGGTACCACGGTCGAATCCATGAAGTCCTTAGTCTTACCCCCGGTCTGGAGAGGGACTGTGGATTTCGTGGATGCGATCCTGGCCGCTCCTTTCGTAACGTCGTGGGCATGCCACTAACCGGATTGCGGCGAGGTCATGAGGAGAACGGCCATGACGGACGACGACCTGCGGCTTGACGTCGCCGCCGAGCTTTCCTGGGACCCGAAGGTGAGCAGCGACCCGATCGTCGTGTCGGCTGACGCCGGGACCATCACCCTGCACGGGACGGTGGGCAGCCTCCGCGAGAGGCAGGAGGCGGGGAAGGCGGCCGCACGTGTGCACGGGGTGACTGGCGTCAGCAACCAGTTGCGCGTGCGAACGGCGGACGATGGCCGCGATGACACCGACCTGTGCGGCGACGTGCTGGGCGCGCTGATGCTGGACGGCCTGATCCCGATGACCGTGGACGCCAGGGTCCGGAATCGCTTCGTCACCTTGACCGGCACCGCGGGCTGGCACTACCAGCGTGACGAGGCCGTGTTCCTCGCCGCGAGCGTGCCCGGCGTTTCCGGTGTCGCCGATGAGATCACGCTGACCTCGGCACGGGACGGGCACGACATTACCGGCGGCATCATGCGCGCCTTCCGGCGCAGCGCCCTTCTCCACAGACACCAGTTCTCCGTCGAAACAGCTTCATACGGGTCAGTGATCGTGGCGGGAACCGTGCACTCGTGGGCCGAGCACGACGAAGCAATAGCCGCGGCCTGGTCTGCCCCGGGCGTCATCGACGTCGACGACCGGATCGTGGTCGAGTACCCAAGGCCATGAACGCCATGCCCGGACCGCGATCCTCACGTCAAGCGATCCCGCCGGCGCGGTTGCCGACCAGGTGGTGTGGCTGCGGTTGCTGCGGGTCGGGAGGCCCGGGAGGCACGACCCGGGTGGCCAGCAGGCCGGCCCGGTCGGGACCTGACTACCCGGGCGTGGCATTGCTATGGTTCATTGCGCGGCGCCGGCTAGGGCTCGCTTTCCCCCGAACAGGATCTGCTCGAAGCCCTCGGCGGTTGCTCCGCGCGCCCAGTCCCGCTGCAGCTCGCAACCCACCTGGGGCACGCTCGTAGGCTGGCCGCCGGCCTAGACGATGCGGTCCAGCCCCGCCTGGTGAGCCTCGACTGATGTCCCCCCGACGGCGTCGGCCACCGGATAGGTCTCATATCCCTCGCGCATGGCGTCGAGCGAGGGGAAGGTCAGGCAGGCTTCGGTCCACAGCGCGGCCATGATCAGCTTCCGGCGGTCGGCCGCCCGGACCGCCCGCCTGAACTCGATGTCTTCCCAGGCGTTGATGGTGGTCCGGTCCAGGGCGGTGATCCCCGGCAGGGCGTCCTGGAGCGGTGCGATGGTGGGCTGATTCCGGCCGGTGGCAACGTTGACCGTCGACAGCACGATGGGCAGCCGGTACAGCATGGCGAACCGGGCCAGGTGCACCACGCGGTCGACGAGCAGGTCCTGATCCATGGATTTGATGGACCCGATCTGGGTGGGCTGGTAGTCGATGATGATCAGCATGCAGTTTTCCGGCGTGAGCAGGCGGTCGGCGAGCGGGTCGCGGACCGGTTCACTGGTCATGAGATGCCTCCTCGCAGGGGCACTGGACGAGCGACCAGCGTCGGCCGCGTATTCAGTCCATCGCGGGCGGGTATCGCGACCAAGACACCAGCGTCGATGGCGGCATAGCCCGCCGCTATAGCCCAGGCCTATTCGCATCATCCGGCGTACCGTCGGGTACCCGATGAGAACACGGGCGTGAAACCACGGTCGTTCGGAATCATTCTCCGCGTCGCCGGCGCTCGCCATTTCTCGTTCGTGACCCTGTGCTCAACCACGCTGCAGCTGCACTCATCTCCGGCCTACCGCGGGCGGATCATGGCGCTGTGGGTATATGTCTACCTCGGGACCACCCCGGTCGGCAGCATCATCACCGGCGCGATCATCTCAGCCGCCGGGGTCCGGGCCGCCCTGCTGACCGGCGCTGCGGCGTGCCTGGCCGCGGCCGCCATCGCCGCCCGCGTCCACACCCCGCCGCATCCGGACGAGGCGCTGACCGATCTCGCCAGTGCCTAGGCGGGGTCAGGACGGCGGGTCGTTGCGCGGGGCACCTCCGGCCTCGCGTGCCATGATTGCTGGCATGCCGAAGGCACACGATCCCGGACCGGGCTCCCGTGCCGAAAACCCGCAGGACGTGCAGGTCACCGGCGACCTTCCGATGTCCTTGACCACCTTCGTTGGCCGGGAACGAGAGCTGGATGAGCTCCGGTCGCTGTTCCGGGGGGGAAAGCGACTTGTGACCCTGGTTGGCATCGGCGGTATCGGTAAGACCCGTCTGGCGCTCGAGCTGGGCTTCAGCGCTGGTGACCTGGGCTGGGCGAGCGTCTACTTGGTGGAGCTTGCTTCGCTGGCCGACCCTGGCCTGGTCGACAGCGCTGTGCTGGAATCGGTGGGCGGCGGATCCAGCCGCTCTCCCCTGCAAGCGGCGGCGGAGCTTCTGCGCGAGGCAAGCGCGCTGCTAGTCCTGGACTCCTGCGAGCATGTCCTGGGTGCGGCCCGGCGGGTGGCCGAGGTGCTGCTGCGCAGGTGTCCATCCGTGACGGTTCTGGCCACCAGCCGTTCTCCGCTTGACATCGACGGGGAGCTGGTGTGGCAAGTGCCCCCGCTGTCGATCCAGAAGCACGGCGACGCCGGTCAGACAGGGGCGTCTGACGCGGCCCGGCTTTTTGCCGACCGGGCCAGCCACGTGCAAGCACGGTTCGAGCTGAGCGAGGATGTCGCTGGAGCGGTTGAGACGATCGTTCGCCGGGTGGACGGCATCCCCCTGGCTATCGAGCTGGCCGCGGCACGGGTTCGTGTGCTTTCCGCTGAGGAAATCGCCAGCGGCCTCGACGATCATCTGCGGCTGCTGCGTGGCGGTCACCGGTCAGATCCCCGCCACCAGGCCATCCGGGCGTCGCTGGACTGGAGCCATGAACTGCTTACCGACGAGGAGCGCCGGCTGTTTGCCAGGTTGTCCGTCTTCTCGGGGGGCTTCGACCTGGAAGCCGCCACGGCGGTGTGTGCCGGGAATGCCGTCGTTCCCGGCCAGATCCTCGACGAGATCCAGGGCCTGGTCGATAAGTCGCTGCTGGCGGTGGAGCGCAGGGCCAGTGCCGCTACTCGCTTCCGGATGCTTGATTTCGTCCGCCAGTACGCCGCCGAGCGGTTGGCCGCGGCCGGCGAGGACGCCCCTCTGGCGGACCGGCACCGTACCTATTTCCGGGAGCTAGCCGAGCGTGCCGACCGGGAGCTGTGGGCGCTGGCCCCGGTCGGCCGTGCCCGTCTCGACGATGAGTCGCCCAACCTGCGGGCGGCCATCGACGATGGCTGCGCCCGGGTGCCAGATGATGCCCTGGCCATGGTGGGGGCGCTGGGCCTGTACTGGCGGGTGCGGGGGCGACTGGCGGAGGGGGTGACGGCGACAGAGCAGAGCCTGGGTGCCGCCCCGCCGGAGCCTTCCCCTGGACGGGCTCTCGCCCTGGCCAGGCTGTCGCTTCTGTCGTTCTGGCTTGGCGATTTCGCCCGCACGCACTCATCGGCGACCTCGGCTCTGGAAATGGGTGCGGCGATTGGAGATACCCGCTCGCAGGCACTAGCACTGGGCCAGCTCGGGGCTCTGGTCATCCTGGGCGATCCCGGGGCCGGCGATCCGATGCTCCTGCGGGCGGCTGAGCTGGCACGGACCGCCGGAGACGACGCCGCACTGTGTGACTCGCTGACCCCGCTGGCGATCAGCTATTTCTTTCAGGACGATCCCGGCGCGATGCGAGGCCCGGTCGAGGAAGCGCTCAGGGTGGGGGAAGCTATCGGCTTCGAGGACATCATCCGCTGGTGCTTGTGGTGCCTGGCTCACACCGCTTCATCGGCCGGGGACCTGGCCGGTGCCCGCGCCTATGGTGAGCGGGCGCTGACCATGCTGCCCGGACAGGACCAGCTGAGCCGGTACTGCGCGGTTGAGATCTTGTGCCTGCTGGACGCCAACATGGGCGCGGCGGACACCGCTCGCGGGCGGGCGGAGGCCGATTTCGAGCAGTCCAGGCAGGAAAGGCTTCGTCTCGGGACCGGGGTGCTTATGCATGCCCTGGGCGTCGCGGCGCTGGCGGCCGGCGACCTGGATCGAGCGGAACAGTGGGCGAGGGGCCTCTACGAGCAGGAATCTGAGGTCTGCTACCTGGCCTGGCACGCCCAGGAGATCCTGGTCGCCGTGGCGCTGGCCCGGGACGACAGTGCACAGGCCAAGATCCATGCCGAGAGGCTCCTGGCCGCCGCCGAACCGTTGGGGAACCGGCGTGCCCGGGCCATGGGCCACCTCGGGCTGGCCCGCGCCCTGCTGCTTGAGGGTGACGACGAGCGGGCTGAGTCGGTCATCCACGACGCACTCAAGGTGCTCATGGAGGGCGGGTGGCGTCCGGGGGTTATCGACGCGCTCGATGTGGTCGCTGAGGTCGCTGTGTTCACGGGTCAGCATGGGCGCGCCGTCCGGCTCATCGCTGCTGCCCAGAAGGAGCGGGCCGCGCTTGGCCTCGTGGCTTTTCCGATGCTGAGGGAGCGAACGGAGCGGAACCTGGCCTCGGCCGGCACTGCACTGGGCGACTCGGCCGGCACTGCACTGGGCGATGAGAGTCTTGAACGGGCGCTGCAGGATGGCGCGCGGCTTTCTCTCCAGGAGGCCGTAGCTTACGCTCAGCGGGGGCGGGGGGCGCACGCGGACGCCACGCATGGATGGGCCAGCCTGAGCCCGGTCGAGCGGCGAGTGGTCGAGCTGGCCAGCCAGGGCTTGAGCAATCCCGACATCGCCGGGGAGTTGTTCATCTCCCGCAACACGGTGAAGGCGTACCTGTCGCGCGCTTACGCGAAGCTCGGCGTGGCTAACCGGACGGAGCTCGCCCGGCTTGCTATCCGCCACTCGGAGCCCCGCCAGCAAGGCTGAGAACTCATACCCGGCAACGCTGAGAAGCCATACCCACCTGGGTGACATTTCGTAGCCGAGTCATTCATAGCGTCTATGCAGGCAAGGAAGAACAAGCGCACCACGGCCTGGCATAGGTGACGGACATGAAGCAAGCACAGGCGGAACCGGTCCCGCTTCCCCCGGCGGGCAGGCAGGCGCCGCAGGGTCTTGAGCTGCGGCACTTGCGGTATCTCGTCGCGGTCGCCGAGGAGGGCACCTTCACCCGCGCCGCGGAGCGGTTGTTCATCGCCCAGCCGTCTCTCAGCCAGCAGATCGGGCGGCTGGAACAGATCGTCGGCACACCGCTGCTGGTCCGCGCCCGCGACGGAGTGCGGCCGACCGCGGCGGGTGCCGTGCTGCTGGACGCGGCCCGGGACGCTCTGGCCGCGATGGACCACGGGATCGGACAGACCCGGCAGGCGGCAGGCCTGGGACGGCCGCGGCTGCGGGTCATCCTGCCGGCGGACCTGCCGGACTCCCTGGCCGTCCAGACCGCCTTTCGGCTGCGCTCGGCCGCAGATTCCGCCGGGGTCGCCGTCACCTGGATGGAAACGCCGCTGGACGCGGAGTTCTCGCCGATCTGCGAGCACCGGGCCGACGCCGGCCTGGGCTGGCTGACGGCCAGCCCCGGCACGCTGCCTGCGCCGCTGGACGCCATGACCCTGGGACAGTTCGAGCCCGAGGCGTGGATCCCCTGCTCCCACCCGGCCGCCCGCCGCGGGGTGATCGGGCTGGAGGAGCTGGCCAGCATGGACGTCATCCACGGGCCACGCCGCGGCAATCCCGCGACCTACGACCGGTGGCTGGCGATCCTGCGGGCTACGGATCCGCAGTTCGAGTTCACCGACCCCCCGTTGCGGCACTCGCTTCCGGTGGCGCTGGCCTTCGCCGCCACCGCCGGACGGCCTGCCGCGGTCCTGACCGGCCCGGTTGCCATCACCGACGTCCCGCCCGGCGTGATCCGGCTGCCCTCGCCCGCTGGCACCGGTGACATGGTCCGGGTCAGCATCGCCGGCCAGCCGCTGACCGCCACGGCGGCCCTGGTCTGGAACGGCGACCTGCCCCGCCCGTTGCAGCAGATCCTGTTCGACGCCGCCGACGACGCGACCCCGCCAACAGCAGCATCCCTGTCCCGCGCCAGCTGATCACAACCCGGCACCCTGGATCAGCGGAAGCCACGGCACCTACTCCTCCGGAGGCCTGCGATGCCGTCAGCGCTCTATGACTTGAGCATCAGCGCCGCCAGGTGACCCTGGGCTTCGAGGTCAGCTGGACGCCGGCGCATCTGCCTCTGCTCAGTCCAGCGCTGGATGACGTCGCGCATGATCGCAGGCCGCCGCGATGACAGAATGGTGGCTGGCGGCTTGGGGCAGTTGAGGTGACTGACATGGCCAGTGTGGTAGATCAGCCTCTGAACGGCGAGGTGTTGGCGGCCGCGCAGGCGGTGGGCTCTCAGCTCGCGGGAGCGGCTCCGCTGGGCGTGGCGTTCTCTGGTGGCGTCGACTCCTCGGTCCTACTCGCCTTGGCGGTGAGGGCACTGGGCGCCGACCAAGTGGTCGCCATCCTGGGCGTGTCGCCCAGCCTCGGGACGGATGAACGCCTGGCGGCGCATCGGGTCGCTGCGGTCGTGGGCGCCCGGATCGTCGAGGTTCAGACCAGGGAGGGGGACAACCCTGCCTACCGGGCCAACGGCCCCGATCGCTGTTTCCACTGCAAGGACGAGCTGTTTACCAGGATCGAAGATGAGGTAGCCGGCGCCTATGGCCTGGCGGCCGTGGCCTATGGCGAGAATGCCGATGACATGATGCGCCCCGACCGGCCCGGGTCGCGTGCGGCCAGTAACCATAGGGTCCTGCGGCCGCTGGCCGATGCGGGACTGGGTAAGGCCGCGGTGCGTGCCGTCGCCAGGGCGCTGCAGCTCCCGAGTGCCGACAAGCCCGCCGCACCCTGCCTGGCCTCCCGTATTCCGCACCATCAGGAGGTCACCCAGGCCAAGCTCGCTCAGGTCGAGGCGGCCGAGAAGGCGCTGCGGGACCTGGGCTTCGCCGAGTGCAGGGTGCGTCATCATGGCGAGGTGGCCCGTATTGAGCTTCCCGCCAGTGAGCTCGTGCGAGCCGTCTCCGCCCCGGTGCGGGGGCAGATCCAGGCCGCTATCACTGCCGCCGGCTTCCGGTTCGTCGCCGTTGACCTGGCCGGCATCCAGTCCGGTGCCTTCACGATGTCCCTGCTGCCGGTCGCGCGTGGATGAGCCCTGGCAGCCCGACGAGGCTACCGCGGCGTTTATAGAGCTCGACCATGACCGGGCGCGCCGCCGTGGCTACCCCGAGGCCGTGTACTGCGAGGGCAAGACGCCCGGCCAGGTCAGTGCCGTGGCCCTGGCCATCAAGGCAGCCGGCACGACGACGTTGTTCACCCGTGCGGATCCCGCGCATACCCGGGCCGTCCTGAGTGTCCTGCCGGATGCCCGCTACGACGAAGACGCGCGCGTACTGGCCTGGCCGCCTGAGCCTCCGGCTCCGCGCGGCGGACGGGTTCTGGTGGTCGCGGCCGGTACCGCCGACTTCCGGGTGGCGCGGGAGGCCCAGCTGACTGCTGTCTATCTCGGCCGTGCCGCCGATCTGGTCACCGATGTCGGCATTGCCGGGCTGCACCGCATACTGGCCCGGCTCGACCAGCTGAGGTCCGCCCGCGTCATCATCGTGGTCGCCGGGATGGACGGCGCGCTGCCTGGCCTGGTGGCCGGCCTGGTTTCCGCGCCCGTCATCGCCGTGCCGACGTCGGTCGGCTACGGCGCGTCCCTAGGCGGCCTGGCGGCCCTGCTGACCATGCTCAATTCCTGTGCGCCCGGCGTAGCGGTCGTCAACATCGACAACGGCTACGGTGCCGGGCACCTGGCGGCTCAGATCGCGGCCCCGGCCTAGGCCGAGCCTGCCGGGACTGGCCTGCCCGGGACCAGGCCCGCTCGCTCCGCGGCTGCCACGGCTTCCTCGAGCACGCGCCGGACCGGGACGGATCGGTCCGCGGCGACCTGCACAGCATCGTCGAACTCCGGTGTCGCATGGACTACCTCGCCGCCACGATGCGCGACCTTGAGGCGAATCCGGCCACCCGCGACCGGTACCGACACCCAGAATCGGTCAAGCGCGGTCCTGGTGACGGCGACCTCGCGTACCCCGATGGTGCTGGTCAGCTCGAAGATTAGCCGCCGCAGCGCATCACGCCTGTCCACGGGAGTCAGCACGGCGAGGGTGTGGGCCGGGCGTCCCTTCTTCATCACGATCGGGACCAGCCAGGCATCAGCCGCGCCAGCGTCCAGCAACGACGCCAGGACAGTTGGCCACACGCGGGGGTCCATGTCATCGACGTTGGTCTCCAGCACCGACATGATCACCGGATCATCCGGTAGCCCGGGCCGATCCGTTCGGTCCCCGAGGACCACGCGCACGACGTTCGGCCGACCGGGAACATCTGCGGTGCCGGCTCCCACCCCGACCGCGCGCACCGACATGGCCGGCAAGTCGCACGATTCCTGCGACAGCGCGGTCAGCAGCGCCATGCCGGTCGGGGTGGCTAGTTCCCCCTGGCCACCGGACAGTACGCGCCAGCCCGCCGACATCTCCAGCACTGCCGGCACGGGAACCGGGAGGTCGCCGTGCGAGGCCGTGACCCGGCCGGCGCCCAGCGCAACGGCGCTGCAGGACATTGAGGTCACTCCCAGCCAGTCCAGCGCGGCGCACACGCCGACGACGTCCGCGATCGAGTCCCAGCCTCCGGCCTCATGGAAGTGCACCTCGTCGGCCGCGACCCCGTGTACTCGCGCTTCAGCCTCGGCCAGCCGCCCGAACACGCGCCCGGCCCGGTCCCGCACCGGGGCCGCGAGGTCCGCCCGTTCGAGCAGCGCCTGAATGTCGCGCCAGGTGCGATGCGGGTGATCCTTCACCGTAGGGTGCACGTCTACTTTGGTGGCGCGCATCCCGGCCCGCGAGACCAGTGCGGACGTCAGCCGGATCGATTCCGGAATCACGGCGTCCGCGGCGCCCTGCAGGTCGGCCAGGGGCACGCCGACATCGACGAGAGCCGCGAGCAACATATCGCCGGCCACACCTGACGTCGCGTCCACCCAGGCATGCCTGCCTGCACCGGCTGATGTCATAAGGGCAACCCTAGGCGCAACCACCAGGGAAGGCCGCTGCTCACGAGGTCAGGGGGGTCGCCGCCGGGTTCTGTAAGCGGTTGCGGCCGGTTGATCGCGGTCCTAGCCCCCGCTGTACCCTCAGACTTAGCTCTAGGCACTTCGGGAGGTCTTGTGCCCATCGAACAGGCAGAGTTCGGCCGTACCGGCCACCAGAGCAGCCGGGTGATCTTCGGCGGGGCGGCTCTCGCGCAGGTTTCCCAGCGGGTCGCGGATGAGACCCTGGACGTCCTGCTCGCCCACGGAGTGAACCACCTGGACGTGGCCTCGTCCTACGGTGAGGCCGAAGTGCGCATCCGGCCGTGGCTGCACCGCGAACCGGGCCGGTTCTTCCTGGCCACCAAGGGCGATGAGCGCACCGCAGCCCGGGCCCGCGAGGAACTGCACCGGTCCCTGGAGCGGATGGGCGTCGACCACGTCGACCTGTGGCAGCTGCACGCCCTGGCCGATCCGATCGAGTGGGACATCGCCCTGAGCCCCGGCGGGGCGCTCGAGGCCGCCATGGAAGCCCGGGAGGAGGGCCTTATCCGGTGGATCGGGGTGACCGGGCACGGCAGCCAGATCGCCGCGACACACCGGCGCAGCCTCGAGCGGTTCGACTTCGACTCGGTGCTGCTCCCGTACAACTTCGTCACCATGCAGAACACCTACTACGCCGACAACTTCAACGCCCTTTACGAGACTTGCCGCGAGCGGCGGGTCGCGGTGCAGACGATCAAGGCGATTGCGCTGCGTCCCTGGGCGGGCCGACCGCACACCCGGGCGACCTGGTACGAGCCGCTCGAAAAGCAGGACGACATCGACCTCGCGGTCTGGTGGGCGCTGAGCCGCCCCGGGGTGTTCCTCAACAGCGTGGGGGACTTGGACCTGCTGCCCAGGGTGCTCGACGCGGCCAGCCGGCACACCGCGGCGCCCGACGACTCGGCGATGAGCGCGCTGGCCGAACGAACGGCGGCCGAGCCACTGTTCGTCTGACCGGAACCGCTTGCTGCGCTGTATCCCTCTATAGGTAAGGCTCACAGCGCCGGCTCGTACACTTGACCTGCGGAAACCGTGTCTGGAAATGTCCTAGAGTGCCTGGGAAGGTTTGCACGGTGGTTCCGCAAGTGGTTCCCGGGACACGATCCAAGATCACGATAGGCCGACATGGAGTAAAGGCTCCGGTGCCGTGCTGGCGGGCCTGTAGTACCAGGTTCGGACCGGATAGAGCCATCAATGCCGCAGTCCGGCCGGGACTCCCCCGCCACAGCCATCGGCCCAACAGGGACCGTCACGAATAGTGGACGCCTGCATAGGTTGACAAACGGGTACTCGCACGTACCCTCACGGCGCTTTGGGTGCCGGGCCTCCCGCACGGCTAATATGTAATGCTAGGGTTACATGTATGCGCGGCAGCGTAGTGCCACTGGAACGCGGGCTAGCGGAAGACCCCGCCCCA
>Ga0070731_10003329_pt1 | contig 14579 bp, 17 predicted proteins | sample Coa_R1_2_FD_66448 | JGI IMG/M metagenome (GOLD analysis project Ga0070731, IMG submission 66448) | Surface soil microbial communities from Centralia Pennsylvania, which are recovering from an underground coalmine fire - Coalmine... | ecosystem: Environmental > Terrestrial > Soil > Unclassified ... | reverse complement strand
GTCGGCTGCGCGATCGCGCTCGCGAGGTACAGCACGGCGACGAGCAGCGCTGTACGTCCGAGCGGGACGTGCATCGCCTGCGCGATCGCGACGAGCGCGGTCGCGATGAGCGACGTATTCACCGGGTTCATCGCGGTGCCGAGGTAGAGCGGCGCGACGAAGCGCTTGTCGAACGCCGTCGCATTCCTTTCGATCGTCGCCGCGCGCGCGTTCATTGCGAGCCCGTCACTTCGGCGTCGGCGAGGCGCTCGAGGAGATCGAGCGCCGCCTTGAGCGTCGCCCGTTCGTCGCGCGCCACGACTGAGGCGATCGCGCGCGCGAGCCATCCCGCACGCGCGTTCACGACCGAGTCGCGCAGCCGATGCCCGGCGGGCGTCGCCTCGATCAGCCCTTTCCGCCGATCGTTCGGATCGGGCTTCACGCGCACCAGCTTCTGCGCCTTCAGCACGGTCAGATTCTGGGCGATCGCTTGCTGGCTCACGTGCTCGGCCTGCGCGAGCTCGGCGGCGGTCTGGGGACCCTCGTTGATCACACGCGCGAGGATCGTGACCTGCGAGAGGGAGAGCCCTGTGCTCTCGGTGCCCGCCTCGGCGCGCGCGCGTGCTCGCAGCCGCGCAACCGCCCGCAAGAGGCGCATCGGCGTCGGTTCTCCGCTCGCGGCCATGTCCGACCGTAGCAGATACACAAGCTACTTGTCCAATCGTCTTGTGCGTTCGCTCCGGCGCCCGATGCGAGCGAACACGGTGAATTGTCCATCGATGACGAGCTCGTCACAACGCTTGCTGGGCCGATAGGAAACTTCGAACGGGGTTTCGCGAAGTGTACCGAACGCCCCATCCCGGACGTTCGCGTGCTCCGTAACAACGCAGCGCACAATCGGGCGGCCGGGGTGGCAGGGGTCCTTCCGTGGGGCCGGGGCCGCTGCGGGGGGCGGATGACGCTCCTCGCAACGATCGAGGACCCGGCGGTGATCCGCCGCATCTTGACGCACCTCGGGCTCTCCGTGGAGGCCGGGGAAGCGTTGCCGGCCGCGCGAGCGGCCCCGTAGGCGGGAACGCGCGCATCGTGACGGAACGTCGTCTCATCCCGCCTGCGGCGCACAGCCGTGCCCACAAGGGCGCGGGACTCGCGCTCTCACGGTCTCGAGCGGGCGGGGGCGGGTAACGCTGCGCCACTGGACGCGTCGGCTTGGGCATTGTGCGCCCCGCGCCGCGCGCGGGGAGTCAGGGGCAAGGTCCGCCTTCGAACGTTAGGTCAACTTCCGAGGGTAATCCCTCCTACGGCCCCCTCCGGCGTCGGCGACCCCTAACGACGTCACCTGCACGCCGCGCCGGCGGCGCCGGTCCTCGAGGCGTAGCCCGTAGAGCACGGCGAGCGCCTTCGGATGGACGAGGATGCCCGCACCACCGCCTGCGGCTCGGAAGGGCCGGCGACCGGGGGCCGGCACGCGCCGGCGGGCAGGGCGGTCACCACGCCCCCGACGCCGGGCCGACGAGCGCGACGTGCTCGAGCAGCTCGCGGTTGGCGGACGGCCCGTGGTTCCCGGTTGGCGAGGACCGGACGCTCCCACACGCTCGTCCGCGTGACTGAAACGCCGCTCCGCACGCCGTGCTGAGGCGCGTTGAGGCTCAAATGCAGCTCCGCACGTCGTGTCGAGCTGCGTGGAGACTCAAACGCAGCTCCGCACGTCGTGTCGAGCTGCGTGGAGACTCAAACGCAGCTCCGCACGCCGTGTGAAGCTGCGTGGAGAGCCAAACGCAGCTCCGCACGCCGTGTGAAGCTGCGTGGAGAGCCAAACGCAGCTCCGCACGCCGTGTCGGGCTTCGTGGGGGCCCAAACGGACCTCCGCACGCCGTAATACGGAGTCGCTTCGGGAGGATGTAACGCTGCCCGGCCGATGAGTGTATCAACGTTCCTCGGACCTGTCGTAAACCTCCAACTTCAGCAGGAAGCCCTCAAAGCTCATGAGCATGCGACCCAGCTCGTCCCACGAGTAGTCCTTGCCATCGACGACGAGGCGCGGAACGCGACCCTCCTCCTCGTCATCCCATTCGATCTGGCCGCGGACGACCCAGCCGTCTGCGGAGTCGACGATCCGCGGGCCGTGCGCGGTCTCCTCGATGTGCGTCCGTGCGAGCGCCCGACGCGTGCGCTCGAAAAGCTGCTCGAAGATCGTCATCGGGTCGTCGGTCGGGCCGCCCAGTACCTCGAACTGCTAACCGCCGGGCCGGCCGTCCACGATCTCGAATGCCTCGATGGCGACGTGATCACCGCCGTGGCGTGTGCGGAAGTGGAACTCATGCGCCGTTCCCGCGGCATCGTGGAGCACGAGGGGGGCAAAGTCCGGATGCTCGAATGTGACGCCGGCCCGCCTGGCGATCATCGTGTTCGCGCAGCGCGTGCAAACACGGCGCGGCTCTTTCGGGGGCCGCTCAGGTAGACGGCATCATACGCGGGCATCTCGTGTCCGCAGTCCCCGCAGCGCGCGGTCCGTACACCCATGGGTGCTTCCTCGGAGGTCAGCTCCGCTTCTTCCGGAACCGAGGCGCGCGCTTCTCGAGGAAGGCGTTCCGGCCCTCCATCGCCTCGTCGGTCTGGTAGTAGAGCTCGAGCGCGGCGAAGCCCAGCGACGTGATGCCGTCGATGTGCGCCGTGTCGGCGTTGAACGACTCCTTCGCGAGCTTGAGCGCCGTCGGGCTCTTCTCCAGGATCTCCCGGCACCAGCGCTCGGTCTCCGCGCGCAGCTGCACGGCCGGCACGACGGCGTTCACGAGTCCCATCGCGAGCGCCTCCGCGGCGGTGTACTGGCGGCAGAGGAACCAGATCTCGCGGGCCTTCTTCTCGCCGACGAGGCGCGCGAGGTACGCCGTCCCGAAGCCGGGATCGACGCTGCCGACGCGCGGCCCGACCTGCCCGAAGATCGCCGTGTCGGCGGCGATGGTGAGATCGCACACGACGTGCAGGACGTGTCCGCCCCCGATCGCGAACCCGTTCACCATCGCGATGACGGGCTTGGGGATGGCGCGGATCACGCCGTGGAGCCCGTGGACGTCGATGCCGATGCCGCCCGCGCCGCCGTAGCCCGCGCCGGTGCGCTCGCGCTGGTCGCCGCCCGCCGAGAACGCCTTGTCGCCGGCGCCCGTGAGGACGACGACGCCGACGTCGCGGTCGTCCCACGCGGCGCGGAAGGCGTGGATCAGCTCGTCGACCGTCTTCGCGCGGAACGCGTTCCGCACCTCGGGACGGTTCATGGTGATCCACGCGACGCCGTCGCGGGCCTCGTAGAGAACGTCCTCGTACGCCATGGCGGCCGCATCTCCCGCGTCTCGGTCGCTTGTCAAGGCGCCTCCGGCGACGCATAGCTCGGGGATGGTCCGGACGGCGCTGCACGAACATCTCGCGGCGCGCGGTGCGAGCCACGTCGACGACCGTGGCGTGCTCCTCCCCGCGCGCTTCGGTGACGATCCGGCGGCCGAGTACCGCGTGCTTCGCGACGGCGCAGCGCTCGTCGATCTCGGGTTCCGCACCATCGTGCGCGCGACGGGCGACGACCGGGTGGCGTTCCTCCAGGGCATGCTGACGAACGACGTTGCCGCGCTCGCGCCGGGCGGCGGATGTCCGGCCCTGCTGCTCACGATCCAGGGTCGCGTCACGGCGGACGTGCGTGTGCTCGCGACGGAGGACGCGATCCTCCTCGACGTCGACGCGCGCGTGCGTGATGCCTTCGTCGCGGCGTTGCAGCAGCTCCTGGTGGCGGACGACGTCGAGCTCGGCGATCCGGACCCGCCCCTTGCGCTGATCGCGGTCGAAGGGCCCGGCGCGGAGCGACTCGTCGGTCTGTCGCTCGCGCCGTACGCGCATGCGACGGCCCGGATCGGCGACGTTCCGGTCCGCGTGCAGCGCGCGAGCGAGGTCCGCGGCCCCGGCGTCGTCGTTCACGCACCCGCCGCCGGTGCCGCGGCCGTGTGGGACGCGCTGTGCGCCGCCGGCGCGCACCCGTGCGGGATGGAGGCGCTCGAGGGACGCCGCGTCGAGGTCGGCGTGCCGCGCATCGGCCTCGACATGGACGGCTCGACGCTCGCGCTCGAGGTCCCCGTCGAGGACGCGATCAGCATCTCCAAGGGCTGCTACCTCGGGCAGGAGGTCGTCGCGCGCGGGACCGCACGCGGTCACGTGAACCGCCGGCTCACGGGTCTCCGGCTCGAAGGACCCGAGCCGCCGCACGGTGCGACGCTCGTGCGCGACGGGAAGGACGTCGGGCACGTCACCTCGGTGGCGCGCGCGTTCGGCGCGGGCGGCCTCGCCGCGCTCGGCTTCGTGCGGCGCGAGCACTGGACACAAGGCACCGAGCTCGCGGTGCGCCACGGCCACGCCGTGACGCTCGCGCGCGTGGCGGATCTCCCGCTCGCCTAGCCGGGACCTTTCTGCTAACCGGCGCGCATGGCCACGCAACTCGGCAAGCGCTACCTGTGCGACACCTGCGGTACCGAGATCCTGTGCAACAAGGCCGGCACCGGGTCGGTCTCGTGCTGCGAGCACGAGATGAAGGTGAAGGAAGCGAAGCCGCTGCCGTCGTCCGACTGACGCCGGCGACCTGGCTGCTCGAGAACGCCCGCGTCGTCACGCTCGACGCGCGGCGGCCGCTCGCCCGCGCGATCGCGCTCGACGGCGCTCGCGTCCTCGCGCTCGGCTCCGCTCGTGAGCTGCGCTCGCTCGCCGGGCGGCGGACCGAGCGCATCGACTGCCGCGGCGCCGTCGTCCTGCCCGGACTGATCGATCCGCATCTGCACCTGCTCGCGCTCGCCGCCCGGCACGCGAATCTCTGCTGCGACGGTTTTCACACCGCCGCGGACGTCCTGGCCGCCGTCAGCGAGCGGGCGCGGACGCTCCCGCCGGGGGCGTGGGTGCGTGGCGAGGCGCTCGACGATGCGTCCCTCGATCGCCTGCCGACCGCGGTCGAGCTCGATGCGGCGGCGGGTGGGCGCCCGGTCCGTCTCCGCCATCGCAGCCGACACGCGTCGGTCCTGAGCGCGGCTGCGCTCGGTCTGCTCCACGCGGATGGCGAGGGCCTCGTCGCAGGTCGCGAGGAGACGCTCGCGCGCCTCGTCGGGCCGCTGCCGCCCGATCTTCTCGCCGCCGGGCTCGCGCGCGCCGGGCGGGAGCTCGCGGCGCTCGGCGTGACGACGGTCGCCGACGCGACGCCGCGGACCCCACGTGGCCTCGCGCCGGTCGCGCGCGCGCTCGTCGCGAGCGCCCTCCGGCTGCGCGTCTTCGCGATGCGCCGGCCGGGGACCCGACCCTGGCGTCCAACGGGCCTGCTGCGGCCGGGACCGGTGAAGCTGCTCGTCGACGAGCTCCCGGATGGTCTCCGCCCGCGCGCCGCCATCCTCGCGCGTCGGATCGCCGCGGCCGCGGCGCGCGGGGATCAGGTCGCGGTCCACTGCGTCGGCGCCGCGACGCTGGTCGCGGCGCTCGCCGGCTTCGCGTCGGTGCCGCGCGCACAGCGGGCGGGACGGCGGCACCGTCTGGAGCACGTCGCCGAGTGCCCGCCGCCGCTGGTCGCGCCACTTGCCGCGCTCGGGCTCGTCGTCGTGACGAACCCCGCCTTTGTCCACTGGCGGGGCGACGTCTACCGCCGGGAAACCACGGGCGACGCGCGGGCGTGGCTCTACCGCGCCGGGAGTCTCGCCCGCGCCGGCGTCACGCTCGCGGGCGCATCGGACGCGCCGGTCGTGCCGCCGAGCCCGTGGGTCGGGATCGCGGCGGCGCGCGCGCGCCGGACCGTCGAGGGAGAGACGCTCGGCGGCGCGGAGCGCCTCGACCCGCGCGCGGCGCTCGCGCTCTTCACGACCGGTGCGGCGTTCGCGCTCCATGCCGATCGCCTGGGCCGGCTCGTGCCGGGTGGGCCCGCGGACCTGATCGTCGTCGATCCGGATCCGCTGCGCGCGCCGCCGGACGAGGTCGCGGCGGCGGAGGTGCGCCTCACGTTCGTCGTCGGGGAGCGCGCGTGGCCCGCGTGAGGCCGTTCGCAACGATTCGCTACGACAAGCGCGGACCGGTCGCGATCGTCACGCTCGATCGCCCCGACGTGCTGAACGCCTACGACGTCGCGATGCGTGACGATCTCGATGCCGCGTTCGCGGCCGCGGACGAGGACCCCGACGTGCGCGCGCTCGTGCTGCGTGGCGCGGGACCGGCGTTCTCGACCGGCGGCGACGTGCGCGAGTTCGGGACGGCGCCCTCACCCGTGGTAGCTCGAATTGTTCGCTGGCGACGCGACGTGTGGGGCCGGCTCTCGTCGCTCCGCGCCGCGACCGTCGCAGCGGTGCATGGGCACGCAGTCGGCGGCGGCATGGAGATGGCGCTGCTTTGCGACCTCTGCATCGCGGCGGACGACGCGCGCTTCGCGCTACCGGAGACCGGGCTCGGCATGCTCCCCGGTGTCGCGGGCACGCAGACGCTCCCGCGCCGGGTCGGCACGGCGCGCGCACTCGACGTCGTGCTGACGGGGCGCGTGCTGGACGCGTCAGCGGCGCTCGTCGCCGGGATCGTCTGTCGGGTCGTCCCGCGGGCCGCGCTCGCGCGCGAGGCACTGGCGCTAGGGCGCCGGCTCGCGCGCCTCGACCCGACGTTCGTCCAGGCCGCGCGGCGTGCCGTCCGCGGCGCGCTCGACGTCGATCTTGCCAGCGGCATCTGGCTTGAGCGCCGGCTCGCGCTCGGGCTAGAACGCCGCCGGCGATGAGGGGCGACGCGTGAACACGGTGAGCTTCCTCACGATCCCGGCGGGCATCGTCCCGGACCAGGATGCGCTCGTCTTCGAGGGTGCTCGCTTCACGTACGGCGACACGCATGCGCGCGTCCGGCGCATCGCGGACGCGCTCGCCGCCCTCGGCGTCGGGCGCGGCACGCGCGTCGCCGCGCTCGACGTGAACTCGCATCGCTACGTCGAGGCGTACTACGCGAGCGCGATGCTCGGCGCCGTCTTCATCCCGCTGAACTACCGCGCCAAGCCGCCGGAGCTCGAGCACATGCTCGCGACGGGGCGCGCGCGCGTCCTGCTGGTCGGCGCACGGTACGTCGACACGGTCGAGTCGCTGCGCGCGAAGCTGCCGGACCTCCAGGTGATCGTCGGGTTCGACGGCGCGATCCGCGGGCAGGCCGGCTACGAGGGGCTGCTCGCCGGCGCACGCGAGCGCGAGGAAGAGGCCGGGGTCGACGAGGACGACACGACCATCCTCATGTACACGAGCGGCACGACGGCGCTGCCGAAGGGCGTCATGCTGACGCACCACGACTTCAGCGCGTACGTGACGGCGAACGTCGAGCTCGCCGACGGCACGCCGCGCGGCGCGGCGCTCCTCTGTGTACCCCTCTACCACATCGCCGGCGCGACCAACATGATGACGACGCTGTGGACCGGGCGTCGCCTGGTTCTCATGGCGCAGTTCGAGCCACGCGGCTGGCTCGATCTCGTAGAGCGCGAGCGGATCACGCACGCCTTCCTCGTCCCGACGATGGTGAAGAAGCTGCTCGACGAGCCCGACCTCGAGCGGCGCGACCTCTCGAGCCTCGAGATCCTCTCCTACGGCGGCGCGGCCATGCCCTTCCCGGTCGTCCGGCGCGCGATCGAGCGCTTCCCGAAGACCGTCGGGTTCGTGAACGCGTTCGGCCAGACCGAGACGACCTCGACGCTCACCATCCTCGGACCCGAGGACCATCGTCTCGAAGGCAGCGCGGCGGACGTCGAGCTCCGGACGAAGCGGCTCACGTCGATCGGACGCCCCCTCCCCGACGTCGAGGTCCGTATCGTGGCCGACGACGGCGCAGTGCTCGGCGCAGGCGAGGTCGGCGAGATCTGCGTCCGCACGCCGCGCGTGATGAAGGGCTACGCCGGCGCCGAGTCGCCGCTGCTCCGCGACGGCTGGCTGCCGACGCGCGACATGGGCTGGGTCGACGAGGACGGCTACGTCTACATCGCCGGGCGGAAGGACGACATGATCATCCGCGGCGGCGAGAACATCGCGCCGGCGGAGGTCGAGGCGACGCTGCAGTCGCACCCGGCGGTCGAGGAAGCCGCCGTCATCGGGGTACCCGACCTGGAGTGGGGACAGCGCGTCGCCGCGGTCGTCGTCGTCCGTCCGGGTGCCGCGGCGACCGCCGACGAGCTCATGGAGTTCTGCCGCGCGCGCCTCGCGAGCTTCAAGAAGCCGGAGATCGTCCGCTTCGTCGCCGAGCTGCCGAAGAACCCGATGGGCAAGATCCTCCGCCGCGAGCTGCGCGCGACGCTCGACGCGCCGTGAGCGTCGCGCGCGCGCCGCGTCCGCGCCGCTCCACGCCGGCCGTCGAGCTCGCGACCCGCGACGGCGTCGGGTGGGTCACGCTCGCCCGGCCGGAGACCGGCAATGCGTGCGACGCCGAGCTCCTGGGTGCGCTCGCGGCGGCATGCGAAACGGTCGGCGACGACGACGGCGTGCGCGCGGTCGTCCTCGCGGCGCGCGGGGCGCGCTTCTCGGTCGGGCTGCCGCGCGGCCATCGCTGGCCGGATGCGACGTGGCCGGATGGCGCCGCAACGCTCGGCGGGCTCGCGAAGCCGGTGATCGCGGCACTCCACGGCGAGGTGCGCGGCTGGGGGCTCGCGCTCGCGCTCGCCTGCGACCTGCGCATCGCCTCGAGTGCGGCAACGCTCGTCGTGCCGGCTCTCGCTCCGGGCGCGTTTCCCGGTGGCGGGGTGACGCAACGGCTCGCGCGGACGGTCGGCGTGGCGCGCGCGCTCGAGCTCGTGCTGCTCGGGACGCCGCTCGCCGCGGCGCAGGCGGCGGAGTGGGGACTCGTGAACGCAGTCGTCACCCCGGCGCGCCTGCACGCGACGGTCGAGGCGCTCGCGCGCCGGCTCGCGGCGCGCGGGCCGCTCGCGCTCCGTCTCGCCAAGGAGGCCGTCGTCCGCGCGCTTGATTTGCCGCTCGCCGACGGCATCAGGTTGGAGGAGGATCTGTACGTCCTGTCCCAGACCACCGAGGATCGACGCGAGGGTGTGCGAGCGTTCCTCGACAAACGTCCACCCCGTTTCACGGGGCGGTGATTCCGACACGAGGAGGCGTCGAGAGCGATGGCCAACCAGATCGGCAAGATCTACACCTGCGCGAAATGCGGGGCGCAGGTGATCGTCACCAAGGGCGGCACGGGCAGCATCAAGTGCTGCGACGCGGAGATGCAGCAGAAGAAGTGACCCGTCGAATGCGCCGTTCGTGGAACGTCCGGTTGCGACTCGGGCGCGCCGCCTGCTATGGCGCCCCGACGTGAGCGCGGTAGCCGTCTATCCCGGGTCGTTCGATCCGATCACGAATGGCCACGTCGACATCATCCGACGGAGCCTGCAGGTCTTCGAGCGGGTGATCGTCGCGGTCTTGTCGAACGCGAACAAGGACTCGTCGTGGTTCACGCCCGAGGAGCGGGTCGCCATGATCCGCGAGACGTTCCGGGCGGAGGGCGATCGGGTGGTCGCAGATGCGTTCTCCGGGCTGCTCGTCGACTATGCCGTGGAGAAGGGGGCGAAGGTCATCGTGCGCGGACTCCGCGCCGTGGCGGACTTCGAGTACGAGTTCCAGATGACGATGATGAACCGCCACCTGAAGCCACGGGTCGAGACGGTCTTCATGATGACGGGTGAGTCGCATTTCTACACCAGCTCGCGCTTGGTGAAGGAGGTCGTGAGCCTGGGCGGCAACGTCGCCGGGCTGCTGCCGGACAACGTCGTGCCGCGCCTCATCGCGCGCGCCAAACAGCTCCGCGCCGGCGCATGAAGCTCGCCGGCCGACTTCGCTCCGTGAAGCCGTCGGCGACGTTCGCGATGGCCGCCGAGGCCACCGCGCTCCGCAAGCAGGGACGGGACGTCGTCGACCTGTCGGTCGGCGAACCGGATTTCGACACCCCGGCGCACGTGAAGGCGGCGGCGTGCGCAGCGCTCGATCGCGGGCTCACGAAGTACACGCCGATCGGCGGCACCGACGAGCTGAAGGACGCGGTCGTCACGAAGCTCCGCCGCGACAACGGGCTCGACTACGGGCGCACGGAGATCATGGCGAGCTGTGGGGGCAAGCACTCGCTCTACACCGCGTTCCAGGCCCTGTTCGACCCGGGCGACGAGGTGATCCTGCCGGCGCCGTACTGGGTGAGCTATCCCGACATGCTCGTTCTCGCCGGCGCGGTGCCCCGCGTCGTCCAGACGACCGCCGAAAGCGGCTTCCGGATGTCGCCCGAGCAGCTCGAGGCGGCGATCGGGCCGCGTACGGTCGGGCTCATCCTGAACAGCCCGTCGAACCCGACGGGTGCGGCCTACGGCGAGGACGAGCTGCGCGCCATCGGGACGGTCGCGGCGCACCGCGGGCTCACCGTCATCACGGACGACATCTACGAGCGCCTGACGGCGCATCCGGTGCGTCACGTGGGCACGCTCGTGCCCGCGCTGCGGCCCGAGCTCATCGTGATCAACTCGGTGTCGAAGTCGTACGCGATGACCGGCTGGCGGATCGGCTACACGGCCGCGCCGGCGGAGCTCATCAAGGCGATGACCGTGCTGCAGGGACAGACCACCACGAATCCGACGTCCATCGCACAGGCCGCCGCCGCCGCCGCGCTCGCCGGACCGCAGGAATGCGTCGACGAGATGGCGCGCGAGTTCTCCGCCCGGCTCGCGCTCGTCGTGCGCGGCCTGCGCGCGATTCCCGGGCTGCGGACGAGCGAGCCGCTGGGCGCCTTCTACGTCTTCCCGGACGTGAGCGCGTTCTTCGGACGACGCGGTCCCGACGGGCCCGTGGCCACCGCGAACGACGTCGCGATGTATCTCCTGCGGCACGCGGGGGTCGCCACGGTTCCGGGCGAAAGCTTCGGCGCACCGGCGCACATCCGCATCTCGTACGCCGCCGCGCGTCCCGTCCTCGAGGACGGCATCGGGCGCATCGGTCGTGCGCTCGGCAGCCTGTCGTAGCGCCGGCTAGAGCCGGTCCTCGACCGTCTCGACCGTGAACGCTTCGAGCGTCGCGCCGGGGTCGCGCCATGCGTTGGGCGCCAGCCCCGCCTTCTCGCAGAGGTGACGGAAGAGCGTCTCGCGGTCCCACCCGAAGCGGACCGCCACTTGCGGCAGGAGCACGGCGCCCTGCCGTCCGAGCCGCAGGCACACACCGTGCCGGGCCGGGTCGACGTTCGCGGCGTCGATCCGCGCGAGCGGGGCGAGCACGGAGATCTCGATCGTCAGGCCGTCGAGCTCGCTCGGCTCGAGCGGGTCGAAGCGCGGATCACGCGTCGCGGAGGCGGCCGCCATCCGGCCGACCAGGACGCCGAGCGGCGCGTTCGGCACGACCGTCCCGACGCAGCCTCGCAGCTCGCCGCGCGCGTCGTGGAGGCTCACGAAGACCCCGGCCTCGACGCCGAGCCGGGCCGGGAGGTCGTGGGCCGGCGGGGATCGACCCGCTACCGCGGCGCGGATCGCCGCGCGCGCGACGTCGAGCAGCGCCGCGCGTTCGGCCGGCGAGCACCCGCCGGCAAGCGGATGCAGCGCCTCCGAACGGGCGACCATGCGCCAAAAACAAAAAAAGGCGACGGCGCACGCCATCGCCTCTTTTTGGAGCTGGCTCCGGCGCTACTTCCGGAGGCCGTGCTTGAAGGTCCGGTCGGCCTTCTCCGCGGCCGCCTCGGCGCGCTGCGCCGCGGCCTCGACCCGGCTGGCGGCCGCTTCGGCGCGACGTGCGGCGTCCTCGGCGCGCGCGGCCGCCTGTTCGGCTCTGGTAGCCGTCCCGCTGTCCTCCTTCTTCGCGCAGCCGGTGCCGAGCGTCGATACCAGCATCAAGCTTGCTACACCGATACCAATAGACCGTAGACGCATCCCGCTCACCTCCCGTTGGTTGGCCCCCGCAGACATCGGGTGGCTAGAAAAATCGCGCTCGTCTTCGCACAAAAGGTGTGGTCTGGCAACCGAGGGTCGCCGCCCGCGCCGCGTGTGACACGCGCGGACAGCCCCCCATCTTGCCGGGTTTCTCGCCTGATGGCAGGCCCCGTCGCGCGGCGCAATCCCGGGTTCTTGCAGCCGTCCCCGTCGCGTCCGTCTGGCCACGCGGCAGCCATGGCGATTAGCCAGCCACTAGGTGCGAACGCGCGCCACCAGTTTCTTCGGACGCGACGCGGAAACGGTCAAAGCACCGGCGGCCGGAGTCTTCGGGCGCGCCCATCCGAAGCTATAAACCGCTGAGTTTACTAGCCTTTTATCCTTGGATCGGGCGGCCGAGCGGGGATACGTCCCGGAATTCCGACGTTGACGCGGAGGGGTCCGAACCCCTACAATGCGCGGAGCGGGATCGGAGGCCCCCTGAATGGTCGGAACGTTCAAGGTTGGTGAGAAGGTGGTCTATCCGGCGCATGGCGTCGGCGTCATCGAGGGGGTTCAGACGAAGGTCATCTCCGGCTCCGAGCGCAAGTTCTACATGCTCCGCATCATCGACAGCGACATGACGATCATGATCCCGACCGAGAACGTGCAGTCGGTCGGGCTGCGCCGCATCATCGGCAAGGACATGGTCGCGAAGGTCTACAAGATCCTGCGCGACAAGAAGGTCGAGATCGATCAGCAGACGTGGAACCGCCGCTACCGGGAGTACACGGAGAAGATCAAGACCGGCAGCGTGCTCGAGATCGCCAAGGTGCTCCGAGATCTCTTCGTGCTGAAGGGGGACAAGGAGCTCTCCTTCGGCGAGCGCAAGATGCTCGACACGGCCCGCAATCTCCTCGTGAAGGAGCTCGCGATCGCGAAGTCGCACAGCGAGGAGAAGATCATGGAGGAGCTGCGCGGCATCTTCGCGAATTGAGTAACACCCACAGAAGGTCCGTCCCGCGTGCCTAGCGGATGCGAGGGGCCGGGGGTCGATCCCCCGGCCCCTCGTGTTTTCAGCGCCCGACGTCTTCGTTCAGGCTGCCGCTGCGGAAACCCTGCAGATCGAGCGCGACCCACGTGAACCCGAGTCGGCGGAGCTCGCGCACGACGTCGTCGCGGAGCGGCGGCGTGAGCAGGCGCGGCATGTCGGCGACGGGGACCTCGATGCGCGCGGTGCGGTCGTGGAAGCGGACGCGTAGCTCGCGGAAGCCCCGCGCCCGGAGCCAGCGCTCCGCCGCCGCCACCTGCTCCAGGCGCTCGGCGGTGATCGTCGTCCCGTACGGGAAGCGCGAGGACAGACACGGGCTCGCCGGGCGGTCCCACGTCTCGAGCCCGAGGATCCGGCTCGCCGCGCGGATGTCGGCCTTCGTGAGATCGGCCTCGACGAGCGGATGACGGACACCGCGCTCCGCCGCGGCCACGAGCCCGGGGCGATGGTCGGCGAGATCGTCGACGTTGGCGCCGTCGACGACGACCAGCGTGCCGCCGCGGCGCGCCGCCTCCGCGAGACAGATCGTGTACAGGTTGTCCTTGCAGAAGTAGCACCGGTTCACGGGGTTCTCCGCGTACCCCGGGATCGCGAGCTCGTTCGCATCGATGACCACGTGCTCCACCCCGAGCGCAGCCCCGAACGCGCGCGCGCCTTCGAGGTCCTCCACCGGCGCGGTCGGTGACGCGGTGGTGAGCGCGATGCAGCGCGCGTCGAGGACGTCGTGGGCGACACGGAGGAGGAACGTCGAGTCGACGCCGCCCGAGAACGCGACCAGCGTCCCGGGCATGGCGGCGAGCGTCGCGCGCAGGCTGGCGAGCTTCGCCGCGAGCGCGCCGTCAGCGAGGTCCGCCATCCTAGATGCCCTCCGCCTGGAACAGCTCCGTGGTGAGGTAGCGCTCGCCCGTGTCCGCGAAGACGGTCAGCACGACGCTGCCGCGCCCGAGGCGCCGTGCGACGGCGATGGCCGCCGCGCACGCCGCGCCGGACGAGATGCCGACCAGGAGGCCCTCGTAGCGTGCGAGCGCGCGCGTGAGCTTCACCGCCTCGTCGTCGCGGACCGCGAGCACCTCGTCGTAGACGCCGGTGTTCAGGATCGCGGGAACGAACCCGGCGCCGATCCCCTGGATGCCGTGAAAGCCGGGCTCGCCGCCGGCGAGAACCGGCGACGCCGCCGGCTCGACCGCGTAGACGCGCACGTCGGGGCGCTCGGCGCGGAGCACCTCGCCGACGCCGGTGATCGTGCCGCCGGTGCCCACGCCCGCGACGAAGGCGTCGAGGCGCGGCATCTGCGAGAGGATCTCGACCGCCGTCGTGCGTCGGTGGACCTCGGGGTTGGCCGGGTTCGTGAACTGCTGCGGCATGTACCAATCCGGGTGCTCGGCGAGGAGCTCCTCGGCGCGGCGGATGGCGCCGTGCATCCCCTTCGTATCGGGCGTGAGCACGAGCGTCGCGCCGTAGGCGAGCAGCAGCGCGCGCCGCTCCTCGCTCATCGTGTCGGGCATGGTGAGAACGAGCCGGTAGCCCTTCACCGCCGCGACCAGCGCGAGGCCGATGCCAGTGTTGCCACTCGTGGGCTCGACGATCGTCCCCCCCGGACGGAGTGCGCCGTCGCGCTCCGCGGCTTCGATCATCGCGCGGCAGATGCGGTCCTTCACGCTGCCGCCGGGG
>Ga0070731_10003328_pt1 | contig 14584 bp, 13 predicted proteins | sample Coa_R1_2_FD_66448 | JGI IMG/M metagenome (GOLD analysis project Ga0070731, IMG submission 66448) | Surface soil microbial communities from Centralia Pennsylvania, which are recovering from an underground coalmine fire - Coalmine... | ecosystem: Environmental > Terrestrial > Soil > Unclassified ... | reverse complement strand
GGAAGGCCGCAGCTTCGATGACTTGTTTCAGGGGTATCCTGGCGCGGACACAAAGTCAACCGGTGAGACGTCGAGCGGCACTAAGTTGGCACTCGCGCCGATCGCTTTGAAAGCCCGCTACGACATCGACACGGCGGCGACGGCAATGTTCGTGGCGTGCAACGGCACGGGCAGCATACCCGGCACCGACTGCCGCATGAACGGCTTTAATAATGAGCAATACTACGGCGGTCCAAAGCGTGTCGAGTATCCCACGTACGCTTATGTCCCACACGAGGAGTCGAAGCCATATTTCGATATGGCGCAAGAGTGGGTCGTTGCCGATAAAATGTTCGCGTCGCAACTAGATGGCAGCTTCACCGCGCACCAATATATCGTAGCCGCTCAATCCGGTGGCGCCGTCGATATCCCGGATGGAAAGTGGGGATGCGGTGGGGGACGGTACGACCAAGTGGAAACGCTAACGCAGAGTCGCGGTTACGGCCCGAACGAGCAAGCATGCTTTTCGTATATCACGCTCGCGAACGAACTTGAGCGAGCGCACCTTTCATGGCGCTATTATACGGCTGACAAAGCTACCTCGAGCTTCGCGTTTGACAAACGAGTTTACGGCTCGCCGCAGTGGCATAAGGATGTGATCCAGCCGTCGAGCAAGTTCCTTACCGACCTCGGAGGCGGCAAACTCGCCACCGTCACCTGGATCACGCCTTCGTGCGCCGATTCCGACGCAGTCGAGTGCGGTGGGGGAGACGGGCCCGCGTGGGTGTCGTCGCTAGTGAACGCCGTCGGCGAAAGCAAGTTCTGGAACTCGACGGCGATCTTCGTGCAATGGGACGATTGGGGAGGTTTCTACGATCACGTCGCACCGCCGTATAAGGACTACGACGGCCTCGGCTTCCGACTTCCTCTTCTGGTGATCTCGCCGTATGCCAAAAAGAGCTACGTCTCGCACGTGCAATACGAGACTGCCAGCGTGTTGCGATTCATCGAAGACGACTTCGGACTCAAGCCAATGGCTGCGGCCGACCGCCGAGCAACGTCGCCCGCCGCCGATTGCTTCGATTTCTCACAACCACCGCGAAAGTTCGTGCCGATCAAGGGCTGATTGCCGCGCCGTTTACAGCGAGTAAGTAAACGTCGAGCTACGACAACCGCTGCAACGGTAACGCACGGTGTTCGTGCCGGCCTTCAGGTCGAAGACCAAGACGGTTGCGGCGCGCCCGGCGCGGATGCTGCCGGGACCGATAATCTCGGGTTGCGACGGATCGCTCCAGATTGCCACTCCAAAACGCAGCGCTCGCGGCGCTGCGAACGTGAACGTCAGCCACCCGTCATTAACGCTCGCGCCCAAGAGCAACGGCATTTCCCGGCGAGACACTTCGGGTAGCGGGCGGTCGAAACGCGAGATCGGATAATCCGCGTATCGAAAGACCCGGCTGGGCATCGTGCGTCCCGAAAGAAATGTCATGCCGACACGAGAGTCGTGATAGTCGATCGTCGCAGGATAGAGTGTGTCGCCGTGAAGCAAATCAGACTCGAACTCCCTGCCTCCAGATATGTATGGAAAGGCAACCGCGCGCGGAGCAGCTGAGAACGTTCGGGCGTCGCGAGCTGCCTGAGTTAGCGTTTCGAGATGCATTCCGTCACGCACGGCCTCATCGAACAAAGCATTCATGACGACCGCATTGGGCGCGATAACGCCGTCGATCGGTTCTTCCTGGACGGTCATGACAATCGGCTGCGTCTCGCCAGCTGCAGCATATGCATCGACAAGTTTCCGCGCATATGCGGAAGCGCTCTGCGGCGAAAATCCACCGCGCTCCAGCAGGTCGTCGGGGTCGGTCGAGAAGGCTGCTTCACGCCCGCTAAGGTACGCCCGCGTCAGATCACGCGCCGTCCACTCAAAGGCTAAGAAGGCGCAACCGCCATCCGGCTGCGGCCGTTTATAAGAGTGGATGTCGGCACAATACGTGCCCCATGGCGCGCCGAGATCGGACGTCCCGTCGGTGCCGCGACTGTTCCATGTAATGCCCCAGAACGCATGCTCGCCAAATGAGAGAGCGCGCTTCACGTCGCGTTCTACGCCGGCCGTTAGAATGCTTACACTCGGTACGTACCACGGAAGTTTCGCCAACATTGCGACGTGAAGGTCGCTCCAGAACTGAGCCTGAGCGTCGTCGCCGTTGGCTCGGTGAAACGCGTTGTAGTCAGCCGCATAAGCCATGTGGCGAATATCGCCTATCATCCAGGATACGGGCACGTGGTGCGCCGCGGCCGTTCGCTCGACGTTACGCGTGCCGATCAGCGAAATCACCTCGTCGAGAGAGGTAAAGACGAACCGCGTCTGCGTCGCTGTGGACGGTATCGACCAACGCGGACGATCCGGGGACAAATTTCTGCCCAAAACGTTGAAGCCGCAATTTGCCAAGCGAACATCGATGGGCGGAAAATCGCCGGCCGGAATTCGATACCAAATCACTCCATCGTAGCTGACCGTGCACGGCACGGAACTCCGATCGACGACGATGCCCGCGGCACTTCTAGCAAGCACCACGATCCCGGCTCCATCGAAGACCTTCTCGTATGCGCCGCTCCTGACCAGTTGCTCAACCTTTACGGCGTCGATACTCTTCCAATAGTGAGGGTCTGTAAAAGCGTCGAACACTAAGTAGTCCTGGTCGCTCATGGCGATCGTCGCACGAGGGTCCATCCCCAGATGACCGATGATCCATCCGCCCGTCCCGATCGTTGCGCTCCTTGGCAGTCTTGCTAGCTCCCGCTCCCGAATCCGATCGTCGATTGTTGGCTGCCTATACAACGCGAATCCCGGATTTATCGGGCTGTAGTATCGGGACGTCCAAATAGATGCCAGCAGAGCAAAGACCAACGCGCCTTCAGCTGCGACTTTCGACGTCCGAAAGAGCGTCGAAGCGCCATCAACAAAAGCGCATAAGACGTAACCGCTCCAGGTCGCGGTGTATTGCGTCCCCAAACCCATGGTGACGGCTTCGTGCGAGAAGAGCACCTCCGCTAGCCCCGGTAGCGCGAAGAGCATGTAGCGCGATCCCAAGGGAAGGAACGCGAGCGGCAGCAGTGCCGCGAAGAGATATTGAGGCCGTAGGGGTGATAACGCATCTGCAAAGCCGGCCGTCGTCGCTGGGAAGCGCCACCATTCGTAATAGTGCAACGAGAAATAACGGAAATGCGGATCGATCATCGGTCGTAGCAAGCCGAAATAGAAGGCCGCTGCCGTAATCGCTATGGCGGTGATCCACAGGCCGCAGCGTCGCATCTGCCGGTCATGGCGCCCCATCAGCAGCCCGATCACGAGCCCGATAAACGCTAAGCTAACAAACTGATCCTCTTTCACGGTGGCGAGTATCGCTGCGGCCGCAATCGCCATTTTCCACCGCTTGCGATCGACCGCCCAAACCAGTGTAGCGGTCAGAAATGGAGCGAAGGCAAGCTCGTGAAAGTCGCCAACCGCCTCCGCGCTCAAAGGTGGATACGTCGCTGCAACGAGTGTGACTACGAAAGCCAACCATTTTGGAAAACGCGATATCGCTAAGCCCCATAGAGGGAAAATAGTCGCTGCTGTCAGGAGACATTGCAGAAGTATCAAGCCCCGAGCACCGTCCAAGGCGCGGACGAACGGCTGCGTCAGCAATAGTATTGGGGAAAAGTGAACGAGCAGGTGATTGACGGAGCCTTCTTGCGTGGCGGAAGATCCTGTCAGCGCGCTATTAGCAATCTGAGTGAACGTCGCGTCGTCGATGCCTGCCCTAAAGATTGAGTAATGCCACATTCCGAGATACGCGTATATCCCGGCAAGAACCACGTATAGGCACGCGATAGCAAGAGGCCAGCCGGCGTTTCGGAGTGGCGAACCGGCGCGAAGTTCATCCACTGCTTCGAGAGCGCGTTCGGCCTCAGCCCCGTTCTATTTCTTCGCCGCCGTCACGCCGAGCGGGAGATCGAAGCTCCCCGTGAACGTCGCAACCGGCGAACCGCCGGCTGGATATTTGAAAACCTCGCCGTCGTTATTTCCGGCATCGCCGCAGTACACTAGGCCCTTAACGATCCACGTCTGCGCGCAGTCGCTAGCCCCGCTCAACGTTACGGTGTTCTTCAACGTCGCCGTCGTTCCACTGACCGTGTACTGATACGTCTCATTCGTCTCTTGATCGAACACGGTGAGGTAGGTGCCGTCCCACTGCACCGAACCGGGAAACTCCGGAGAGTTGCTCGTTTTGATCGTAACGAACTTGCTGCTGCCCTTCGGAAGCTCGACGAGCATGAAGCTATAGGGGCCGAAACCGTCGGCAAAGAGGTTGCCTTTGGCATCGTAGCCGTTGAAGTACTCTTCATCCAACGGCGTATTGTACACCGTACCCGAGCCGGTCGCGTTCTTGAAGATCACGACTTGCCCGCCGGGACTGTAAGAGTTGCCCAGAAGGATTCCGACTGCAAGGTCGCCGCTCGTGTTCATTGCGCAGCTGGATGTGTACGTGTAGCCAAGAGACAGCGACTTGATCAGCTTGCCTGAAACCTTGTATTCGTCAATCTGGTCGTTCATACGTCCGGGGTTCCAAAAAATTTTCTTCCCGTAGCCGTACAAGACATTGGTGCATCCTTGGCCGCCGAGGCCATAAATCTGACCAACCATCGCGGTGCTTTTCGGATAGTTGAAAACGCTGGCGTACGAGCCGTAGTCGTTGAAGATGAACTCGTACTTCTTTGCCGTCGATTTATCCGGTACAAGCTCTGCGTAACGCGGCAGCGGATTCAGCCTCGCCGCCGCTACCGGCCGCCCATTCACGAACAGCGTCCGACCGACATAGGTCGCATTGAGCGTAGCGCCTGACGGCGCGACCGAGCCGCTCCCGCACGCCGAGAAAAACCCGAGTGCAACGACGGCGGCGGCGGACTTAAGTAAAGCAGGGGCGTTCATTAACTTTGCTCCTTTGAAGTACATCGAGCTATTTCTTCGCTGCCGTCACGCCGAGGGGGAGATCGAAGTTTCCAGTGAACGTCGCGATCGGTGAACCGCCGGCCGGGTATTTGAAAACCTCGCCATCGTTATTTCCCGCATCGCCGCAATACACCAGACCCTTAACGATCCACGTCTGCGCGCAATCGCTAGCCCCGCTCAAATGCACGGTGTTCTTCAACGTCGCCGTCGATCCACTTACCGAGTACTGATACATCTCACTCGAGCCCTGATCGAAGACGCTGAGGTAGGTGCCGTCCCACTGCACCGAGCCGGGAAAATCCGGAGAGTTGCTCGTCTTGACCGTAACGAATTTGCTGCTGCCCTTCGGAAGCTCGACGAGCATCCAATTATAGCTCGCGCCGAAACCGTCGGCAAAGAGGTTACCTTTGGGATCGTAGCCGTCGAAGTACTCTTTGGCCAGCGGCGTATTGTACACCGTACCCGAGCCGGTCGCGTTCTTGAAGATCACGACCTGACCGCCGGGACCGTAAGAATTACCCAAAAGAACTCCGACTGCAAGATCGCCGCTCGTGTTCATGGCGCAGCTGGATGTGAACGTGTAGTCAAGAAACAGCGTCCTGAGCAGCGTGTTTGGAACCTTGTATTCGGTAATCAGGTCGTTCGTGCGCCCGGGGTTCCAGAAAATCTTCTTACCATAGCCGTACAAAACGTTGGTGCACCCTTGGCCGCCGGCGCCATAGATCTGACCGATCATCGCGCTGCTTTTTGGATAGTCGAAAATGGTGGCGTATGAGCCATAGTAGTTGATGATATACTCGTACTTCTTTGCCGTCGATTTATCCGGTACGAGCTCTGCGTAGCGCGGCAGTGGATTCAGTCTCTCCGCCGCTACGGGCCTCCCATTGACGAACAGAGTCCGACCTACATAGCTCGCATTGAGCGTGGCGCCTGACGGCGCGACCGAGCCGCTCCCGCACGCCGAGACAGCTGCGAGTGCAACGACGGCGCCGGCGCACTTAAGTAAACCAGAGGTGTTCATTAACCTTACTCCTTTGAAGTAGAGATCAGGCGTCGTGCTCGGCACGCCGCAAAGCAATGGGGGATGCTTTGGGGTTTCGAGCGGCATTGAGGCCGTGCCTCGTTCTGGGGTCGAGACAGTGGCTGGGCGCCGAGTGCCGAAGGTTCTCAGAGGCTCGCCCGTTCGGGAGGCATCGCACATCAGGAACGCAGCTTGCTTTGCTCTTAGCATCGGCGCGGCTGCGCTTATTGCCGGCTGCAGCGCCCTTCCCCTGAGCTTGTCGAAAGGTCAGGGTGACGTGCCGGCTGGATCGCGCGGCGTACGAGCACAAGAACACGTCCTTGGGGATTTCGTTGAAAGCGACGGCGTAGTTCCAAGCGGCGGTTTGATCGTCGATAAGAGCGGTGCGTTCTACGGAACGACTGAGAATGGCGATGGATTAGGTTGTACGGGTTTTGGCTGCGGCACCGTTTTCAAACTCACGCCGGTTTCGAGTGCGCAGTACGCCCTCGCCGTCATTTATCAATTTAAAGGCGACCAAGACGGGGGAGTTCCTTCCGGCGGTCTGACGGCGGACCCGTCCGGCGCGTTGTTTGGTACGACGGGAACTGGCGGCTTGAGCCAGGACGGCTACTCTGGGACGGTGTTCACGCTGACCCACTCCGAATCGGGCTATAGCGAGCATGCCATCTACAGTTTTACCGGCGGTAATGACGGTAGGGCGCCGGAAGGTGGCGTGATCGAAGACGGCAAGCGCGCCCTCTACGGCGTCGCAATGTATAACGGCGATACGCGTTGCGAGTGCGGAACGGCGTACAAGCTGACTCGATCGGGGGGAGGATACACGTTTAGCGTCATCTATCGCTTCCAGGGCGGAACAGATGGCTCATATCCCAGCACGCCGCTCGTCGCCGACTCGCGTGGTAACTTGTACGGTATGACCTTCGAGGGCGGCTCGTGTAAGTTTAACGTCGACGGATGCGGCACTGTATTCGAAATACGGCAGAGTCACGGCACTTATATTCACGTCGTCCTTCACGCCTTCTCCGGAGGGGCGACCGACGGAGTGTATCCGATCGGCGGACTCGCGCTCGACAGCTCGGGAAATCTGTACGGCGCGACGACATACGGGGGAACGTGTCCGATTGATTCGTTTGGATGCGGAGTAGCGTTCGAACTATCGCCGTTGGGGCCGACCTATTCCGAGCGTGTTCTCTACTCGTTCGGCTCGCAGGGCAAGGATGATGGAGTGTTCCCGAATGGGAGCTTCACGCTCGCGGCCGGCGGCGTCATCTATGGGACGACCACTGGAACTGAAATACGGCAGTGCTATAAACGCGGGGTTTCGTGTGGGACCGTTTTCAAACTGACGCCGGTTGGTTCGAGCTACACAGAGTCCGTCATTTTCCGCTTCCGCGACGCAACACAAGGCAACATACCGTTGTCCGGTCTGCTCGCCGTCGGAAACTCACTCTTCGGCGAAACGGGATTTGGGGGTAGTCCGTCTTGCAATTTCGACGGACGCAGCGGCTGCGGTACCATCTTCGCCCTGTCGCTGCACGCGAACTTTCGTTAGCGCGAAGAAGTTTTAGTTTTAGTCTTCGTCTTCGTTTTGTGCGCCTTCAGTTCGCTCTGTTTCGTTCCATCCAGGCGTTGTCGGGCCCTCGTCCACTTTTCACCGAGCTCAGCGCGCTCATTTGTACTAACGAGCCTGCGTGCGATCGCAAAGACGTTCGACTCTTCTTCTTTGACGTGGTGCTTGACGCTTTCGCCTAAGACTTGTAACTCAGCCTTGAACTTCTCATCGGGTTTTCGGCCAGATTTGAGGAGATCGATAAGATGAGCTGCAACGTCATGTTCGGTGTAAGCCTCATACACGTCAACGAGCTCTTCTTCGTCTTTGGCGTCCTTGCGCAACCGTGAGTAAAAAAGGCGTTCCTCAATTTGGACGTGCGTCGAGAGCGCATACTCAAGTTGCTTCGCTAGATCGAACAGTTTTGGATCACCAGGCTCGCAGCTTTCGGCTTGATCTATTAGCGAGGCAGCTTGCCGATGCTCTTTTTTTATGACGTCTAAGATATCCATTATGTATCTTTGCCTTTATATTGCGACAAAAGGTGCACTGTGCTCGCGGACGTAGGTCGGCGCGGCCTTACAGAAGAGTCTATGTGGTAGCGCCTCTGCCGGTGAGGAGGTTGATCACTACGAGAACCACGACAGCCACCAGGATCAAGTGGATTAGACCTCCACCGAAATGCAACAGGAACCCGAGCAGCCACACAATGAAGAGCACGGAAATTATTGTCCAAAGTATACCAGCCATGGGTTCCTTATGCCCGTTTTCGAGCAATTTCACGCGTCCTTCGCTGGGACTGAAGGGATCCGCGCCGAACCTTATGTGCGGATCCATTCCCGCGCCGGGAGGTCGATATGAGGATCGTTGGACTCCCTCGCTATGCGCTGAGATGCGCCAACGCGCGACGTTTACCGCTTACCGTGGCCACGGCGGCCGCCTTGCTCATCGGTTGCGGCGGATCCCAGGCGTCGATCGGTGTGCCGGGAGCGATCCCGCAACCGTTGAGCCCCCTGACGCACGCCGATAGCGGCGCGTTCCAGATCCTCTATACGTTTCTTTCGCGACGCGCGCGCAAAAGTGGTTGGGGTGCCGGTCCGCCCACCACCGTCAACGGCCGATTTTTTGGGACGACGTCGTGGGGTGGTGCGACCAATAACGGCGCCGTTTATACGATCGAGCCTTCCGGAAAGCATGAACGCGTGATTTATTCGTTCCGGGGCTCGCCTGACGGCGCACTAGCAGGCGCGGCGTTACTCTCGCTCGACGGTGCACTCTATGGAACGACCGTTCGCGGCGGTTTTCCGATATTGGCACGGTGTTTAGCGTGACTTCAAGTGGCGAAGAACATGTTTTGCACTCGTTCCAGGGCACCGATGGAGCGGGTCCTGATTCCAGACTCATCTTGCTCGGTGGGAAACTCTACGGTACGACCGAGTACGGGGGTAATCGGTCAAGTGCTGGAGTCGTCTTTGAGATCACGACGGACGGCCGGGAGCGAACGATTCACGTATTTGGAACGCGCGACCAGGATTACGCTACCTTTCCATGCTGCCTTCTCGCGTTCAAAGGCAAGCTCTATGGCGTCACATCTAGTGGCGGCGACGGCTTCGGCGTGATTTTTGAGCTCGCTCCATCGGGCCGGTATCGGAATGTACACGTGTTTACAATGAGGGACGGTGGCAGCCCCACTACAGGTCTCGTCGCACTACACGGTACGCTCTACGGAATGACGCACGGAGGGTACGACAAACACGGTGTGTTTCAACGTGCCGCATTTTACGCACTACAGCCGCCGAATCAGTTCCATATCATCACCCGAATGGGGAACCGCACCGGTGGCGCCCCAGGCGGGGAGTTGACGGCAGTAAACGGAAAGTTCTACGGCACTTCGTCGGGTGGCGGAGGTTACCGTGGCGGAGACGCGATGGAAATCGACACGTCTGGGCGCGTGCGTGTGATTTACGCATTCCACCAATCTGGTGGCAGCGATCCGAGCTGGCTCCTCGCTTACGAGGGCGCACTGTTCGGGGAGATGCGTTGGGGTTCTCCCAAAAACGGCGGGACGATTTATCGCCTCATGATCTCACCTTAACCACGCGTCGCCTCGGTCGCCGCAACCCAGCGGGCGGTCACGAAGGCCGCCGAAGAGCTAGCACTCCTCGACCTTGCACCGAATAGTCCAGGAAAGCAGCGCTTCCGAGAGAGGCACTTTTCATGTCGTTAGAGCTTATCAATACGTTTGTCACCTTTGGCACGTTCGTGGTTATCGCCGCAACTGCCATCGCCGCTATCGTGCAACTTCGCCACGCTCGCAGCAGCAATCACATTGCCGCGCTCAACGAACTGCGCGAAACGACGGAGACGCCCGACTTTCAAACGGCCTTGTACTTTGTTCAGGCAGAACTGTCGGTGAAGCTAGAAGATCCGGCGTTCCGCTACCAAGTCGCGAGCCGCTCGACTAGGAGCGATGAAACGCGACCACTCTTCGCAAAGATCAACGCTATCGGGAACTATTACGAGAATCTCGGAGTGCTCGTAAAGACCGGACTCGTCGATAGGGAACCAGTATTGCAACTATGGTCCGGCATCGTTGTACAGAGCTGGGAAAATCTCGCGCCGATCGCAGCAATCGCTCGCCGCGGACGGGGCGACCTGGTGTGGGAGAATTTCGAATATCTGACGGTCTTAGCGCGTGACTGGATGGCCGCACGTCCGAGGGGAACGTATCCCGCCGGCGTGCGTCGGATTGATCTCAAGGACGAGTGGCTCGACGCCGATCGGCAATACGCAACCTCCCTCGCGCCCAAATAACTCGTCACGCCGAGACTTAGATTCTAGACTGGATGAGCGGCTGCAAGCGCTTTAGCTCTTACTCGACCACGTCAATGAACGGTTGGCGCTCGGACAATTGATCTCACCGAAAGCCCACTTACCCGATTCATCGTTTTGGACGAATAAAACGAATCGCCCTACATTTCCGTATCGACCGCCCAGTCGAGGGCGTCCTCCAGCGCCTCTTCACCCCAGAACAGCTCGCCATTGACGACGCAATTTGGCGCTCCAAATATGCCAAGATCGATCGCGATCTCGGTATTCCGTCGAAGGCAGCCTCGATAATCGGGAGAGGTTGCTTTTTCTGGGAAATCCTCCGGCGCACCGACCTCATCGAGTATTGCCCTGAGTATCGAGGGGTCACCGATGTCCAAATCCTCGCCGAAGTTGGCAACGAACACGCGTCGGATGAAGTCGCTGCACCAAGTCTCGGAGTCTGCCGCGCAAGCAATGCGAGCTGCGAAGATCGAGTCTCTCGGAAATACGGACGGCTTACGCCAGGGCAGGTTTCCCTTCTTCGTTAGTCGTTCCATATCGCGCCACATGTAGGCTCCACGCCGCACATTGAGTTTGAATGGCGAGTCATCCCACCCTTGCATTTGGAAAATCGGCCCGAGCGCGAAAGGCTTCCACACGAGATCTACTCCTCGCTGACTGCACAATCCCTGGATCCTCATTGCCGCAACGTACGAATACGTGCTCGCAAAATCGAACCAGAATTCGAGTTGCTTACGAGGCTGCGCTGTCATCGATTCGCTATCTTAAAGCCAAGAGACTCCACGGTTCAAGCGCGCGTTCCAGACTTAGCTGCGCATCCCTTGAACGCCTTGAGCGGTAGCAGCATCGAGCGTAACGCTACGATCGCGATAGGGTTGTTGGTTAACGCTCGAACGTAAAAATGCGCTTCCAGTCGGCCTTCATGCTGATGACGATCCAACCCCTTGCCTTCGCCTCGTCATAGAGCGCCTGGGTGAACGCACCAAACTTCATGTCGGTTTGCGCGCTACCGGGTCCATATGCATATTCGCGCTTGTCATCGTCGTGCAGCACGAGAGCCATCAGACGAGCTCCGTCTCCTGACTGCGTGTACTCCAGCATCTGTTGGTCGCCGGTACTATTTCCGAAGGCCGCCCGCGGTGGTCGCCCGAGGAAGAGGTAAATGTCCTCCGGCTTACCGGAGGAGTCGTTGTATAACAGCAACTTTGGCGGACGCATGAGAACCGACTTACCACTAGCGTCGTATTCGAACTGGGTAGCGAGTGATGATCCGATGACCTCTTCGGGTTGAGCGTTGTATACTCGCTCTGCATAAGCGCGCACGAAAGCCTGGCCGCCGCCGGTTACGATGTAAACGTTATAACGGCTTGCGCGCAGATACTGCATGACTTCCAGCATCGGCTGGTAGATCAGGTCCGTGTATGGGCGATCCCAGCGCGGATGCTTCGCCTTTTCGATCCAGTCAGCGACGATCGTCTGAAATCCACGTGTCGTCATGCCCGCGTGTGTCGTGGCGACCAGCTGCTCTAAGTCGTTCATCGTGAACTTGGCAAATGCAGCCATGTCGCCGGCCAGAGCGGACTTATAAGGCTCGGTCGTCTGCCACTCGGGATGCTGCGGGGCCAAATCGGCGAGGCGTTGCAGCGCGAATGCGACCTGTGTATAGAACGGGTGCTCCACCCAGAGCGTGCCATCCTGGTCGAAGGTAGCGATGCGGTCCACCTCTCGAACGAAGTCGGGACTCGTTGGATCGGTCGTCTTCCGAACGAATTCAAGAATCGCCGTTTTAGCGGCGCCCTCGTTCCACGACGGGAGAGGATCGGCGGCCGTGCTCATGGCTTCAAGTCCAAAGTCTTAAGGTTTTTACGCGCAGTGCCGAAGTCGCCCAGTTGATAAACCGAAGCGCCTGCGGCGGTGAACGTGAACGTCTCGAAAGGTGCCGCGAGCATCTCGTCCAGGTACCCTTTCAGGCCAACGCCAATGGTGACGTGCGGCATAAAGTTTTTCCCCGAATGGTCTGGAACGAACCTTCCGACGTACTCGATCATCGTCGGCACCTCGTGCAGCGCAGGCTCGGATGGCAGCTTGAAGAACGCATCGGCCGTCGCCGTAGCGACCGAAAGCGGAGTTACCGCGTCGATGAGCATCTGTTGAAACCTCAACAGATCGTGCGTAACCTCGACGACGATACCAGCGAGTCCAATCGGACCCGCGGGGATATAGTAGTACTTATACGCTGTGAGCGTCCAGGCGCTCGGGTTTTCCGAAGCCGCGGCACCTGCGATCGCCGTATACACCTTTTCGAGGTCGTTCTCGCGGACGAAGCGCTGTAAGATTGATATGTGCGCGTGATGCGTGTCGTCGAGCGCATAACCCAGCGGGAAGTTTTCGAGCAGTTTAGCGTTATCCGCTAGGGAGCGCTCAACCATAGTTTTTCCGGGCTCGATTGCGATGTCGATCGCGACCAGTCTATCATTCATGGCGCAAGCTCCAGAGTTCGAGCTTCTTGCGCGCAGTACCAAAGTTTCCGAGCTGATATACGGATATCGCTACCGGTGAGAACGTGAACGCGGAAAACGGTTCCGCTTCCAGCTGCTTAACGAACGTCACGGAAGCAACGCCGCAGGTAACGTGCGCGATGTAGTTCTTCCCCGTCGATTTCGGAACGAACGTCGTGACGTATTCAATAGTAGACGCGTTGACGTCGGGTTCCGCAGGCGTCGTCGCAAACGCAGCGGCCGTTCCAGTCTGCACCGTATAGGGCGCGATCGCGTCGATGAGCTGCTGCTGGGCATCTAGGACCTTCTGCGGAGGCTTCGCCAGGATGACTGTAACAGCCAGCCCGCTCCAGACGGCATAGTCGATTTTGAACGCTTTGAACCTCCAAGCGGCCATATCATATTCCGTCCTGATCTTCTGGACCGCTGCGTAAACCTTCGGCAGGTCCGCTGTGCGGACGTATCGTTGCAGCAGCGTTACGTGCGGACGATGCGTCGCGTCTAGTGCGTACCCTTTTGCAAAATCCCCGCGCAGGCGTGCGTTGAGCGCCGAGGCATGTTGAAGCATTGTTGCGTCCGGCTCTAGCGCAATGTCAATCGCGGTGACAGCTGGCTGCTCTCCGTGGGTTGGCTGGGCATATGCGGGCTGCGTTCCGAAACCAACAATGATCGCGGTGAGGAGAATGAGACCTCTTAGCATCGATCGTCTCCTTAATCGATCATCTCCTTAAACGAACAAATGCCCACTCCTGGGCTTTACGCCGCAGCTTGGAAAAGAGAGTCGCGAGAAGCGGATAGACTGATCGGGGGTGGCGTGTTGCGCTCGCGCAACGCGCGGCTTTCGCGCGACGAGACGCCGTGCTTGCCGCGCGACATGTATTTCGTCGCCAAACCAACTTGCCAGCCTGAGCTACCGCCCTCCGCGGGACCGTAAGTAACTGCTGCCGAACGTTGTCAGTCGCTGAACCGTTCAGTTTCAGGGGGCATCGCAATGAGGACCTTGGCTAACTTTGGCCTTTCCATCGGCGCGGCTGCGGCATTGCTTGCAGGCTGCGGTGGTTCGCAGCTTCCGGCCTCAACTTCGGCGAGCCGCTTTGCACCGCTCGCCTTTACGCATTATAAGACGTTCCGCTACACCGGCAAGAAACAACCATTCAAAGTCCCAAATGGCGTGACTCGCATTCGAGTGATCGCTGTCGGAGCGAGCGGCGGAGGGAAGGTCATCGCTGACGGCGGCCGGGTGAGCGCGGTAATTCCGGTGACCCCCTCAGAGACGCTCGCAATTTACGTCGGCGGCGCGGGTACGTCGTCAGGGGGCGGATTCAATGGCGGCGGCGCCGGCGGACAATCGACGACAGCTTCCGGTTACGACTCCTACGGCGGCTATGGCGCCGGTGGCGCTTCGGATGTTCGAGAGGGCGGAGATGCGCTTAAAGATCGTGTCGTCGTCGCCGGCGCGGCCGGCGGACAAGGCGGCGCGCTTACCGGGGATTACAAATTGGGCGGGCGCGGCGGGCAAGGCGGCGCACTCACCGGCGGCTTGGGCAAAACAGGGTGCTGCAAGCACTACGGCGGTGACGGCGGCACCGGCGGCACCCAGAGCCAAGGCGGATCGGGCGGTAATGGCGATGCCAATCCGGGCAAGAGCGGGCAGTCCGGTTACGGAGGCGGCGGTGGGAGCGGCTGCGATTCGTCCTCGTGCGGCTATC
>Ga0070731_10003327_pt1 | contig 14586 bp, 12 predicted proteins | sample Coa_R1_2_FD_66448 | JGI IMG/M metagenome (GOLD analysis project Ga0070731, IMG submission 66448) | Surface soil microbial communities from Centralia Pennsylvania, which are recovering from an underground coalmine fire - Coalmine... | ecosystem: Environmental > Terrestrial > Soil > Unclassified ... | reverse complement strand
TTAATGTAGAGCCCGCCTTCAGGCGGGCATTCTGGCTTCAAGCAGATGCCCGCCTGAGGGCGGGCGCTACAAAAAAAGATCACGGACCTTTTCGGATCCACCAGAGGACTTTTCCTACGATCTGCCACTTTCTGTCTTTTTCGACTGTGACGGGGCTGTAATCGCGGTTTTCCGATTCCAGCAGGTGGACTCCGTCCGCGGCGATGAAACGGGCCAAGGACAAGCCGTTCTCACGGTGCCAGGCGACGACAATTTTTCTGTTCAATTCGTCCGGATTGGTTTGCGAACCATCGACCGCCACGATGTCTCCGTCATTAATGAGGGGACTCATGGAAGTGCCCTGCACGCGGAGGCAGTTGGTCTGAACGGGATTGGGGCACCAGAAAGCGGGGGCGGCGATCATTTCTTCCGCCGTGGCATTGTCAAAATCGGCAAACTGTCCGCCTGACTGGCCGATCGTGCCCGCTTGGATGTCAAGCAAGGGGACGGCGACCATTTGCATTTTGGGGGCGCCCTTGGGTCTCTTCCTTTTCACGCCGCTTCCCGCGCGCACGATTTCAAAATCCAACGAAGTTGACATTCGCGCGATTGCGCGCGTGCCGGGGAACATCTGGCGGAGGTCGGAACTCTTCAGGCCGGCCCTGGCCCAGAAGAGCCAGCACTCGGGCTGGCCAGCCATGTTTCCAAGCTGAATGAAACACCTGGAGGTGGGTTCCTGCTTTCCAGTTTCCCAGCGCGAAACGGCCATGGCGGAATAATGCAGGCGGGAACCAAAATCGGATTGGCTTAAATGCAGGCGCCGGCGAAGACCAAAGATTGCACTGGACCATTCGGGGACCATCAAATCCTGTTCCATGGTAGTCACCTTTCGTGCCAACTAACGGTGATTATACTATGAAGGCGTCATTGACATTTGAAAATCCTTAAGTTTTTTCTCCTATTGCATGCAATTGCCGACTGGGAGAGTGTATCTGTTTGCAAATGCTATACTTCTTCCAGATTAAATCAAAGAGAAATCGCAATGTGATCCGTTTCCCGGGATCAATATTTCCGTTGCACCGTCCGGGATGCCGCCCGTGGGCAGTGGTCAATGCTTCAGTGAGTATGCCCTCCGCAGACAAAAAGTCTCGCAATTGTGAAATTCCTCCGTGAAACATTTGCATGTTACCCTGCGTAGTATGAATGTGCCAGAAGCTGCTCAAACTTCGAATGGATTTGCGATACGCGCCGACCGCGTCTCCCGGCATTACAAGATGGGAGAAGCACTGATCCGCGCGGTGGATGAGATTTCGCTGAATGTCGGTGCGGGAGAATTTCTGGCACTGCTCGGGGCGAGCGGGTCGGGCAAATCAACTTTGCTTAATTTGATGGCTGGGCTCGACCGGCCTTCCTCCGGTGCGATTCTCGCGCTGGGGCGCGATCTGGCAACGATGTCCAGCGGAGACTTGGCGGCGCACCGGAACCGGACGATTGGAATCGTGTTTCAGTCTTTCCAATTGCTTCCGAGAATGACGCTGGAGGAGAACGTCGAGCTGCCCTTGAGGCTAGCGGAGGTACCGCGCGGCGATCGGCCTGCGCGCGTGCGGGAGGCGTTGGAGCGCGTGGGGCTCGCCGCGCGAACCAATCACCGGCCGACCGAGCTTTCGGGCGGCGAGCAGCAGCGCGCTGCGATCGCGCGCGCGCTCGTCAACCAGCCGATGATCCTGCTGGCGGACGAGCCCACGGGAAATCTGGACAGCAAGACGGGCGAGGAAATCATGAGCTTGATCGCGCAAATTCACCGGCCGGCCTCCGGGCCTGGGAGAACGATCATCATGGTGACGCACGAGCGGGTGCTGGCGGAACGGTATGCGGACCGAATCGTCACGATGTCCGACGGAGCGATTTCGCGCGAGGAGCGGTTGCGATGAAACTTGGAGACATGACCGAGCTGGCCGCTCGGAATTTGCGCGAAGCGGTGCTTCGGAATTCGCTGACGACGCTGGGAATTTCGGTGGGAGTGGCTTCGCTCGTGGCGCTGCTTTCGCTGGGCGTGGGCTTGCAGCAGTTGGTGGACCGCTCGGTGGCTCGCGCCGGATTGTTTGACACGATTTCGGTGCGGTCGCGGCAGGGCGCTCCCTTCGGCGAACCGGGCGGGGGACGGCGCAATCCGCGCGATGCGGCTACTTTCACGCCTCCGCGGCCGCTCGATGACGCGGCGCGCAGGGAGATTGCCGCGCTGCCCAACGTGCTGGAAGTGAATCCGGAAGTGCGGTTTACGGCGGAGGCTCGGCGGGAACCGGTCAGCCAACTGGTAATGGTGTCGGGAATGGCGCAGTCCTCCCAGTCGAGCGGTACACTTGACGGATTAAACGGGCATTTTTTCTCCGGGCCGGATGCAGAAGAGACGATCGTTCAAGGCGATCTGGCCAAGCGGCTGGTGGACGTCGGGCAGGCGCCGGCCTCGCTACTTGGGCAGGAAATTACGTTGCGATTTGCGCAGCGGCAGGCGCTGCCTCCACCTTCGCAGCAAGCCGCGACGGACGCGCCCAACCAGGCGGTCGGTCCGGATGAAGAAGCCATGGGATATTCAATTGTGCCGAGCGAAAAGAAATTCCGGGTTGTGGGAGTGACTCCAACTTCGGATTCTGGTGGCGGCCCGGTGGGTTTCAATAATGCGGGGATGTATTTGCCTCTGACGGTGGCGGAAAAGCTGCAGGTGGTTCAGCAAAGCGACCTGCGGGATATGGCGCGGTCTACTCCTGCCGAGGGGATGCGGTACGCCGCGCTGAACATTCGCGCCAGCAGCCCGACGGCGGTGGCCGACATCGAGTCCAGGGTCGCGCACATGGGATTCGCGACATTCTCGCTGATCGACGTTACGCGCAACCTGCGAACATTTTTCGCAATCTTCGATTTGTTTCTCGGAATTTTCGGGAGCCTGGCGTTGGCGGTCGCTTCTCTGGGAATCATCAACACGCTAGTCATGGCCATCCTCGAGCGCCGCCGCGAAATTGGCGTGCTGAAAGCGTTGGGCGCGGCGGATCGCGACGTGCGGCAATTGTTTTTTGCCGAGGCGGGCGTGATGGGTTTGGCGGGCGGATTATTCGGCGTGGTGCTGGGCTGGGCGATCGGGCGGGCGATTCAGTTCGCCACCATGATTTATTTGAAGCGGCAGGGAGTGACTCCTCCGAACATCTGGTCGGTCCCGTGGTGGCTGGTGCTGGGCGCAATTGCCTTCGCTATAGTCATCAGCCTCGCATCCGGAATTTATCCCGCGTCCAGGGCGGCGCGTCTCGATCCGGTGGAAGCGCTGCGGTACGAATAGCGCGGCCCGAGATCCGTGGCCCGTAGTTCGTCTCGCGAATCATCCACAAGGATTGAAATCTCAGCTATGAAAAATAGACTGCTACGAAGAGGCTGCAGGCTGGTCAGTCGAGGACTGCGTTCGGTTGATTTACCACGGGGCACGGATCACGGGCCACAAGTCACATCGTTGTGTAGCTCCGGATCGAAAACCAGACAAACCTGAAGTTGCGGCAAATATCGCCGCTCAAAAAAAATTAACCGGGATGCTCAGCTGAGGGGCCGGAGCACCCCGGTTTTCCCTGTCCGCCTCCGCAGGTGGCGGGCAAGACTTTTTACGGGCGGGCTGCCCTTCAAAACTCAGGGGCAACAAGTAAGGCCCGCGCCCGTATTACGCGGCGTGTTCGTCGCCGCGCAGAAATTCGTAACGTTCGATCTGGGCTACCACTCCGATGCGGCCCGGTTCGTCGACTTCGGCGCGCTTGATGCGGCCGAGGCAGCGAACCTTGACGGGTCCGGCTAGCGTAATTTCATGCGGTAGCGTCAAGAGGATTTCCACCGGCGAACCGCTGGAGACCTCCTTCGGCAGGAAGAAATAGACCCCGCGCGAACTCACATCCCGAGATTCCGTCGAAGCTTCACCGATCGCCGAACCACTGGTCCAGCGAACAATCATGGGTAGCCGAATCTGAAATCGCTGTGTCGCGCGTCGCTCTTCGGCTGTCAAGGTGTCATCCTCCCAATTGAATCCGCTACTGTTCACGCTTACGAGATTACGTTCGGGGGCCGGATGCCTCAATAGCGCGGGAGTCCCGATTCGAGGGGACGCATTTTGGTACGGGGGTACTAGGATGGGAGGACAGCTAAGTCCAAACTAGCTGTCACGTTATGAATGCCAAATGGATGCCCGTTGAATGCCGAAGCAAAGCGGTTCAAAGGCAATTCTAAAACGAATCATCCAGAGCGCGAAGAGTCCAACTCCTTCCGGCGCTGAAGGCGCCGGCGTTAACTAGCCCAGGGCAACGCCCTGGGTTACATAAATCAACGACAATTTTGCGCCCTGAAGGGGCGCAGGAATCCTCCGCCCCTCCAGGGCGGACGAATATGCTTGAACGCATTACTGGGGGCGTTGCCCCGGGCTGTTCACCTCCGCGCCGTTGGCGCGACGGCATCACCATTTTTTCAAGCGGGTGAAACCTTCGAATCGCGAATGGGGTGAAAGCAAATTCAGAAAAGCGCGGATTCAGTAGGCTACGCCTGGTCGATGAGGCGGTGATGGATGGCGTAGAGGGCCAGTTCCAGGCGGTCGGAAACGCCCAGTTTATCGAAGATATTGTGCAGGTGGTTTTTTACCGTTTGTTCGCTGATGAAAAGCTTTTCGCCGATTTCCTTGTTCCGGAAACCTTGCGCGACGAGCTGGACGATTTCCTTTTCGCGGTCGCTAAGCAGCGGCTTTTCGCGGCGCGGACCACCGTCGGAGGATTTTGAAAAGGCCTTCATGACTTCGGCGGTCATGTGATTGTCGAGCCAAATTTCGCCGCCGTGGACTTTGTGAATGCTTCGCACTAGCAGCTCCGTGGCGGATTGCTTCAGCACCACGCCGCGCGCGCCAAGGCGCATCGCGCGGACCACGTCGCGGTCGTCTTCAGCTGCGGTGAGGACTACGACGCGCGTGGGCAGCTGGTCGAAATTCACTTCCTCGAGGACGGCGAGGCCGTCCTTGTCCGGCATGCGCAGATCAAGCAACAGAATGTCCGGCTTGAGCTTCGTCAACATTTTGATGCAATCGTTGCCATTGGAAGCCTCGCCGACAATCGTGATTTCGTCGTCGCCGTCGAGCAATTTGCGCAGACCTTCGCGAAAGATGGCGTGGTCATCAGCCATCAGGACACGAATTTGTTGTTTGGTCGTTTTGGCCATATCAGCCGAGAGGAACCTGTATACTCAAACGCGCGCCGTGCCCCGGAGTGGATTCCACCGTCAACACACCACCAACGCTGCGAGTTCTCTCCTTGATTGAAATCGGACCCAGCCGGAGGCGGTCCAACTCATCGCCGGTAAAGCGCCCAGCGAAGCTAAACCCTTCCCCGTTGTCGTCCACCACAAGGACTACTTCCCCTTCATTCTGCCATAGTTTTACCACGACATGGGAAGCATGCGCATGTTTTTTCACATTATGTAACGATTCTCTATAGATCTGAAAAATGTCACGGCAGATGCGGTCCGGGATCTGCAACTCGGCAGCGTCTATGAGCAAATCCAGTGCCAGACCGGACTCATTGCGGAACCGCTCGCCAAAACCCCGCATCAAGTCCACCAGATCGGCGCTCTGAACGCGGAGGGGCCGCATGTCAGTGACCATCTGGCGCAGCTCATCGGTCTCGTTTCGAACGGTCTGTTGCAAAGAAGCTAGCCCGCCAGCGGCCAGGTCCGGGTCGGTGGGGACCTTGCGCCGCAAAACGTCAAGTTGGATATCCACGCTGAGGAGGGTTTGAAGGATACCGTCGTGGATTTCCCGGGAAATGCGGCTGCGCTCCCCTTCGATGGCGTGGGCCCGGATGTGGCGAAGAAGAAAGAGGTTCTGGAGAGGCTGGCCTAGATGGCGGACTATCCGTTCCAGCCAGTGTAAGTCATGCGGGAGGAACCGCCTGCGGGCATTGCCGAGCATGAGACGGCCCGCCGGATGCCCTCCGAGGTCGATGGTGACGCCAATGACCGAACGCCAGCCCAATTCCTGCCGCATGGGACCCGGCAAGCGTGGCAGGTCCTTCAGGCGGCGCCCATCCTGCCGGTTCCAGCCAAAACCCTCGCCGGGGCCCTCCAGTTGATTCCAGCACACGCTGGCATCAGGCTGATCGAGGAGGAAGCCATCGCTGCGGTTTACGGGGAGGTTCTCGGGGGTAAGGCGCGAATCGTCTCCGGAGCGATATCTCCAGACGAAAATGCGCTCAATGTCGGTATCGCGGAATGCCAGGACCGCCTCATCGCATTCGAAAGAGCGGGTGAGTTCGCCGAGAACGAGGCGCAACGATTCCGCCATGCCGCGGTCCACCTCCAACAGCCCGGTGAGATGCGCGAGAAATTCCTGTTCGGCCGCGTGGCGCCTCTGACGGCTGCCCAGGAAGGCGATGCCTGCTCCGGCGGCAAAGGTCCCGGTGGAAAGTGCGATCCAGGAGACCATCTGGTTCCAAGCCAGCGGGCCGTTGATCGCTGTTCGAATCAACAGGGCAAATGTGACGATGCCCGCGAGAACGACAGCACGCCGAGTCCCCCAACGAATTCCCGCAGCCAGCGCAACGTACAGGTATACGAACCAGAACGCCACGACGGATCGAGTGAGGATCAGGAAGACCGCCAAAGCGGCCAAATCGAGGGGAAGAGGAAGAGGCAACTCGCCAATCCAATGCAGATTTTGAGCCAGCGCAAGGACCAGTGACAAAATCAAATAGACGGTGACGAACAGGACGGCGTAGTGGCCGCGGTCCGCTGGAGGGCGATCCAATAGATCGACCAGGGCCAGGACCATAAAAATGGGGCGGGCATAGGCAATTTGCCGCTCCAGGTGACGCCGCTCGGCTGCGTGGGGTTGCATAGATTCGGCGAGGCGATAATTCGAACGAGAATCAGTCTAACAAGATTGGTACGCGGCGCAAGCCGGACGTTCCTGCCCTGCAACTTCCCGGAAAGCGGCCGCCAGAGTTATCCAAAGGGCGAAGAATTCTTTTTTTAAATCCGCGGATTTCGAGCGATAATGAGGCACCTTTGGGACCCATGTGGAGCAGGCCGAGTGGAACACCGCTACACGCGAAATGAAGTCGAACGCATGATGGGCGTTACGCGCCGCGAGCTTGATTACTGGACGCGTCTGCGGTTGGTGCTCCCGCGATCGCGGTGGGGCGAGCGATTCTTCAATTTTTCGGATCTTGTTGCTTTGGAAACCATCAAACGCCTGGCGGCGCGAAAAGTTCCGGCGGGGCGCATTCGCCGGGCCGTGGCCGTTCTGCAATCGGAATTGGGATCGGCGCGCACGCCTCTCTCGATGCTGCGCATTTCCACGAACGGAAAACAGGTGGTCGTGTATCCCCCGCTGGAGACGGCGCGCCCATTCGAGCCACTCACGGGACAATTTGTATTGAATTTCGAGACGTCCGAACTGGCGAAGAAAATCCATGCCATGGCATCGCGGTCAGCGGAGGAGTGGTTTGAATTTGGTATGATGTGCGATTCCAATACGGAATCGCTCGAGCAGGCGGCTGAAGCGTATCGGAAGGCGGTCGAAGCTGCGCCGGAGTGGGTGGAAGCGCGCATCAACCTGGGAACCGCGATGTATCAACTGGGCCGGATGGAGGAGGCGCGGGAACATTTTTCAATTGCCGTGCGGATTGAACCGGAGAACTCGCTGGCGGAATTCAATCTGGGCTGCGTGCTCGAGCAACTTGGAAGTACGCCGGAAGCGATTGATCATCTTTCCCGGGCTGTTGAGCTCATGCCTTCGCTCGCGGACGCTCATCTGAATCTGGCATTGGCTTATGAGAAAACCGGACAGCTCCACGACGCGCTCCGGCATTTGTCCCTGTATGTGCGGCACGAACCCAACGGGCCTTGGGCTGAATTTGCGCGGGCGCGGATCGACAAGTACCGGCCCCCCAATTCTCCGCCTCCGTCCGGAAAGCTAACTCCATTCCGGAGAACCCATTAGGACCTCTTGAACGCGCCGGAGTTGAGGCGGTATGATGCAGATAATCAGGGGCTGTGATCCGGGTCACAGCGAGGGACAAGTATTAACTTGACAATGATTTGTTAGAGATTTTCTCGATCACGTCGGGGGCAGAATGGTTTTAAATTGCGGGAATTTCCACAAAACCAAATCTGAAAAGGACAAAACAAATGATTATTGGGGAGCAATTGCGGGCGATCCGCGAAGAAAAGAAACTCTCCCAGGGAGAGATTGAAAAACGCACCGGATTGCTCCGGTGTTACATCTCCCGGGTGGAAAACGGACACACCGTCCCCGCCGTGGAAACTCTCGAGAAATTCGCGCGGGCCCTTGAAGTACCTCTATACCAACTCTTCTACGACAGCGACAAGCCGCCTGCACTGCCCAACATTCTGAAGCGTAAGAGCGCGGGAGAAATCGCTTGGGGGAGTTCGGGCAAGGACGCGAGATTGCTGGAAAGGTTTCGCCAGCTTTTGAGCCGAGCCAAGGAAGGCGACCGCAAGTTGCTTCTTTACATGGCGCAGAAAATGGCGCGTGGAAAAACAGCGGCTTCGGCGGAATAACTCCGCGGAACCACAGCCTGGGTCAAGCCTGTTTCGCGTGCTGCACCGGATCCTCGCGGTCGATCAAAGGCACGATCGCGCAGACAAGGAGCGAGAATCCGGCAAGCACCGCGAAGCTGGTCTTGAATGAGCCGGTCAGATCCTTCAAGTGTCCGACGAGCGGGGCTCCGCCTAGAATCATGATGATCCCCAGCATGTTCACCAGCCCCATTGCAGCCGCAGCCCGCCCCGGAAACAGCGCGCCCGCGCGCGAAAACATGGCGGCATAAGGGAATCCAATTCCCATCCCGATCAAGACGACCCCTGCCAACGCGCTGGCGAGCGAAATCGCGGAAGGCACGAACGAGAGGCAACCCAGAGCGATCATTAAAAGGCTTCCGACAAACAGCGGGCGAATTCCCATATGCCGGCGCAGGAATCCTCCGAGCGGCCGCGAGACAATCCCGAGCAAAAGGACCAGCGATCCGATCAGGCCCGCGCGCGTCGCGGGAACCTTCATCACTGTCGTCAAAACGATGCTCACCCATGATCCCACCACTACGGAAATTCCGAACGTGGCCATTTGCATGAGTCCAAGAAGCCAGAGTTGCGGGGCGAGCAGCATCTCGTGGAAATGTCCTGGTGGCCTCGCGCCGAATTCGACGGTTGGCGCGGCGGCCAGCCAGATGATCGCGGCAGTTAATGCCATTGCGGCGGAAACAAGAAATGTCATGCGCCAACCGGCCAGACGGTTGAGCTGCGGCACGGCCAGGATCACGAATCCGGCTCCCATTTGGATGGAACCGCCGAAAAATCCTTGCGCCACGTGGAGGCGCGGGCCAGCCGTCGCCTCGTGAACGTATCGCGCGCCGCCGACGAAGCAAACGCCGGTTCCCATGCCAGTGAAAATCTTGAAAAAAAGAAGTTGCCAATAAGCGCCGGCGAGGGCCATGCCGAAGTTGCCCAGTGCAACCCAGACAAGGGCGAACAGGAGGACGCGCTTAGAGCCGAGCCGATCGACAAGGTATCCGCCCGGAATCTGCATTCCGGCGTGCGTGGCGAATATGCCGGTCGTTAACAATCCTGCGAGGGCGTTATTGAAGCCGAATTCGCGCATCAGAGCGGGAGCGAGAGGCGCGTGATTGGTGTAGTTGGCGGAATAGGCGAATGCCACGATGCATCCGCAGACTACGGCCGCGGTTTGCGCTTTATCAGATAAAGACGGCTTGCGCGCAGCGGGCGGGGCCGGCGAATCCTGGAGTAGGCTCATGGGCGGCCTCGGCTCATCCCTAGGTCGCGCAAGACCGCGATCTCGTTTTCTGAAATTTTCATTTCGCTTCGAGTCTCTGCTTTTTTCGTTGTGAAATTGGGCTTGATACTACACTGGCTGGCGCGCTTCGCGCTACAGGGTTTCGATGGCGGAGTTTTCAGCGGAACAGGCTTCAGCCTGTGGGTTTGTGCTCGGTGTAGAGGCGGAAACCCACAGGCTGAAGCCTGTTCCACTAGAGGGACATCTCGCTGGGGCGCAACGCCAACGCGAGAATGGCGCCAAGGAAGCAGAAGAGCGACATTTGAATTTCGCCGGCCAGGAGCCAGCCGCCGTGGCCGACGATCCAGCCCAGGAGATAGCCGCCGAAGGCCGCGCCGGCATAGAGGCTCGTAACGAACATTCCGGAGCCGCGGCTGGAGAGGCTGCGGCGCAACGACTTCACATGATAACCGGCGAGATTGACGTAGAGAATGGCGCTTCCGGTGATTCCGTAGATGCAAGTCAAGAGCTCGCGAATCGGCATGGTTGGCGATGGCTGGAAAAAGAGATAGCCGAGGACGGCAATGGAAAGAAGCGATCCGCTCAAAACGAGTTTGGGCGAATAGCGGTCGCCGATCCAGCCGCATGGGATCGAGGCAAGCGCACCGATCCCGAAGAAGCCGATGACCTTCCCGGCGTTGATCGGCGAATAGTGCAATGTTTCGCGGAGAAACGTGGGATAGAGGCCGAGAAAGCCGTACATGCTGAGGCCGTGGATGACGCTCAGAATCGTGAGGATCACGGTGTTGCGGTTGGCGAGGGTCGCGGCGCCGCCGCTGTCGGCTTTAATTTCCACGGCACGGCGCGTGTCGCTGAACCAGGGGCGCACCGTGGTGGCAATCAGGACGACCATTACGAAACCGAACGCGCCGAACGAGAGCATCGGTGCGTGCCAAGTGTCGTACGCCTGCCGGAGTTTTCCGGCTAGATACGGCCCGAGAAATCCGCCGATGCCGTAGCAGAAATTGACAGAGCCAATGGCCGCGGAACGATATCCCGAAAAATAGTTTGCGGCCAGCGAAAATATGGACGTGGCCAGCATGGACATGCCGATGCCTTGCGCCGCGAGGCAAACGAGCATGGTCCAGAAACCGGGGACCTGCGTGGTGAGCGCCGTGGCGGCGGAAAAGATGACAATACCCGCGAGCAGGACCATCTTTCGCGAGTAACGCGCCAGAAGGTAGCCGGTCGGAAGGCCGCCGATTCCAAGGCCCAATGTGAATATTGTGGAGAGTAGTCCGGTATTGGCCAGAGAAAAACCGAATGCCTTGCGGATGTCCGGGGCGAGGACCGGAAACAAGTAGCGGTCGGCGGCCATGAGGATGTAGGAGACCAGCAAGACGCAATACATCGCGATGGCGATGCCGCGCGCCTCCGACGATTTGTTTATCGCTGGGCTTGTCTGAGATGCGATTGCATTGTTGGTAGCCGTCTGATCCTCCTGCCGGCTGGAAGGCCCGGCCTTCGGGCCGGACAAATGTCTCCGCAATTGAAGGCCTTCAGTCCCTGAAGGTTCAGGGACTGAGGTCCACGATCATGCGGCACGAAACGTCGGGGCTAAAGAGTCTGTGTGAAAATTCGGTTTTGGTTTATGTAGCGCCCGCCTTCAGGCGGGCACTTTGGAATCAAGCAGATGCCCGCCTGAGGGCGGGCGCTACACAAACTTGCAATTTTTGAATTCTCACACAGACTCTATAGCCCCGACCTCCCAAACCTTGAAAATGTGGCGGCAATATTCGATAGGACAGTATCAGAGTTCGCGATTCGCTTCCACAGGGCGAATAATAATAATCGGCACCCGCCGGGCGACCTGTCATTCTCCACCACGGCACCCGAGAGTGGGGATCTTGCGTCGTCGAATTCCAAAGTCTCGGTTGGGATTGAATCTAAACCCGTACCCTTTGAAAGGCACAAAGGGTACGGCACCCGCGGAGTCTTCCCGCGCGCCGTTAGTGGGAATTTTCCAGGATAATTTTCATGCGCTGGTCTTCGTCGGATTCCAGCATGCCGATGGCTTTCTCCAAATCAAGGAGCGGGATTACGTGCGTTACGAGCGGCTTGAGTTTCAGAGCTCCTCGGGCTACGAGATCGATGGAGGGTGGAAAATCCTCACCCTTTGCGGCGCGGGTGTTCACCACATTGAGTTCCTTGTAGTACAGCTGATAGAACGGCAGCGAAGCTTGCGTCGCTGACATGATTCCGAACAGCAGCAAAGTCCCGCCCAGCCGCACCATATTTATTGCCTCAGCGAGCGCAGTGGGGACGCCGGTGCATTCAATGACAATGTCGGCGCCCTGTCCGCCGGTCGCTTCCTTCACACGGCGAACGGCATCCGGGCCGCTCGACAACGTGACGTCCGCTCCAAGTTGCTCCGCGAGGTTTCGCTTGTACGCGCTCCTCGTAATTCCAATCACGGGATATGCGCCCCAGGCCTTGGCCACTTGCACGTGAACTTGTCCCGTGACCCCGAGGCCGATCACTGCGACGGACTGGCCGGGGAACACCTTCATTCGTTGTTGGCCATGCACACAGGTAGTCACCGGCTGGATGAGAGGGGCGACTTCACTGTCAATCGAATCGGGCAGGAGGTAGACGTGGCTGCGAGGAGCGACGAGGTAATCCGCGAAACCCCCGTCCGAGTCGCGGCCGACGAGCGAGCCGTTGGGACACAGATTCGTTTGGCCGGCGCGGCAATTCAGGCACATACCGCAGTAAATGGCAGGGTCGACAATGACGCGGTCGCCGCGTTTGAGCGTGGCGTCTTCACCTTCGACAACCTCGCCAATCATTTCGTGGCCCATGACCAGAGGGTGACGGACGGGGATCGCACCTTCGAAGATGTGGAGATCGGTCCCGCAGACTCCGCTGTGCGTGACTCGGACGAGAACTTGATTGTGTCCGAGAGCGGGCCGCTCGACTTCGGCGGGGCCCAAATCGCGGGGCCCCCGCAAGACCATTGCTTTCATGACAACTGCTTTCGTCAACAGAAGTTTTCCAGATTGTAGATTCTTTTAATTGCGCGGGTCTTGAGGAGGTCGGGACTTTAGTCCCGACATTCAGATGTCCACGTCGGTGGGCTTCAGCCCCTGAAGCTTGAGGGCCTAAAGTCCACCTTCATCAGACATTGGATGTCCGACCTAAAGGTCGGACCTCCTAAAATCCAGTTCCCATTTTCTGGGACGATGTGACCTTCCTAAATCTGAAGACCGAGCGTCAATCGGCGGCCCTGCTGGACCCCACGGCTTTGCCGGGAAGAGTGGCGCTGACGACGCTGCGAAACTCCTCGTCCGTCAGCAGGCGCTTGCGTTGAAGCGAGAATTCTTTTATCGCGGCGACAACGCGCATGGCCTCTTCTTCGTTGAAATCGACGCCGAGTTTTCTCATGCCCCACTTCACCGAATCGATGCCGCTGCCCTTGCCGAAAACGACACTGACCGGAGCCTGGCCAACCACATCCCAACGGAACGGGAAAAGTTCGGTGGCATTTTCGACGCCGCAGTTTTCAAACCAGCTGGCGATGATGCCGGATTCGATCTTGAAGAGCGAATCGCCGACGACTTGCCGGTTGGTCGGAACCGCATGGCCGGAGAGTTGAGCCACCAGTTTGGAAAGTCCGTAGAACTTGTCGTACTTGAGGCCGGTGTCGATACCGTACAGAGTGAGCAACGCCATCGCGGTGTCTTCCATCGGGACGTTGCCGGCGCGCTCGCCGAGTCCGAGTACGGTCGAGTGAACGACCTCCACTCCTTCGGCCAGGGCCATAATTGTGTTGGCCACGCCCATTCCGAAATCCATGTGGAAGTGAGCTTCGAGGCGCTTGTTGATGCGAGCCTTCACGGAGCGCACGAGATACTGTATGGAATGCGGAGAAAGTACGCCGAATGTATCGACCAGGGCCAGGGCGTCCATGTGGCCTTCGTTGGCGACGCGCAGGATCAGGTCGAGTACCCAGTTCATTTCGGCGCGGGAGAAGTCGATGGGGAAGAATACGACTTCGAGGCCTTGCTCGTGCGCGTATTTCGTTGACTCGATCGAGAGGTCGATGGCTTTTTCCATTGACCACTTATAGGCGTACTTGATGATGTGCTCGCTCGACGGAACTTCCATCACGACGCCCTTGACGCCGCAGTCCACGGCGCGCTTGACGTCGTCCACCATGCAGCGCGAGAACGCGAAAATTTTCGGACCGAGATTGCGCTTCACGATTTCCTTGATGGCCGCGGCGTCGCTCGGCGAGACGACGGGCATGCCCGCTTCGATGCGGTGGACGCCGGCTTCGGCGAGTCCCTCGGCGATGCGGATCTTGTCGTCCTTGGTGAAGATGACGCCGGTCTGCTGCTCGCCGTCGCGCAGCGTGATGTCATGAAACTTGATCTGCTTTGGAAAATGAAGCTGATCGCGCACCGCGCTCTCAAAATTCCACGGGCTGACGAACCACTGATCTGTCTTCCACGGTTCTTGCGACATGATGATTTCCTCCAAACTAGTAATCTAAATGGCCTGAGCCGTCTTCAGGGCGTCAGGATTCACGGGATTGCGGGGCGCCTGTCCGGTCAGGACGCGGACCACCTCTTCGGCGGCCTTGGTTTGTAAATCGACGAGCGATTCTTCGGAATAGAAACTGGTATGCGGCGTCACGATCACGTTATCGCGTCCAAACAGCGGCGATGCGCCGGGCGGCTCCTGCTCCATGACGTCCAAAGCGGCTCCGGCAATATGGCCCTGATCCAACG
>Ga0070731_10003326_pt1 | contig 14590 bp, 13 predicted proteins | sample Coa_R1_2_FD_66448 | JGI IMG/M metagenome (GOLD analysis project Ga0070731, IMG submission 66448) | Surface soil microbial communities from Centralia Pennsylvania, which are recovering from an underground coalmine fire - Coalmine... | ecosystem: Environmental > Terrestrial > Soil > Unclassified ... | reverse complement strand
TCGCTGATCGGGACATGGATGACGCGGCTGGCGACGAGCTGGCTGGTTTACCGGTTGACCGGTTCCGCGCTTTTGCTGGGAGTGGTCGGATTTGCGGGGCAGATACCGACGTTTCTACTCGCGCCGTTTGCGGGTGTGTGGATCGATCGGCTCAACCGGCGCCAGGTCCTGGTAATTACTCAAATTTTGGCCATGCTTCAATCGCTCGCGCTAGCGGTCCTGACGCTTACGAAACACATCACCGTGCAGGAAATCATTTGGCTCGGTGCATTTCAAGGCGCGATCAATGCGTTTGACATGCCGGGACGACAAGCGTTCCTGGTGCAGATGGTCGCGGACAAGGCAGACTTGGGCAATGCGATCGCGCTGAATTCATCGATGGTAAACATGGCGCGGCTTGTTGGACCGTCGCTGGCAGGGGCAGTGATCGCGATTTCGGGCGAGGGCTACTGCTTTCTGATTGACGGGATCAGCTACCTTGCGGTGATCGCTTCACTGTTGGCGATGAGGCTGGAGGCCAAGGCCATCGAGCGGAGCGCGCATTCGATGCTCGGGCAATTGAAGGAGGGTTGGAGGTACGTCTCCGGATTCGCGCCGATTCGCACCATTTTGCTTTTGTTTGCAGTCGTGAGCCTGATGGGATGGCCGTTCACAGTGCTGATGCCGATTTTTGCCGCGAAGGTTTTGAAGGGCGGGCCGCATACGCTGGGCTTCCTGATGGCGGCGATGGGAGTGGGCGCGCTGATTTCGGCCGTATCGCTGGCGGTGCGAAGAACGGTATTGGGGCTTGGTCGAATGATTCCGCTTTCCGCTGGAGCCTTCGGAATTGGGCTAATCTTTTTTGGATTATCGCGAAATCTGTGGATATCGTTGGCGCTGATGCTGGTGTGCGGTTTTGGACTGATGCAACAAATGGCCGCGAGCAATACCATCATTCAAACGATTGTGGAGGAAAGCAAACGAGGCCGGGTGATGAGTTTTTATACGATGGCGTTTGTGGGGATGGCGCCATTCGGGAGCTTGCTGGCGGGCAGCCTGGCCAACTTGATCGGCGCGCCCCGGACCGTAATGCTGACCGGGACGTGTTGCGTGATTGGAGCGATCTGGTTCTTTTCACACCTGCGAACGATTCGGCGGCTGATCCGACCAATCTACATGGACCTCGGAATATTGCCGCCAGCCGACGCTGTGATCCAAGACAGCGTGGCGCGCTGAAATTGGTTGCAACCACAGGGGAAGAAGGCGCACTCCGAGGATACGGAGAGAATCTTTACACGGGGAGCCGAAATGGCGCAAGTGCTTGTTGGTGTAAAGAAAAATCGTCCACGGTGAAAGCCGGTTTAGCCCACTTTTCGACGGGATTTTTTGGGCGGTTCGGCTGCGGCGACGGGCTGCTCGGCCTTGCCGGTTTTGGGGACGACGCGCAGAAGGGTCTTCTTCTCGCCTTGCGAAGGCTTTTGGGCCAGACTTTGCTTCAGCGCGGACATCAGGTCGGCCGGGGCGGTCTGCACGATTGGCGCAGACACAACAACGTCCTGACCTTGGGCCTTGGCCTCGATTAGCGTTCGCAGACCCTCCTGGTAGGCATCGTGATACTTCTCCGGCTGGAAGGGCGCTGCCAGGCTTTCGATTAGTTGCGAAGCGAGAGAGCGTTCGAGGTCCTTGATCTCGAATTTATCCGAGCCAGCTTCGGCGGGCTGGCGGATTTCGTTGCTGTAAAACATGGTGTGAAGGGTCAATCCATTCTTGCGGGCGCGGATGATGACGATGTATTCGCGATTGTGCATGGTTACTTTGGCGATTCCCGCGTAGCCGGACTTCTGCATCGCTTCGAGCAATAGCTTGTAGCCTTTCGCGCCAGCGGGTTCGGGCGTGGCATAATACGAGGCGTCAAAATAGAGCGGGTCGATTTCGTCGAGCTTCACAAACTCCAGAATTTCCATTACGCGGGCGGATTCAGGCTCGATCTTGTCAATTTCTTCTTCGGTGAAGAGAAGATATTGGTCCTTTTCGTACTCGTAGCCTTTTTCGATTTCATTGCGCTCTACATTGCGATTGCAAGTAGGACAAAAGAGCGGCTGCTTCAGGCGCGAGTGGCAGACCTTGTGGAGCTGATTGAAACTGATGCGCTCCGTGCGAGCAGCAGGGGACAACTGTATCGGTATAGCGACCAGGCCAAACGACAGAGATCCCTTCCAAGTGGCGGCCATTTGCCCTCCCTTCGCTAGAGCTTGAAGTGAATGGTACGACGGCATTTGAGGGGGAACAACCAAAGAAATGGTCGTGCGCCCTGAGCGGCAGGCGAATACAGGGCGAAGACAAAGTGGGACCAAAACCCCTTGCGTGCCGCGTGCGGACCTATCCACGCTGAAGCACGATTTGGGCCATGATGCAAGATGGTGCAAAGTGGTGTATGATGATGGCATGGCGTCGACCGAGAAGGTTGTGAGACAAAGCGTGTCAATTCCCAGGCGAATTGCCAACCGCGTGCGATCGCTGGCCAAAACACAGAAGAAAAGCGCGAACCGAGTTCTGATCGACCTGATCGAGGCGGGACTCGAGTCCAAGGATTCGCAGCGAGAGCGTTTCTTCGCGATAGCCAACAGGCTTACCGAAACCACCGAACCCGGAGAGAGGCAGCGCCTGAAGCAGGAACTTGCCCGCATGACCTTCGGTGAGTGATGCCGAAGATCGAGTGGACGAAGCTTCCGCCGGCTTTGCGAGATCACCTATTCGATCGTTTGGCGGAACCCAAGATTACCGTCGAAGACCTGTACCAACTCAAATTGTGGCGTGATACGGAACCCGACGCGCCTGAAGGTCCCTGGTTCAAGGATTTTGGATCTTTCAAGATTTGCGGCGAGGGGCGCTTTCCAAAGACATTCCTGTTGCGTGGTCAGGCCGCAAAAGGCAAGCCTCTCTGAGTCGCCGTCTGAAAATCGACTCACTGTTCTTCGGCGAGAGGATCGGGAAAGGCGAAGGCCGGGAGGGGTGCCTCATGCTCGTGTGTGGCGAGGCGAAGTTCGGAACGAATGATATCCGAAGAGAAGCCGGCGCGGAGAAGGCTGCGGTGCAGCGAGGCTAGCTTGCGCCGGTCGAGAGGGCCGCGGAGGTGCGCGAGATGACGCTGAAGGCGCGCGCGGACAGAGGCGGCTTCGTCGGTCTCAGCGAAGACGGTGTCGAGAGCGGCTTCGATGTGGCGATCGGGAACGCCGCGACCGCGGAGTTCGCGGGCGATGCGGAAACGTCCTTGGCGGCGTGAATTGGCGTGCTGGCGCGCGTAGTCGAGGGCGTAACGGGCGTCGTCGAGGTAGTTTTGTTCGCGGAGGCAGGCGATCACGCGATCAATGTGAGTTTTGCTTTCGGCGCGGCGTGCGAGATATTCGCGCATTTCGTGGATGGAGTGCGCGCGGCGCATTAGGGCGCGAAGGGCGGAGGTGTAAAGCTCTCCTTCGGATGACAATTTGCGGGGAGGGTGATGGGAGCGCACGCGTCAGAGCATAACAGGAAATAGCGAGTCAGGCAGACTACGACGACATCAGGGCGCGAGGGTACGGCACAGGCGCCGAAGAGCAGGGGGACGCTGGCGGTACAAAACCAGGGGGCGGATGTTGGCAGTACCAATCGCTAGCGTTTGCCGAGACGGTCGAATTCGGCCATGGAGCGTTCCATCTCCTCGCGTGCGGAATCGGCAGAGGAGCGGATGCCCTGGACGCGAAGGTGGAAGTCGTCCGGATTCGAGGCACGCATGAGGGCTTCCTCGAGTGTAATAAGACTGCGCGAATACAGGTCGAAGAGCGATTGATCAAATGTCTGCATGCCGTACTGGCTGGTGCCGGCGGCGATGGCATCGCGAATCATGCGCGTTTTGTCCGGATTGATGATGCAATCGCGAATGTAGCCGGTGGTGACCATTACTTCGACGGCAGGTACGCGTCCCTGGCCGTCGCTTCGGCGGACAAGGCGTTGACTGATGACGGCCTTGAGCGTGGATGCAAGCTGCAGGCGGATTTGCTTTTGCTCGGGCGGCGGAAAGACAGCGATGATGCGTTGAATCGTTTCCGTTGCGTCGAGTGTATGCAAAGTTGAAAGAACGAGGTGGCCGGTTTCCGCGGCGAGCAAGGCCGTGGAAATAGTTTCAAGGTCGCGCATTTCGCCGACGAGTACAACGTCCGGGTCCTGGCGTAGCGCGGCGCGCAGCGCGGTGGAAAACGAGGCGGTGTCAACCTCGACTTCGCGCTGATTGATAAAGCCCTTTTTGTCGCGGTGCAGATATTCGATGGGATCTTCGATGGTGATGATGTGCTCGGCGCGCAGAGAATTGATGCGGTCGATTAACGCGGCAAGGGTGGTGGATTTTCCGGAACCGGTGGTGCCAGTGGTGAGAATGAGGCCGCGCTGCTCCTCGCAGACCTGGCTGAGAATGTGCGGCAGCTCGAGCTCTTCGATGGTGCGAATTTTCGTTGGAATCACGCGCAAAACCATGCCGACGTTGCCGCGCTGCTGGAAGACGTTGACGCGGAAGCGGCCGAGGCCCGCCACGCCGTAGGCCATATCCAGCTCCGCCGTTTCCTTGAACTTTTGCTTTTGGCGGTTGGTCATCATGCTGAAGGCCATGGAGAGCATTTCCTCGGGCGTGATTCTGGGGACGTCGCTGAGACCGTTCAGAAGTCCGTCAATGCGAAGATAGGGATGATTGCCAACCTTCAAGTGGAGGTCGGAGGCCCTGGTATCGACTGCGCGGCGCAAAAGATCGTCAATGTTGATGGCCATAGCAATTACCCCGCTGGAATGGCTGCCGGAGCTAAGCTAGCACGCGTTCTAGTACTCGATCAATGCAAGTGAGAGAGAGGATTTCTAGGGGCGCAACGGCTCGAAAAGGCTTGGGCCTGCGAGAGTTGGACCGGGGTGGTTAGGAGGGTTGCCGGTCGGCTGGGAAAACGCGCCCATAGAGAAACGCCGCTATGATTCCACCAAAGAGGGTGCCGACCCAGTAGACACCCTGATTTTGCCAGTGAGGGCCGGCCAGGGCCGGACCAAAGGCTCGAGCAGGGTTCATAGCGGCTCCGGTGAACGGAGCGCCGAAGAGAGCGCCCATTACGATTGTCAGGCCTACCGCGAAGCCTGCGATGTGGCGCGGCGCACCGTCCAGATCGTCGCCGGCAGTGGCAAATACGACGAGGACAACGAAGAACGTCAAAACGGCCTCGAGGGCCATGGCGTGCAAGCGAGTGAAATCCTGTGCGAGAACAGGAGCGCCGAGCGCGACCGGTTGCCAGGTCGTTTCCGGAATGATGATTTTGATCAGATAGGCGGCCGCGCCCGCAGCTAATAGTTGAACGATCGAATAGGCAATTCCCTGGAAGGTACCGACACGCTTGACGACCCAGAAGCTAATCGTGACTGAGGGATTGAAGTGGCCTCCAGAGACGTGGCCCAGCGCCGTAATCATGGCGGCATAAGCCAGGCCGTACGCTGCAGCGATTCCCAAAGCCCCGACTCGGCTTTGCGACGCAGCGCCAAGATATTGATCCGCGCAGATGGAGCCGACAGCGATGAAAATGATGGTAAAGGTACCGATGAACTCGGCGGCGAGTTTCTGAGGCAGGCTGTACACAAAATTCCTTTGTAGAGAAAGGACGCGACTGCCAGGGAGTTGCTTTCAGACGCGCGGATTCTACTCGATTACGGAAGAGGGGTCAAAAATCCAGGGATGCGGCAGGCGCCGCGCGCTCGTGCCGTTCCCTAAATTGAAGGTTAGCGAACGGCGACGCCGTTGGTAACGCCAACCGGCGAAAGCCAGCCGTGGCGATCCGGCACTTTGCCGCTAGTGATCGAGAAGAATGCGTCCTGAATTCGCTTGGTGATGGGGCCGCGCGCGCCGGCGCCAACCTTGATGCGGTCAATCGAACGGATCGGCGTGATTTCAGCAGCGGTGCCGGAAAAGAAAACTTCATCGGCAATATAGAGCATTTCACGGGGAAGCATTTGCTCGATGACGGAAATTCCGGCCTCGCGGGAAAGTGTGAGAACGGAATCCCGGGTGATACCCGGCAGAGCGGAGTTGGCGAGCGGCGGCGTATGAATCACGCCGTTCATCACTACGAAAATATTTTCGCCCGACCCTTCGCTGACGTAGCCGTTCACGTCGAGCGCAATGCCCTCCGAATATCCGTTGGCCTTGGCTTCCATGCGGATGAGCTGCGAGTTCATGTAGTTCGCTGCGGCCTTGGCCATTTGCGGGAGTGTATTGGGAGCGGCGCGATTCCACGAACTGACGCAGACGTCGACACCCTTGCTCAGCCCTTCCTCGCCGAGATATTCGCCCCACTCCCAGCAGGCAAAGTAGACATCGATGGGGCAGTTTTGCGGGTCCACGCCGGCATCGCCGTAGCCGCGGAGCACGATAGGCCGCAGGTAACAGGGGCTGACTTTATTTTCGCGAACTAGATCAAGACTGGCTTGGCACAGAGCATCCAGCGAAAAGGGAACATCCATGCGATAGATATGCGCGGAATTCAGCAGACGCTGCATGTGCTCGCGGAGGCGGAAAATGGCGGGTCCCTGGGCCGTTTCGTAACAGCGAACACCCTCAAAGACGGCGGAGCCGTAGCTGACAACATGCGAGAGCACGTGAATGGTGGCCTGGTCCCAGCCAATGAATTTTCCGTTTCGCCAGATCTTTTCGGTCTTGGGGAAGCTCATCGTGTCTCCGGAATGTCTAAGCCGCTTTAAAATGCGAGCAACAAGGCAAAATTATAGCACACGGATTTTAGCGCCGAGGGAAGGTACTGCGCGTAAAACGTTCGATTGTAGCCGCCAATTTGGCCGCTCGTGGCACAGGAATAGGCGGCGAAACAGCTCTCTTGCGTCGATAAACAAGTTCCGCGTTCGGGATCACGTTGGCTTGCGTTCGCGAGCGCGATGCCAGGGTGGCGTAGCATCTTTCGCGGCGGGCGTCGCGGCTTGCTATACTAGGGCACCGACATGGGTTCCCAGGCATTGCGGCGACCGTTGGTTTGTTTGTGCGTTCTCGTGGGCTTGTTCCTAGGCTTTCCCGCGCTGGCAGCGGCACCCGCAGCTTCGAAGGCCGATTCGGCAACAGACACGGTTGTCCGGCTCCAGATCGACGGCGAAATCGAGCCAGTACTCGCCGAATACCTCGTAAACGGAATCGAGCAAGCAGCTCGCGACCATTCCAGACTGATTTTAATCACGATGAATACGCCGGGCGGTCTGGACACGTCCATGCGGCAAATCATTCAGGCGATTCTACGGTCGCCGGTGCCGGTTGTTACCTACGTTTATCCGACGGGTTCCCGCGCGGCTTCGGCAGGATTTTTCATTTTGCTTTCAGGGGATATCGCCGCCATGTCGCCTGGAACCGACACTGGCGCGGCATCGCCGATCATGGAGGTTGCGGGGCAGACGGTCCAAATTGACGAAACACTCCGCAAAAAGATTCTCAATGAAGCAACCGCGTACTTGCGCAGCTATGTGAGCAAACGGGGACGCAATGTGGCGCTTGCGGCGACGGCTGTAACCGACGCGAAAGCGTTCAGCGAGCAGGAAGCGCTGGATGGGAAGCTGATTGATATCGTGGCTTCCTCTCCTGAACAGTTGTTGTCGGAACTCAATGGCCGGACGATCACGCGCTTCGATGGATCGATGACGCAACTGGCGCTTTCGCATCCGGTAATCGTCACTCGTGAAATGACGGGACGCGAGAAGTTTCTCTCGCGCATTGTGGAGCCGGACGCTTTCTTTATTCTGCTGATCGTCGGCGTGCTGGGGCTCTACACGGAGTTCACTCATCCCGGCATGTTTGCGCCGGGAGTGATCGGTTTAATCGCGATTGTGCTTGCGCTGTACGCGATGCACATGCTGCCCGTGACTTTTACAGGACTGCTTCTGATAGTGGTGGCGCTGGTGCTGTTTGTACTCGAGGCTAAGTTTCCCACGCACGGCGTGCTCGGTGTGGGAGGAGTAGTCTCTTTGATCCTCGGAGCGTTGATGCTGGTAAAGTCTCCGATGACGGGCATGGGGGTCAGCTTGGGTACCGCGCTTGGCGTGGCCATTCCGTTCGCGGTGATCGTGATTATCCTGATGAAGGCTGTCTTGCGCTCGCGTTCCTGGAAGCCAGCCACGGGCAGGGAAGAGCTCCTTGGCGAAGAAGGCGAAGTCACCGAGCCGGTCGATCCGGACAGCCGCACCGGAATGGTGCGCATCCACGGCGAGTTGTGGCGGGCGGCGGCGCAGCCAGGGCAGAAAATTCCGCAAGGCGCGCACGTAAAGGTGCGGGCCGTCGATGGCTTAACTCTAACGGTGGAACAGACGAAGGCGTAGGATTCTCTCGAAGAAGCTTTCTGATCGGATTTTTCCCGGCATAGATCAGAGGAGGCGGTGATGGATCTGAATTTTGTGTCGCTCTTGGGCTTGGCTGCTGTGGTTATTTTTCTGTTTTGGATTTTCAATTCCATCTACGTGATCAAGGAATGGGAGCGCGGGGTCGTATTGCGCCTGGGTCGGATGCTGCCCGAAGCCAAAGGGGCAGGGTTGCAGTTGGTGCTGTATCCGATTGACAAACTGACGCGCATTTCCCTGCGAATCGAGACCCTGGATGTGCCGCCGCAAGACGTGATCACGCGGGACAACGTGTCGGTGAAGGTGAATGCCGTTTGCTACTTCCGCGTGATCGACGCAAACATGGCGCTTTCACAGGTACAAAATTATCTCTACGCCACCTCGCAGCTCGCGCAGACCACGCTCCGCAGTTTGGTGGGGCAATTCGAATTAGACTCCATCCTCTCGGAGCGCGAAAAGGTAAACTCCAGGTTGCAACAAATCCTTGACCAAGATACGGAGCCTTGGGGTATCAAGGTAACGAAGGTTGAAGTCAAGCAAGTCGACATTCCGGAGAATATGCAGCGCGCCATCGCCAGGCAAGCAGAGGCGGAACGCGAGCGCCGGGCGAAAATTATTCATGCCGAGGGCGAATTCGAGGCTTCAACGAAACTGGCCGAAGCGGCGGGAGTTTTGGAAAAGGAGCCCGTTTCGATTCAGTTGAGGTATTTGCAGACGCTCACGGAAATCGGCGTGGAAAAGAACACTACGGTGATCTTTCCGCTGCCGATCGACATGATTTCGCAGTGGATGAAGACTTTGGGAGGGAGCAAGTAGCGAATGTCTGGTGGAGGAAAACGCGGTGACCGGGTGCTCGAAAGCCGGCACCTAATTGTTCTATTTCTCGGCATCGTGCTGCTGTGTGGCGTTTTCTTCACGCTAGGATACGTGATCGGCCACAATCAATACGACGGGGCTGTACACGCGGCGGAAGCGCCCGAGGCGAGCGCACCAATCGTCCATAAAGCGTCGAAGCCTATCGCTCCCGACAACACTTCTGCCACAACACCGGGAGCAGCTAATAGCGAGTGGGATTTCTATTCCAAGAACGCCAGCAACCATCTGGAGCCTGCCGAGAAGCCTACGGCTGCTACGGCTCCGCCCTCCACCCCAACTGCACCAGTTGTCAAGGAAACTTCAGCGCCTCCGGCGGCAACAGAAACCGCCAAGGCTATCCCGGTATCCTCTCGCTTTCAGCCTCCGAGAATGCTGAAAGGTTCCCTGGTGCTACAAATCGCGGCTGTGACGCACCAAAGCGATGCGGTGGCAATGGCTGATGCATTACAGCGAAAGAAATTCGCCGCCTTTGTTCTTTCGCCATCCGGCGACAATTTTTACCGTGTGCAGGTCGGCCCTTATCGGGATGAGCGAAGCGCCGAATCCGCCAAGAAGGCGCTTGAGCGCGCCGGTTTCAAGTCTATTATCAAACGCTGAATGACACCTCGGAAATGAATTGGCCCTGGCACACGCGGGTGTTGCTCGCGCTTGCGAGCGGCCTGGCACTGGCGCTTTCCTTTCCCAACTTTAATTTGTCGCTGTTGGCGTGGATCTCGATTGCGCTGCTGGTCCTCGCGTCCTATCGGGCCAGACTCACGGTTGCGCCGCTGTACGGTTTTCTTCACGCGCTGGTCTTTTATCCAGTGTGCCTCACCTGGATTGATGTAGTTGTGCGCCAGTATGGCGATGTGCCAACGTTGATTGCAGCAGGACTCCTTGGGCTGATAGCTATCGCCGGCGGAATCATTCTGGCGGTATTTTCGCTCGGGATTGCGCTGGCGTCGCGCAAGAACGCAGGCCTGGCCTGCGCCCTCGCGCCTTGTCTCTGGGTGACGCTCGAATTCGCCCGCGCACATTTGCCGATCATCGGATTCCCGTGGAACCTGGCGGGCTACGCTGCAAGCGGTAGCCTGGGCCTGCTTCAATTCGCCAGCGTAACCGGAATTTATGGCCTGAGTTTCCTGGTGGCCGGCTATGGCGCGCTGCTTGCGTACGCGATCATCACGGGGCGGCAGCGGGTGTGGAAGTTGGCGATTTCCGCTACCGCTGGTCTGATTCTGGTGGGAGTTGGCGGAAGCTTGCTTGTCCCTACGGCGAAGTACCGCTATGTGGCGCATTTGGTCCAGACGAATTTTCCACAATCCTACGAGTATCCTCCGGATTGGATGGCGACGCATGCGCGCGATCTCGACGAATTGCGAAGAATCAGCGTGGACGCCGCTACGAGCCAGCCAGGGCTGATCGTCTGGCCTGAGGTTCCGGCACCGTTCAGCCTGGAAGACCCTGCGTTTGCCAACCGCGCCCAGCAGATTGCGCGCGAATCCGGCAACGATTTCTTGGTTGGTGCGGAGGACTGGAAAAAAGATGCGGCGGGCAAATGGATCGCAACGAACAGCGCCGTGCTGTTAAATCCCTCAGGCGAGCGCGTCTTTACGTATGACAAGATTCATCTGGTTCCCTTTGGCGAATATGTTCCGCTCCGCAAGTGGCTCACTTTCGCCGGAAAGTTGACGGCTGATATCGGCGATTTCACGCCGGGGAAGGTCCATCGAGTGGGCAGGCTGCCAGGTGGAACATTCGGCGCGTTTATCTGCTATGAGGCGATTTTTCCGAACGAAGTCCGGCGATTCACGGTGAACGGCGCGGAGTTGCTGATCAACATGTCGAACGATGGATGGTTTGGTCGCTCTTCCGCGCCTGCGCAGCACCTCATGATGGCGCGCGTTCGTGCCGTTGAAAATCGGCGTTGGCTGCTGCGTTGCACGAACAATGGGTACACGGTCGCGGTCGATCCCTACGGCCGAATCGTCGCGAGGCTTCCTACGGATATTCGTGGTCAACTCGACGCTCCCTATGATTTTCGCGACGGCCTCACGCCCTACGCGCGTTTCGGCGACTGGTTCGCCTGGCTGTCCCTGCTCGGCTCGGTTTCGCTGCTCGGAATGGCGATGGCCCAGCGGGCGACGGATCCTAGCAATTGAGGTGTTGTAGCGCCAGTGTCAAAAATCCGCGGTGCCGAATGTACAGTAGTTTCGATTTTCTATTTTCGAAGTTCCTGTGTAGGATTTGAACATGGCCGAGCATATCGAAGACCTCGAACAACGCTACGCTGAGCTCCAGAAACGCATTGGGCTCGTGCGGAGTTATCTTTGACGCCGAATCCGCCCGCAGGCAGATCGCTGAACTCGAAGTAAGAATCAACGCTCCCGATTTCTGGCAGGACCAGGAAAAGGCACAGGCGCTCTTGCAGCAACGGAAGCAGCTTGAAGACCGCGCCAACGGCGAGAGCGCACTCGAAAGCAAGGCCAGCGATCTCGACACCTATTTCCATTTGGCCCACGAAGAATCGAACAGCGAGCAGCGCGAGGCGCTTCTCGACGATATCGGCAAAGAGCTCGCTGCCGCCGACGCGTACGTTTCCGATCTCGAGACGAAGACACTGCTCGCGGGCGAAAGCGATCCGTTGAATGCTCTCGTAACAATCAAACCTGGCGCCGGCGGAACGGAGTCCCAGGACTGGGCCGAGATGCTTCTGCGTATGTACCTTCGTTGGGCGGAACAAAAAGGTTTTCAGGCGACCGTGATCGATTCATCCCCCGGCGAAGAAGCGGGCATCAAGTCGGCCACCGTGGAAATCAACGGCGAAAACGCCTACGGGATGCTCGCGGGCGAAAGCGGCGTCCACCGATTGGTGCGGATTTCGCCATTTGACCAGCAAGCACGGCGGCACACCTCTTTCGCGTCAGTTTTCGTAATTCCCGAAATCGACGATCGCATCGAGATCGTTATCAAGCCCGAAGATCTCCGCATTGATACGTTTCGAGCGGGCGGCCACGGTGGCCAGAACGTTAACAAAGTCGAATCGGCGGTGCGCTTCACACACTTGCCGACTGGCATCGTGGTGCAATGCCAGAACGAGCGCAGCCAGCACAAGAACCGCGAGCTGGCGATGAAAGTTCTGCGTTCCCGGCTCTACGAATTGGAACTCGAAAAGCGCCGCGGGGACATGCGCAAACTCGACGCCACCAAATCTGACATCAGCTTCGGCAGCCAGATCCGGTCCTATGTGATGCAGCCGTATCAGATGATCAAGGACCACCGCACAAAGCTTGAGCGCGGAGACATTCAAAAGGTGCTCGACGGCGATATCGACCCGTTTATTCGCGCCTATCTCCTTTATCGGCGGGACGTTGAGCAAGTGGCATCAAAATAAGTTCACCGCCCTCACGCGCGCTTTTCGGCCATCCTATATGCCATTTAGCCTCGATTTAAGCGTTTTAGGCACAGAAGATTGACAGCGCGATTCATCGCATGCTAGCGTTCCAAAGTTAGCCTGGAAAGCGCACAATAACTCGCACTATTGCCGTCATTCCGCTGGAGGACACTGCTTTGGCACACGACGAGAAATTCCTGTTTACATCAGAATCTGTAACTGAGGGGCACCCGGATAAAATAGCTGACGCGGTCTCCGACGCGGTGCTCGATACCGTGATGGCCCACGATCCCATGGGCCGCGTGGGTTGCGAAACGCTGGTCACCACCGGGTTGGTTATCGTCGCCGGTGAAATCACCATTAAGAAGGAGTTCGCTGGCGTTCTCGACTACCAGACAATTGTCCGCAAGGTGATCGATGAAATTGGTTACAACCGCGCCAAGTATGGTTTTGACGCCGAAACCTGCGGTGTCATGTCCGCTGTGAAAGGTCAGTCGCCCGACATCGCTATGGGCGTTGATACCGGTGGCGCCGGAGACCAAGGCATGATGTTCGGCTACGCTTGCGACGAAACTCCCGAGCTGATGCCTATGCCCATTCAGCTTGCGCACAAGCTCACTCAAAAAATCGCTCAAGTTCGCAAGCAGAACGAAGTGGATTTCTTTCGCCCTGATGCCAAGTCCCAGGTCTCCATCGAGTATGCCAATAGTCGCCCAGTTAGAGTCGATACGGTTGTCATTTCGACGCAGCACAGCGACAAGGTTTCCAATAGCGACCTGCGCGAGGCCGTGATCGAGAAAGTGATCAAGCCGGTTATTCCCGCCGAAATGTTCGATAAGACCACGAAAATCCACGTCAACCCGACGGGCCGCTTCGTTACCGGCGGTCCCATGGGCGACGCAGGTCTTACTGGTCGCAAGATTATCGTGGACACGTATGGCGGCTATGGCCGCCACGGCGGTGGCGCTTTTTCGGGAAAGGATCCCTCGAAAGTTGACCGCTCAGCATGCTATATGGCTCGCTATGTAGCGAAAAACTTGGTGGCAGCTGGGCTGGCCCGCAAGATTGAAGTTCAGTTCGCGTATGCCATTGGCGTAGCGGAGCCGGTCTCGGTGATGGCGGATACGTTCGGCACGGGCACGATTCCGGACTCGCAAATTACCGAGCTGATTCGCGCTTTCTTCAAGCTGACACCCAAGGCGATCATCGAAACCCTCGATCTCCGCAAACCCATTTACCGCCCGACCGCTGCGTACGGTCACTTCGGCCGGACTGGTCCGGGTTTCACCTGGGAGCGCACAGATAAGGCAGACGCCATCCGCAAAGAGGCGGCGTCGCAAACTCCGGTTGCTGCGGCCCGTAGTTGAGCGCCGGCCCTCGGGTGGAGCGAGTGGGTGCGGCAACCAGCGCCCCTTCTCGCGGTCAGCTTGCCCGCATCTGAATGAATTTCTAGCCAGCAATTAAACTAAAGGAGTATCTAGTGGAGACAGCGACGAAGGTAACCGGCCACGTGAAGGACCTGTCCCTTGCCGAAGCGGGGAAGCGCAGGATCGAATGGGCCAATCAGCACATGCCCGTCCTGCAGTTGATTCGCAAGAGATTCATCAAGGAGCAGCCGCTGAAGGGCATTCGCATGGCGGCGTGCCTGCACGTCACCACCGAAACGGCCAACCTCGCCATCACTCTGCGTGACGGCGGCGCCGACCTCGTTGTCTGTGGCTCGAATCCTCTTTCCACGCAGGATGAAACGGCTGCTGCGCTCGTGAAGGAATACGGCATCCCCACTTTTGCGATCAAGGGTGAGGATCACGACACCTATTACTCCCACATCAGTTCGGCTCTCGACCACAAGCCGCAGATCACCATGGATGATGGCGCCGATCTCGTCACTCAGCTCCTAACCAAGCGCACTGACCAGATCAAGGACGTCATCGGCGGCACGGAAGAAACCACCACCGGCGTCATCCGTTTGCGCGC
>Ga0070731_10003325_pt1 | contig 14591 bp, 11 predicted proteins | sample Coa_R1_2_FD_66448 | JGI IMG/M metagenome (GOLD analysis project Ga0070731, IMG submission 66448) | Surface soil microbial communities from Centralia Pennsylvania, which are recovering from an underground coalmine fire - Coalmine... | ecosystem: Environmental > Terrestrial > Soil > Unclassified ... | reverse complement strand
GCGACTCCTCACCTCGATTTGACCCCGCCCCCGATCGTAAAGAAGATGTCGCAGCGATCGCTGCTGATTGGCGGGATTTTTGCGGTCGCTGCCATTGCTCTGGCGTTCACTCGCCCGGATGAGTTCTATCGCGCGTATCTACTCGGGTTCATGTGTTGGCTCGGAGTGGCGCTTGGATCAATGGCGATCGTGATGATCCGTCATTTGACCGGAGGAGGCTGGGGCACGGTGATCCGGCGCATCCTGGGCGCTGCGATGCGCACTCTGCCGCTGCTGGCCGTGCTGTTCATTCCAGTGTTGCTCGCCCCATTGCAACATCGCATCTATCCATGGGCAATGCCGCTCGATTCCATCGCCGATCTGCACATTCGCGAGCATCTGGAAAAGCACGCGTTCATCAAGGACGCCTATCTCAACTTCCACGGATTCCTTATCCGCGCGATCATTTACTTCGCCATCTGGAACGTGCTCTCGTTCCTGCTTTCAAAATTCTCGAAGCAGACGGATCGTGCAGAGGCGCCGGACAATACGCAGCGGTTTAAAACCGTTGCCGGCCCCGGCTTGATTCTTTACGCGTTCACCATCTCGTTCGCGGCCATCGATTGGGTGATGTCGCTCGATCCCAGCTGGATTTCGACGATTTTCGGATTGATCATTCTCATCGGCGAAATTCTCTCGGCAATGTGCTTCGCGGTAGTAATCGAGCGCATTCTTTTCAATTACAAACCGATGTCGGAATTGCTAAAGCCCGAGTTCGTGCACGATCACGGCAAATGGATGATGACTTTTATCATGGTCTGGGCGTATTTCTCGTATTCCCAGTGGCTCATTATCTGGGCGGGCAATCTGCCGAATGAGATCACCTTCTATGTGCGGCGTTTGCATGGCGGGTGGGGATGGGTTGGATTGTTCCTCGTTCTGTTTCACTTCGCGATTCCCTTCGCCATACTGCTTTCGCGTCCATTCAAGCGCAACATTCGAAAATTAGTCTGGGTCGCGGTGTGGCTGATCCTAATGCGCTATGTGGATCTGTTCTGGATCATTGAACCGAATTTTTCGAAAACTTTCGTTCTGACAATCGCGGACATCGTCGTGCCGATCGCGATCGGAGGGATCTGGCTTTGGTACTTTTTCCGCAACCTGGCTTCGCTGCCGCTATTGCCGGCTTATGACCGCGACGCCCATGAGGTACTACAAGCGGAGTAACGACAAGATAGAAAAGAACGATGAGCGCAGAGAAAGTAAAACACGAGAGCTCAGAGGGACACGGCGGCTTCGAGCATCAGGATCTGCAGGCTTCTGGCATTGTTTATTTCATGCTCGGACTGCTGGTGGTGACCGTGATCTCGATGTTTGGGCTGAAGGGACTTTACGCCTATCTTGACCATCGTGAAAGGGCGACGCAAACACCGCCAAATCCGCTGGTGAAGCAGGTTCCGGAGGACACGAGGCACGTGACTGGGGGATATCCGGAGACCGCTTTCCCCAGCCCGAGACTGGAAGAAGACGAGCGCGGTCAGTTGAACGGCATCTTGATGGACGAAGAAAACAAACTCTACAGCTATGGCTGGGTCGACCAGAACGCCGGCACGGTGCGGATTCCCATCGACCGAGCGATGGATTTGCTCGCGCAGCGCGGATTGCCGGTTCTGCCGCAGGGAACAAGCAGCCAGAGTTCCACGGGAAAAGCGCAGAACAATAAAAGAGCGAACCAGGCGCGTGGCGCCCATGGGGCCGTCAGTGAACAATAGAAAACACAATTCGATTTTGGTGGTAGCGAGTGCTCTGCTGGCTATGGCTTTGACGATTTCCGCTTCGGCGCAGATCAATAGCGGCGTCATGTCTCCGCCAGCGAATACCCGGCCTCCGCGGTTGGAAAATGTGGGCATTGAGCAGCATCTCAACGCGCAGGTTCCTGCTGATCTCACTTTCGTGGATGACAGCGGTAAGCCAATCAGGCTCGGAGATTACTTTGGGAGAAAGCCGCTCATTCTCAACCTCGTGTATTACAACTGCACGATGCTGTGCGGCGAAGCTCTGGCTGGGCTTGCCAGTGCGATGCGGTTGATCAAGTTCGACGTGGGCAACGAATTCGACGTGATCACGGTCAGCTTCGATCCCCGCGAAACGCCCGAGATGGCTGCGACGAAGAAAAAAGACTTCGTCGATCGCTACGGACGCACCGGTGCCGCCGAGGGCTGGCATTTCCTAACCGGGCAACAGGATTCGATCAACGCTCTCACCAAGGCCGTAGGATTTCAATACCAGTACGATCCCAAAACCAACCAATACGCGCACGCCACGGCCATTATGGTGCTCACGCCGCAAGGGCGGATCTCACGTTACTTTTACGGTGTGGATTTTCCGCCAAAGGATTTGCGCATGGGTTTAGTGGAAGCTTCTCAGAGCAAGATCGGCAACGCCGTCGATGCAGTATTGCTCTATTGCTATCACTACGATCCCGAGACCGGGAAGTACGGCGCGATGATCGGCAATATTCTACGGCTTGCCGCGGCTGCAACCATTCTGCTTCTGGGCGGCTTGATTTTGATCTTGTGGCGACTTGACCGCGCAGCCACGAAGAAGGCGGCAACGAAGAAACAGTATGCTTAATAATTTTCCACTTTGGCCGGAGCAGGCGTCCACGTTGGCTCATCACGTCGATGCTTTGTACATTTTTCTGCTCGTGGTCACGGGAATGATGGCGGTGCTGGTCTGCACCTTGGTGATTTATTTTGCCGCCCGCTATCGGTTCCGGCCCGGGGTTCGGGCCGAACAGATCGAAGGCTCCAATGCGCTCGAACTTACCTGGAGCGTCATCCCCTTCATCGTTTTCATGGCAATCTTCCTCTGGGGCGCCGCAGTTTATTTCAAGGAGCGGACTCCTCCTGCCGACGCCACCGAAGTGTATGTGGTCGCAAAACAATGGATGTGGAAGGTAGAGCACGCGGAAGGACAGCGCGAGATCAATGAGCTTCACGTTCCCGTCGGGCGCGACGTCAAGTTGATCATGACTTCGCAGGATGTGATTCACAGCTTCTTTATTCCGGCGTTCCGCATCAAGCAGGATGTGCTGCCGGGCCGCTATACGGTCGAATGGTTTCGCGCCACCAAGCCGGGCGTCTATCACCTCTTCTGCGCTGAGTATTGCGGCACGCAACACTCTGGCATGGTCGGGTCGATTGTAGTCATGGAACCTGCCGAGTACGAAGCCTGGGTTAACGGCGGTCCGAATGGCCCTCTCTCGGCCAGCGGAGAGAAGCTTTTTGCCGAACTCGGTTGCGGAACCTGCCATCGGACTGACGTACCGGGCCGTGGCCCCAATCTGCAAGGAGTTTACGGGAAGCCGGTGCAACTGGAAGATGGACGAACCGTTACGGCCGACGAGAACTATGTGCGCGAGTGCATTCTTGATCCGGGATCGAAGCGCGTGAAGGGATTCCAACCCATCATGCCGACTTTCCAGGGACTGGTCAGCGAAGAGCAGGTCAATGCCCTCGTGGCGTACATCAAAGCGATATCAACCACCCAGCCGGCTGACGGCTCCAAAACCACGGCCAGCGCGGCTCCGCAGGGTTCGGGCAAAGCTCAAACCAATGGAAGTCAGGTGCAATAAGTATGCAGATCGCGATCCCTCAAACCGCTGAACGCGAAAATTATCTGAATAAGGAATACGGCATCTGGTCGTGGCTGCTTACCACCGACCACAAGCGCATCGCGCTGCTCTATCTTGTTTCCATCACGTTCTTCTTCTTCATTGGTGGATTTTTCGCCCTCCTGATCCGGCTCGAATTGCTCACACCCGCGGGCGATCTCGTACAGGCTGACACCTACAATAAGCTATTCACCATGCACGGCATGGTGATGGTGTTTTTCTTTTTAATTCCATCCATTCCAGCTACGCTCGGAAATTTTCTGGTGCCGATGATGATCGGCGCGAAGGATCTGGCTTTCCCGCGAATTAATTTGTTGAGCTGGTATCTCTACATCATCGGCGGGGCGCTGATGCTGCATTGCATCTTGACCGGCGGGGTCGACACCGGTTGGACGTTCTACGCGCCCTTCAGCACGAACTTCACCAACACGAAAATCGTGGAAGCCGGCATCGCCATCTTCATCGCGGGATTCTCTTCGATCCTCACCGGCCTGAACTTCGTCGTCACCATACACCGGATGCGCGCGCCCGGAATGACCTGGTCACGCCTGCCGCTCTTCATCTGGGCCCATTACGCCACCAGCATTATTCAGCTTCTGGGCACTCCGGTCATTGCTATCACTATCGTGCTGGTCGCGGCCGAACGCGCGCTGCATCTGGGCATCTTCGATCCGAAACTCGGCGGCGATCCGCTGCTGTTTCAGCACCTCTTCTGGTTCTACTCCCATCCCGCCGTTTACATCATGATTTTGCCCTCGATGGGGGTGATCACTGAGATTATTGCTTGCTTTTCGCGCAAGCGCATTTTCGGCTACCACTTTGTTGCCTTCTCCTCGATCGCGATCGCCGTGTTTGGATTTCTGGTCTGGGCGCACCACATGTTCGTCGCAGGGATTTCGGTTTACTCGGCGCTGGTGTTTTCATTCCTTAGCTATGCCGTTGCCTTGCCGTCGGCGATCAAAGTATTCAACTGGACTGCCACTCTCTACAAAGGTTCCATCCACTACGATGCCCCGATGCTTTACGCTTTTGGGTTTCTCGGGCTATTCACCATCGGCGGTCTCACTGGACTTTTCCTCGCCGCCCTCGGCATCAACGTTCACGTCACGGATACGTACTTTGTCGTCGCTCACTTCCACTACATCATGGTCGGAGGCGCGGTGATGGGATATCTCGGCGGCATGCATTTCTGGTGGCCGAAGATATCAGGCAAGCTTTATCCCGAGGGCTGGGCGCGTCTAGCCGCCCTGATCGTGTTCATCGGCTTCAACCTTACGTTCTTTCCGCAGTTTGTTCTGGGCTATATGGGTATGCCACGGCGCTACTACGATTACAGTCATATGCCCGAATTTCAGGTTTTGAATGTGCTCTCGACGGCAGGCTCTACGGTACTCGGCATTGGGTATCTGCTGCCAATGGCCTATTTCCTGTGGTCGATGCGATATGGAAAGCCGGCATCGGATAATCCGTGGAACGCTGCTGGACTCGAATGGAAGACGGCTTCTCCGCCGCCAACGTTCAACTTCGACCAGGAGCCAGTCGTAACCTGGGAGGCTTATAACTACGAAGAACTGGATACGCCGCCGAAGCCGCAGGAGGTTCCCGTTGGCCGATAGCAGCACAATTATGGGTCTTCATCAGGAAGAAGAGCACCATCCGGAACTCCTGCATCATTTCGCCGAAGCGGAACAGCAGCGCGACGCCGCCAGCCTGGGCATGTGGGTTTTTTTGGCCACCGAGGTGATGTTTTTTGGCGGCATGTTCTGCGCGTATCTGATTTACCGCCACTGGTACTTTGGAGATTTCGCTGCGGCCAGCAAGTCGATCGACGCCAAACTCGGCGGCACCAACACTGCCGTCCTCATCTGTAGCAGTTTGACCGTAGTCCTCGCCGTTTGGGCGGCACAAACCGCGCGCAAGACCTTACTGATCGCCATGCTCGCCATCACTATGCTGCTGGGCCTCGCTTTTCTCGGCATCAAGGGAAAAGAATACAAGGATAAGTTCGAAGAACATCACGTCCCCGGCGCTTCCTTTAGCTTTGAACATGTGCCGATTCCCGGACACGCCGGGGAGTACGCTAATCCCCGCCACGCTCAGATTTTTTTCTCCCTTTACTTCGTGATGACCGGCATTCACGCGCTGCACATGATTGTTGGTCTCGGAATTTTTTCCTGGTTGTTTGCCATGGCGTGGAAGGGCCGATTTACGCCCGAGTACAATACGCCGGTCGAGATCAGCGGCCTGTATTGGCATTTTGTCGACATTATCTGGATCTACCTCTTCCCATTGCTCTACCTGATCGACCGACACCCTTGAGGATTGCATGACTGAACATTCGAAATCGTCGCCTTTGAAACTCTATTTCGGCATCTGGGCCACGCTGCTTCTTTTTACTTTCATTACCTACGAGGCTGCCACGATCGATCTAGGCCCTTTTAATGCTCCCGTTGCGTTGGGCATCGCAACTCTGAAAGCTACCCTGGTGGCGTTGTTTTTCATGCACGTGTGGCATGCCAGCGAAAAGCTGACCAAACTCGTCGTGGTCTCGGCGCTTTTTTTCCTGCTGCTCCTGCTGGGGTTGACCATGGCTGACTACGCCACTCGTCCCTGGAGCTAGCCTACAAGTCTCAATTCATTTTCGTACCCAGGTGTAAGCTGAGACTGAAATGTCTTCGCCTGAACCGCCGTCGCCCCTCTTCATGATTCAGCCTCAACCTCAGGATGTAACCGCGCACTTTGCCAAATCCGCTTCCGTTGATGCAGAAGCTCTAGCGGAGGCTCTTCGAGCCACGATCGGCGGAGAAGTCCGCTTCGATCGTGGGAGCCGCGCGCTTTACGCGACTGATGCCTCTAATTACCGCCAGGTTCCCATCGGAGTGGTGCTGCCGCGGAATGTCGATGACGTTCTCGCGACAGTTTCCCTGTGCCGGGAATTTGGAGCGCCACTACTCTGCCGCGGCGGAGGCACCTCGCTCGCAGGACAGTGCTGTAACGTCGCGGTCATTCTCGATTTCTCGAAGTACATGGCAAAGATTCTCGAGATCGATCAGGGCCGCCGCGTGGCGCGGGTTCAACCCGGGGTCGTGCTCGATAGCCTTCGCACCGCCGCTGAAAAACACCACCTCACTTTCGCGCCTGATCCCGCCACACATGATCGCTGCACGCTTGGCGGCATGATAGGCAACAATTCTTGCGGCGTGCATTCCGTCATGGCGGGCAAGACCGATGACAACATTGAGGAGCTTGAAGTCCTCACTTACGATGGCACACGAACAAAAGTCGGCGCGACCTCGGGCGCACAACTCGAAGAGATCTGCAAATCCGGAGGGCGGCGCGGCGCTATCTACGCCAAGCTTAAAGGAATTGCCGACATTTACGGCAATCTTGTTCGGCAGCGTTTTCCCGGGATTCCACGTCGCGTCTCCGGCTACAACCTGAACCACCTTCTGCCCGAAAATGGCTTTCACGTCGCGCGTGCTCTCGTCGGTTCCGAAGGCACTTGCGTCACGATACTGGAAGCCACATGCCGCCTAGTCGAGAGTCCGCCGGAGCGCGTGTTGCTCGTCATTGGATACCCGGACGTATACCAGTGCGCCGATCATGTTCCCGAAATTATGGAGCACAAGCCGATCGGCCTGGAAGGCTTCGACGATCTTCTGGTTAACTACACGCGAAAGAAAGGCATCAACTCTGAAGGACTCGCGCTCCTGCCCGAAGGCGGCGGTTGGCTGATGGTGGAGTTCGGAGCTGATACCGCGTCGGCAGCCGAATCACAAGCACGCGGTTTAATGCACTGCCTGAGCCGCGTCCCCCATCCCCCCGCGATGAACCTTTTCCCCGACAAGACGAAACAAAAGCGTGTGTGGGAGGTTCGCGAATCCGCCCTCGGCGCAACCTCGCATGTTGCTGGAGAGCCTCTTAACTGGGAAGGGTGGGAAGACGCCGCGGTGGCTCCCGAAAAACTTGGCGGCTATCTTCGAGACCTGCGCAAAATGTTTGCCGATTACGGTTACAGAGGCTCCCTTTACGGACACTTCGGCCATGGATGCGTTCACACCCGTATCAACTTCGATCTGCAATCGAAGGAGGGCATCGCGAAATTCCGCAGATTCATAGAAGAGGCGGCCGACCTTGTCGTCGGCTATGGCGGTTCCATCTCTGGCGAGCATGGGGATGGGCAGTCCCGCGGCGAATTGCTTCCCAAAATGTTTGGACCGGAGCTGATGCAGGCCTTCCGCGATTTCAAATCGGCATGGGATCCGGATTGGAAGATGAATCCCGGCAAGCTGATCGAACCGTACAAGCTCGATGAGAATCTCCGCCTCGGTTCGAACTACACTCCATGGCAACCAAAAACGAATTTTCAGTTCACCGGTGATCACGGCAGCCTTGCCGAAGCTACACTGCGCTGTGTAGGCGTTGGAAAGTGCCGCCGCGAGCAAGGCGGTGTAATGTGCCCCAGCTATCGCGCCACGCTGGCGGAAGAACATTCCACGCGGGGCCGTGCTCACTTGCTGTGGGAGATGACTCAGGGCCCAGGCCGGGGCGATGGGGTTATCAGCGACGGCTGGCGTAGTGAAGAGGTAAAAAAGTCGCTGGATCTTTGCCTCGCCTGCAAAGGCTGCAAGAGCGACTGCCCGGTCGGCGTCGACCTGGCCACCTACAAGTCCGAATTTCTATCGCACTATTACGAAGGGCGCCTGCGCCCGCGGGGTGCATACGCTTTCGGCAACATCGATCTCTGGGCCCGCGCAGCCTCCCATGTGCCTGGGATTGCGAACCTCGCCACACAGCTTCCCATTTTTCGCGATATTGCCAAACTTGTTGCGGGAATCTCTCCGCGGCGGTCGATTCCACCCTTTGCACCAATCAATTTCAAAAACTGGTTCTTTGGACGAGGCAAACAGATGAATGGGCAACAATCGGATGCGGACGCTCCGCCCGTGCTTCTTTGGCCCGACACTTTCAACAACTATTTCCTCCCTGACACCGCAAAAGCGGCGGTTGAGGTGCTTGAGAGTGCCGGCTTCCGGGTGATCGTGCCAAGAGCGGCTCTATGTTGTGGGCGCCCGCTCTACGATCACGGCATGCTCGACCGCGCGAAAGCCCTCTTGCTGCGAATCATTGACGAACTTTCGCCGGAAATCGAAGGCGGAGTTCCAATGGTCGGATTGGAGCCCAGTTGCGTAGCCGTTTTTCGAGATGAACTAGTCAATCTGTTTCCAAATGACGAACGCGCCCAAGCCTTATCGCGGCAGACGTTCTTGCTGAGCGAGTTTCTGGAAACCCACGCCAACCGGCTGCCGCCGCTACGCATGAGTCGGAAGGCAATTCTTCATGGACATTGCCATGAAAAATCTCTCATGAGAATGACTGCCGCAGAATCTGTTCTGCGGCGCATCGGCGTCGATTTTCAGAGTCCGGCTCCGGGCTGCTGCGGCATGGCAGGATCATTTGGCTTTGAAGCTGACAAATATGACATCTCGCTGGCCGTCGGCGAACTTGAGCTGCTGCCGGCGGTTCGCGATGCTCCGCCCGACTGGCTGATCATCGCCGATGGTTTTAGTTGCCGCGAGCAAATCAATCAATGCACATCACGTCAGGCTCTTCACTTGGCCGAAGTGCTGCAGATGGCAATGCAGAACGTGAATGAAGGCGAATCGCCTTATCCAGAATCCGGGCGAGCCCGCCGACGCAAGGCCGAAACTTCCCGATCGATGAAAACCGCCGGTATGGAAGTTCTGGCAATGGCGGCAGGCGCGGCGCTTCTCTGGGCTGCCTCCAAAAGATACTGATTTTAAAAGCTTTATCAGATCTACGACTTTTGATGTAGCTTTAGCCCTCGTCAGAATGCCGGGTTTTTGGGAAAATAGAAGTCTCGCCGTCCGGGAAGTCGAAATCCCGGCCCGAAAGCCAAAACATCTAACCGCAGCGGCATCATGGATCGTGACATGACAATCAGTCAACCCGCCGTTGGCAAAGTTCCCGCCGAGGCTTTGCCCGCGCTTGTGGCCGTTAAGCCACCGCACGCGCCCCTGTGCGGGTCGGTACTGGTGCTGATCCAGTTCGATGTTTGCGAGGAGATACGCCTCGACCAGCTTCGCCAGATTCTCGGAGCTCGCACGGCCGATGCCAGCTTCAAACATTCGGCCCCCGGCTACGTCCGGTACCAGCGGCCTCCGGTAGAAGAGGCTTTGGAAACCATTGTTCTCGAGAGTGGCGAGCGGTTGCAAGGGGATATCAAGTATTTCGACTACGGAGTCGTCAGTGTAGTGTTCGAACTGCCATTCTCTGGCGACTGGGACAAGCTGGTACAACTTTCCAGCCGCTGGGTTTGGGACACGAACTTCGAGAGCCTGGCTGCCCGCATCGTCAAGAAAAAACTGGAGAGCGCCGCAGCCGCGGTCGTGAAGCCCTACAACAGCGAATGGCTAAAGGAAGATTATTTTATCTTCCATCTGCGCGAGATTGCCAGCTCGCCGAGCGCCGCCGAGCTCTTGTCGGCGCAGGGTGATTGCATTACTCAGGTTGTGCGCGGCGAAACGCAGACCCTTTCCGACGGGGAACGGCAGGAGGTCCTGCAGTCCCGCATTTCGTACTATCCGAACGATCTCGCCGTGATCGGGTGGAATGCCGCTTTTATCTATGACAGCCCGTCCGGCGCTGAGACCGCAATTCAGCTTTTGCAATATGCCAACTCCCAGCTTCTGGAATTCCGCCATTACGATGAACTGCTCACCACGCAACTGGAGGGGGTCTATGCCTTCCTCGATCGGGGAGGGCATGGTTTGTGGTCGCGCTGGCGAACGGCGAGAGCTGCGTCGAAACTGCACACTGTCCTGCTCGATGTAAGCGAACTTACCGAACGCGCGGACAATGCAATTAAGTTTCTCAGTGACATGTTCTCGGCACGTCTCTATAAGCTTGCCGCTTCAAAAGTTGGAGTGCCTGACTATAAAGATCTCGTGCAGCAGAAGCTACAAACTGCGGAGGAACTCTACCGTTTCATGGTGGATGAGTTCAACCAGAGCCGCGCTTTCGTGCTTGAGCTTATGGTTGTTGTAATTCTGATTATCGAACTCATTTACTTTTTCCGCGGCAAGCCGATGTAGCGAGTTGCAATTGCGTTGCCATTCCACAAGTTCCTCCGGTAGCTCATTTCAGGAACTCCCAAGCATGATGGAATTACTACCGTCCAGGCGAAATCAGATCTGACGAATAACGGCCCATCCCGTCACGCAACGCGCGCCCCTCTCATCATGCTGATTTTCGGCTGTACGCTGGCTTCACTCGCGGTCGCCCAGGACAATTATGAAATCCAAGTTTATGGATCTGAAACAGTCGCCCCGCGAGCGACAATGCTTGAAATTCATTCCAACTTCACCGTCGAAGGGAGCAAGGCCGTAATCGACGGCGTTCTACCTACGAACCACGCTGAACACGAGACTCTTGAAATTACACAGGGAATCAATAATTGGGCCGAGGTCGGTTTTTACCTTTTCAGCAGCATTCAGTCCGACGGGGGCTGGCAATGGGTGGGCGACCACATACGGCCGCGCGTGCGCGTGCCCGAATCCTGGCACTGGCCCGTCGGTGTGAGTTTGTCGAATGAAATCGGCTACCAGCGGGCAGCTTTTTCGACCGATACCTGGTCCTGGGAGATCCGGCCGATCGTCGACCGAAAACTAGGGCGTTGGTATCTGGCCTTCAATCCTGCGATGGACCGTTCCTGGCATGGCGCCAGCGTAAACCAGGGGCTAACCTTTTCTCCGGACGCCAAATTCAGCTACGACCTGACGAAAAAAATTGCCGGTGGGCTGGAATATTACGGCGCCTATGGTCCAATCACCGGGTTCCTCCCCTTCAAAGATCAGCAGCATCAATTCTTTCCCGCCGTTGATATCGATTTTGGTCCACAGTGGGAGTTCAACTTCGGCGTTGGTGTGGGTGCAACCCGTTCCACCGACCATCTCATTGTGAAGTGCATCATCGGTCGCCGATTTTCGTGGCCAGTTGGCAAGCGCTAATATGCGACATGAGATGCAATTACTACTCGTATCTTAGAGCTTCTACCGGATCCAGCTTTGAGGCTCGCATAGCGGGCACCAATCCGCTGATTGCGCCCACTACTAACAGCACCGCAGTCGAGAGAAGAACGGTCATCATCGAGATGCGCAGGTGAATATCCCCCTGCCCGGAATTGTCTTCAAATAGTGGCCCCATCATCGGAAGAGTTCCCACAGCCCAGGCGATGAGGTAAGACAACGCCACTCCGATCACGCCACCCACAAGCATGATCAATAAGGTCTCCGCCAGGAACTGCAATTGGATGTGCCACTTTCTGGCACCCAGTGCCCGCCGCAGCCCGATTTCGCGGATGCGCTCATCCACCGTGACCAGCATGATGTTCATCACACCCACGCCGCCAATTCCCAAAGTCAGCGTTCCGATAAATGCCAGCAGTACTTGCAGGCCAATGGTAAGCGCATCAATTACCGGACGAAATTCGTCGCGCCCGAACATCTGAAACGCCTTTGGATCGGTCGGAGAAAAGCCCTGGCGTGTGGCCACGGCAGCGAGCACCTGCGCCATAGCCTTTTTCTCGAACTGCGGCGCGATCGGCTGAAACAGCATTACTTGCGCATAACGCGTATTCCACAAATCGCCCGCCGTCGAATAAGGAATCCAGGCGGACTCATCATCGCTGGAAAAATAATTGCTGAGCTGGATTTTGCGAGCCATTACACCGATGACCGTGAATCGAATGCCGCCTACGGTAATGGTCTCGCCAACCGCCGGTCTTCCGCTGAAGAGTTGTTCTTTAATCCGCCCACCAAGAAAAATTACGCGCCGGCGTTCGAGTTCGTCTGATGCATCGAGCCACCGACCCTCAGCCGGCACTTCATTCCGCATTTCGCCGTACTCCGGACATACGCCGCGCACGGGGTCTGTTCCTACTACGCGGTCTCCATAAGCAATTTCAGGCCGCTTCACAGTTTCCCGGCAAATGTACTTCACCAGCGGCACCGTAGCCTTAACCATATCGATGTCGGCTTGCTCGATCACAACTTTTTTCCCGGCGCGCTGCCCTCCGGGTTGCTCGCTGGTTTGCTGCGGCCAGCAGATCACGACACTCTTGCCGAAAGCGTCGAAGCCGTGAACAAGAATGCTTCGAAAGCTGTTGCCATAAGCAATCAGCAGAGTAACGGTGGCGATGCCCCAGACAATTCCCAGCATCGTGAGGAAACTGCGCGTTACATTGCGTTTCAGCGCGATCCAGGCTTCGATGATAATTTCAATCAGCATTGTTTTTTCGATAGCCCTACCCGCCCGCCTCGTAGCGCAGAGCTTCGATGGGGTCGATCGATGCGGCTCTCCGCGCGGGATACAAAGCTGCCGCCACTGCAACTGTTCCCAACAACCCGGTCGCAACCAAAGCTGAAGTCCAATCCGGAATTAAGCCGGCGAAAAAAGCTGGCATGGGAAGCAGATTGACCAAGGCGCAAAAGCCAAATGCCACGCCCAGCCCAACGGCTCCGCTGAGCAACGCAATAATGAGCGCTTCGACAAAAAACTGATGCAGAATGGTTTCTGACTTTGCGCCGATCGCTTTCCGTACACCGATCTCCCGCGTACGCTCGCGAACTGCAACCAGCATTACATTCATGACGCCAAGGCCGCCCAGCATGAGCGTCACAATTCCGACTGCTCCGAGAAAATATTTCATGCCATCCGTCATCGTTTTGAATGCTTGCGCCTCCTGCACCGTGTCCCAGATGGGGCAAGCTTCTTTGTCGTTCGGGTCGTAGCGATGCATGCGCGCTAACGCGACCCGCACCTCGTGTTTGCAGGCCTCGTGCTGCTCGACGGATTTGGGCGTGACCAGGAGTTGGTCAAACGTGGTTGGAGTTCCCGGCGGCTTGTCGGGAAAGTCGCGTCGCATGGCGGAGAATGGAACAAAGATTTTATTCACATCCCAACCGTCGTAACTGGAGTCTTGCTTCTTTTTCTGCATGACACCGATGACGACATAAGGGAAGTCATTCAGATAGACGTTCTCTCCGACAGGATTGCGGCCCGGAAATAATTGCTTCGAAGCATCCGACCCCAAAAAGGCGACGCGCCTCGCTTCTCTCATGTCATCCCAGTCGTAGAATCGTCCCTCGCCGACATCGAGAGTCCGAATATAGGCAAATGCCGGATGCGAACCGGTTACGGTGAAGGCAGCATTATTGAAGTTGCTGTGGGCACGAACCGTGTCTTGTTCAAGTTCAGGAATCACATATTGGCAGTCCGGCGTTTCCGCCTGCACCACGGGCAAATCGTCGTCTTCCCAATGCACCAGGCGTCCGGCGTGTGTTCCCCCGGCCTGCAGACTGGTGCGGCCGTGAAAGACGATCATCACGTCTTTGCCGAGCGTCTTCGCCTGCTCCTCCTGTCCCTTACGCAAGCCTTCTCCGGCAGCGACCATTAAGACAATCGAGACAATACCCCAGGCGATTCCAAACATCGTGAGAAAGGCCCTCAACTTGTGCGCCCAGAGGGTCCGCATCACGTCGCGGAAGAGATCGGTCAGGGTCATATCGCTTCTTGTTTGGACGCGAATGGGTGTGGAAGGTAATAGCCGCGCCTATCCGCTTTCAGCCCTTGCTGGTAGATACGCAGATGGCAGTGCATTTGTTGCACAAATGCTTACAGGCAATTTGCTCGAATTGGGTAGATTCAGTTGGGTTTTCTACTCTGAGATGGTCTTCTCCATGACGAACAAGGGCGTGCCGAAAAGATCTTGGGAGTCCTCGGCCCTACGGCGGAAGCCAAATTTTTGATACAGACAAATGGCTGGACTGAGGAATGGGGTAGTGCTGAGAAATAAGTGGCTGCATCCCACGCTGGCAGCCCACTTTTCCGCCTCCAACAACAGAGCGGTTCCGAG
>Ga0070731_10003324_pt1 | contig 14598 bp, 14 predicted proteins | sample Coa_R1_2_FD_66448 | JGI IMG/M metagenome (GOLD analysis project Ga0070731, IMG submission 66448) | Surface soil microbial communities from Centralia Pennsylvania, which are recovering from an underground coalmine fire - Coalmine... | ecosystem: Environmental > Terrestrial > Soil > Unclassified ... | reverse complement strand
TAGGAAACAGCCTAGCCGCCAATGGCGATATGATCGGCGATAACGTTAGCGGCAGCAATATAGCCCTCGACCCGAGTGGTCTGGCGAACAACGGCGGACTGACAAACACCATCGCGCTTGAATCAGGCAGTCTTGCGATCGCTGCGATCCCGGCAGCCAGTTGTCCAGCCACCGACCAGCGAGGCGCGCCGCGCCCAGCGCCCGGACACAACGCTTGTGACATCGGCGCGTTCGAGTATGGCGGTGTGGTTCCGCCTACACCGACTCCGATTGCTAACCCGACTGCGACTCCGTCCAATGGCGGCACGCCAGCGCCGACCGCGACGATAACAGTAACCCCGAGCCCCGGAGGAACACCTCCTGCAACTCCTACCGTCACTACAACTTTGGCCCCGACGCCGACGCCGACTACTTCGATGACCGTGACCGCATCGCTCGCGTTGGGGAATGTTTCCTTAGGCGACACAGTTACGAAAAATCTAACAATCCATAACACCGGCAGGACCCATCCGCTGATTGTCTCGAGCGCTTCACCTTCTGATCCTGAATATGTCCTAAGCGGTACGGGGACCTGCGGTGCGATTCCTGTGACGGTCGCCGCCGAGGGGTCGTGTACGCTTGGGGTCGCATTCACGCCGAGCGCGACCGGTGCCCATCCGGCTACCTTGACGGTGAGCGATAACGCCACTACCAGCCCCCAGCATGTGACCCTCAGCGGCACTGGCATCGCAGATCTGACGACGACCAAGAGCAGCCTGGTATTCGGTGACGTAAGGTTCGGGCTTAAGGGCGTCGAGGCCTTCAGCCTCGTCAACCATCAAACCCAGTCGGTAAGTCTGAGTGAAAGCTTCAGCGGAGCCAACGCCGGCGACTTTTCGATTAGCGGCGGCACATGCACAACGACGCTAGGTGCTTTGAAGTCGTGCTCGATCATCGTGAGCTTCGCACCTGGCGCGCTCGGAACAGAATCGGCGACGCTGTCCGTCTCCGACAGTCCCGATCCACTCAGCCCGCATCTGATTGCGCTCAGCACCGGGCCGACTGTCCCGGCGACGGTCACACCAGCCACCCTCGCCTACGGCACGCTGACGTCGAGGACCCCGACGAAGACGTTGAAGGCGACGGTCACCAACAAGTCCGGATTTTCGTTGCCGTTGGGCGAGAGCATCAGCGGCACGAACTCCAACGATTTCACGGTGACGGGCACAGGCACTTGCACCTCGACTATCTCAGCTAACTCGACGTGCACGATTGCAGTGACGTTCACGCCGACCGGCGGCGGGTCAGCGGAGAGCGCGAGCATGGCCGTGACGATAGGCAGCGATCCGACCAGTCCGCATAACATCGCTCTAACCGGGACCGGACCATGATCAATTGAGTCAGCGATACGCTTCCGCAATTTGAGCGGGAATCAGTTGGGATCGAGCGAATCAAATGCGACGGCGTTTAACAGTTTGGAGGCGGTATGCGACGTGTTGTTAGGGCGAGGCGTAGCTTGTCTTGAGGAAGACGCCTCTGAAGGTCGAAATCTCGGCCCGAGCTGCGCAGGCCGGCCTCGGTGACTCGAGTACCTCGCGTTCATGCATAGTGAACTACGTCGTCAGAACGTCCGCTCGACTAGGAGACCTGGTTATACGGTTCGGATCCTGTGAACTTGATGTCTGACCTTGCGAAGGTACTTGCGCTATGGGTGCCGTCGACATAATACGGGGAAAACACGCTGGCAGAGTTAAAGGGGAACCTCGGATCTTGACCCACTTCAACATGACTGAAGTGCGGGGGCAGATGCGGACCGTCCTGGCCGAGCACCAGGTTCACCCGCATTTGGGGAAATGGGCTGATGCGGGTCGAATCGCAGGTTGTATTTTACTCTTCGCCGTATGTCTCCTTATCAACGCTTCGAGTGCTTCGAGTGACACTGTTTGCAATGACAACATGTCTAACCCGGTCGTCTTGCCCGGAGAAGGAGCTGTCCCATTCCAATGGGGTTGCCCTAGCGGTACAGGATGCGGTGCGCAACGGATGGCCTGTTGGCAGGTATGTCCTTACGGCTGGAACCGGTGCGGCTGCAGTTGCATGCCACCAGGCGCCGTTTGCTGTGGCGATAGCAGCTACTATTGCTCAGCTCCGAGCTACTGCGGACCCGCCAATCATGGTGCACTTTTCTCGTGGGACAACACATGCGTTGCACCGCCCTCCTCAGATCAATCCTCTGTCACTTACTCGCCGCAACTGTATCTAAACGCTGGATATCTCAATGGTTCTTTGGGGCTCTGTAAGGGGAATCCCATTAGTTCCTATCCGATGCTCCCTCCTCGAAATTCCTCCAATGGCTCGGCAAGTTCGTGTGATCAGATGCAGAGCAGCGCGTCCACGCAATTCCAGAGACAAGAGAAGCAGGCAGACGGAATTTGGGCGCAGGCGCAAGAACTAAGGAATACGGGGCCCGATCTCAGGGCGCTCGACCAACAGGTCAACGGACAGTTCAGGGCGGTTTTCCAACAAATCGACAGTTTCGATCAAGGGGCAGAATCGCGTCTGAATGATCTCAGTAGCAAAGTCGACGATCTGGAGACCGAGAAAGCGGCTGCGCTAAAGGAGTTGGCCGAGGGACTTTTCTGTAGTCTGTGCCGCCGAACGAAGACCGAAATCGAGATGGAAGAGCACGAGTCATTCGAGGCCCATCTTGCAAGAGTCCAGGGGGAAGCAGTGCCGGCGACACCCGAAGAGATTGCACAACGCGCCTACGAATACGATCAAAAAATCGCGGCTGCGTCTCAAGCATACGATGATGAGAGGAATCAGGACAAAGCCCAGGACACCGAACTCCGTAATCAAATCCCTCAAATACAAGCGCAGTACCAGAGTCAGCGCGAGCAGATCATTTCGGATTGGGAAAAGCAGGTTTCATCCGTTGAAGATCAGGCGCGTGAAATGCTCAGTGTCGCCCAAAACAAATACACGCAAGCGCTTCAGCAGGTGCAGCAATGTCGACTCGCGCGAAAGTAGTCAGACCGGCTTACGCTTCGATTGCTATATTCGGGCGGAACGAGGAACCACAACCATGAAGGTCGTAATGATCAGCTCGCTGGTTCTCCTTGGCTTGATGAGCGCGAGAGCATCAGCCTATGACGCGTCGGTCCTTTCCAGATACCCAAAGAGACCATTCAAGCCGATTCCAGCGATGTCTTCCACGCAGAAGGCGCCGCCTCCGCTGAAAGCTGAGCCGAAGCCACATCCTGTTTCCTTTCTAGGCTCCCCGCCAAAGGTGCCCATGCACGCGCATCAATACTACGTGGACCAAGAGCACGCTCAGGTTCAAATCCTTGAGCAGCGAAAGACTGAAAAGACCCAGAAGGAAAGCCAAAAACATCAGGCAGAGGTCGCTGAGAAAGAGAAAGAGCAAAGCGATGAGGCTTTAGAGCAGCGCCGAGTCGAGTTGCAGCAAAAGCGCGAGGAGGCCCTCCGACAGCGCCAAGCCGCGATGGATGAGGAGAGGCAGGCGAGAGAGCAACGTCGCGCGGGATTGCAGCAGGAACGCGAGCAGGCTGAGCAGAGCAGGGCGGCTGAGCAGCAAGAGCGCGAGGAAGCGCAAAAGCAACCTCAGGACGAGATAGAACACGAGCGGCCAGCGGGTGTCGCGGTGCAGAACGAGCCGGAGATACCGCGGCGCGAGGTCGAGACACACGAGGATCGCGAGAAAGAGCGGCAGAAACGTCGAGCCGAAATCCAAGAACAGCAGCGGAGAACAAATGAGCCGGGAGTGGCACCGACGGCTCAATGATCAGGTGATAGGTCCGTACCGCGGTGATGCGGGACTGAGACTTGAATCGAATGCTTTATTTGAGGTGTGAAAATGTTTCGTCGGAAATCGATATTCGCCCTGATGGCCGCTACGAGCGTTTTATTATACGGACATGGAGCGATTTGCCAGCAGTATTCTGGGCCTCAGGGGTATCGTGAAGGCGGACCTCCTCCAGGTTTCTCCGAAATGCACCAATTGCTTCAGGAGAATACAGAGCGAGCCAAGGAAGATTCATCAAATGCTAGATCCCATATAAACGACTCGGCCGAAGACCTAAAGTTTAACCAGCTAGATGAAGAGAATGAAGCCCCCGTTCATCCTGAAAATCCCGCGATTAATATGAATCGAGAAGACTTGGATGAGGCAGGCGACGATCCGCCACCGGATGGCCAGCTCAATCAAAGCGAAACCTCAAAATCGCAGCATAAGTAGGTCATTGATCGCAAAGGAGGGTATTTTCGTGGTCAATTGGAAAAGCCGAAACCGCAGGCGAGCTTGCAAGGCATTGGCAATCTTTCTCTGGCTCGCATTGGCCGTGATCGCCAACCGCGTATCCTACAACGACGCTCTTGCCGAGAGTAGCGCTGGCACTAACATCAGCGTGGGCATAGGCGCAATCACTGATAGTTTTGATGGGACCAGCGATTCATTTTCATTGGTACAATACCTTAAGCAGAATCCTATCACCTTGCCGAATGTCACGATTCGCCTGATACTTATCGACCATCCGAAGGATGCCGACTATTCGCTGAACGGGAATGTAAAGAGCTCCTTAGGCGTAGCTCGGGCGGCAGAAACCAGTCAGTACGACTATCAGTGGAAGTCAACCGCGAATCTAACGCTCTGGAAGCAAGGATCGCTTGCTCAAGCAATAAACGCTGACTCTGAAGGCTCAAAACAAGTTGCGCAGCCGACGGATCAACCTCGCTCCGCCTGCCTTGTGGATCTGTGGGCGAAGGTCAGGACGCAAGTTGCAGATCGGATAGCAACCGATATTCAGGGAGATGCGAAATGAAAGCAGCATGCTTGGTTGTACTGGCCTTAGTGATCACGGGTTGTGGTTCTACAGATAGCACCACTCAGACCGGCTCAGATGCGTCGCAGCCTGGTGTGGTTGGCAGCGAACCGAACCGAGTAGGCAAAGATGATACTCGTATGGAGCCCTGGCAACGTCTTGATCAGTTCGATCGCAACTATCGCGATTCTTTGGTGCTCGAGAATACACCTAATGGTGAGAAATCACCCCCGCCGCCTCGTCAACTTAACGCAGCTTGGGACTACGTCCTCGCCGGGAACGACTTCGCGGAAATGGGTGATTCAGGAGGCGCCACACAGGCTTACTGGGCCGCTCTCAGATTAGCAGGAAACGCTCAGGGAAGTAGGTCAGATCGCGAGATTGTTCGACGTGCTGCGTATAGTGGCCTCGCCAAGATAGCCAAACAGAAAAACCAGCCACAATGGGCGGAGTTGTTCGATATGTGCGGGGGCCTCTCGGACGCTTACCTTAATGGTGGCCAGGCATCAGAGGACCAAAAGAAGCTGCAGGACCTTCAAGACAAGATTAATTCGGCCAGAGCGGCTGCAGCGCAAGCAAAGCAGCAAGCCGATTCTGCTGTTCATCACCAAGAATTTAGCACGGCGGTTCAAGTACTCTTTATCGGCGTTGGCGCGGCTTTGGGGGGCGTTTCGAGCATTACGCCTGGGTCGACCGGAACGGGCGCTACTCTGCAAGCGGTGAGTGGTGGGCTCAACAGCGTCGACCCAAACCAAGTAGTACAAGTGGCCAACAATGTGTCTTCTATTGAGGATCAGATTAAGCAAGCCAACGACGAGTACGACAAGACAGAGAAAGACATTGATCGCACTGCAACTGCCGCCACAGCCGTCTTAATGGAACCAGACCAGGACTTTGCTATCGAGGCCGGCAAAAGCTTCGCGGCGGAAGAGGCAGGCTTCTATTTGGTCCGTGCCACTGATCAAGCTCCCTACCTGGCCGTCATCGACCGGATCGCTGCGGACAAAATTGAGATCCACCAGGCCGTCCAGCATTGTCGGAGTGCGCAGACGGACGCGGAAAAGAATGATTCTCTCGCGCTGCTGGCGCAACAGCTAAGGGACCATGAGTTATTTGTCGCTCGATACGAGCGTCGGGGAAAGACGCCGCCGCCTTCAAATTCGACCCCTGCCTCCGTCGGCGCTATGTCACCTTCGGCGAGCGCATCAGGCCAGACGGGAGAGAAGTGACCAGAGCGAACGAAGTAGTCGCGTCATCGAGGGCCTGAGAGAGCGTGCGCGAATGAAGTACGGAAAAAAGGATATCTATAACGCGAGCGCAGGCCGTGGAATAGGCTCTGGTTTACCTTGAGCTTTGGTCGTTGATAAAAAGTTCAACAAGGCGTTGGCGAGTCGATCGGCGACGTCGCTCTCAGCGTGCTTCAGGAAATGCGAATACACGAGGAGCGTGATTGCTGGATTGGCGTGGCCCAGCCGATGCTGCACCTCCGTAATGGGAGCGCCATTTGCGATCATGGCGGAAGCACAACTATGACGGAGGGTATGGAACGTTACGCGGCGCAGCTTCGCGCGTGAAAGAGCAGGGTAGAATTGGGTCTGTAGCATCTTCCCATGCGGCATCGGCTTTCCGTCTGTCGTCGGAAATACAAGCCCGTCTTGCGAGATCGGACACTGTAGCTTCCAACGCTTGAGATCGGCGACCAGCAGAGCGGGGATCGAGATCGTTCGGCGGCCCGCTTTGGTTTTCGGAGGGAAGTACCGGGGGCGGATTTCTTCGCCTTGAGGTCGGGCCCAAGAAAGGCTGCGGCGGATCACCATCTTCCCGGAGCCCTCCTTCGGCAGCTCTAGATCAATCCATCGCAGCGCAAGGAGTTCTCCTTGTCTCGCTCCCGTTAGATACGCCATCTCGAAGAGGGTTCGCTCGAAACCGGGCTTTGCTTCCTGCAGCAGAGTTTGAATTTCCTTCGGGCTGAGGACGCTGTCGGGATCGACCGCGTCTGTTCCGGTTCCAATCGGCGAACCATCGACGCTGAGTTCCCGAGCCGGCTGAACCGCACGCTCCACGCTTTCGACCGGATTCCTCGAGTACTGCCCCCGTTTGATTGCTAACCGAAACACCGCACCAACAATCCAGAGAATCCGGTTGATCGTCCGATGCGCATATTTTTCGTCGCGCAGCTTGTCCCGAAGTTTTTCCACGGCCTCGACGGTGATTCGATCGAGCTTTTGTTTTCCGATCACGGGCAAGATCTGTTTGTCCAGGCGGGTTCTAAGATTGAAGGTGTGAGAAGGTCTGCGATCCGACTTGCTTCTGAACCAATCCTCGGCAACTTCGGCGAAGGTTGGCATCTTTGCTGGCTCAACGTATTCGCCGCGGGACGCCTTCTGAGCGGTATCGATTTGGAACTGCTCGGCCTGTTTGCGAGTCTTGAAACGGACGCGTCTGCGCGGCCCGAACAGGCCAAGAGGGCGATAGTCGAGCACCCAAAGGCAGTTGCAATCTTTGCCCGAGCAACTGGCTACGTGGAATTTCCTAATGCTTGCCATCGCGCATCTTCAGGTGGACACGACTAGCGTGATGTCGCTTCCGACATCCACTCTCGCGGAATGGCGAGAAAATGGCGCATATCTATAGCCTTCCGCGGGGCTTTTGAGCGAGCGCGCGCTCGACGTCGCTCAACCTGAAGCGGACGTACTTTCCGAGCCTGACGCTCGGTATTCGACCCAGCCGCTCCTCAGTGCGTATCCAGGACTCCGGTAGATTCAGATGCGCGGCTAACTCACTGGCGGTCACAAGGTTTATTGCGCTACCAGTCTTACTTTCTTGTTCGTTCGTTTTGGCCGTGGTCTCGACTAGTAAGCGTGAAGCGAGGACAAGCAGCAGACCTGGAATCTGATCGAGCGAGATCCGACGGGCCCACTCGACGACGGCCGGATCGTTAATTGAATTTCCCTCTGCCACAACCACCTGCCATCCACGCGAAAAGAACTCGTTCAGCCATTTCCTTCCGCACCCTCCTCCGCAATCACTTCAGCCTTCCTTCCGGTCAGTCTCTCCCATCGCGAGATAGCCACGTCGACAAAGCGGGGCTCCAGCTCGATCGCATAGCATCGACGCCCAAGCTGCTCAGCCGCGATCAGTTGCGATCCGCTGCCAGAGAACGGTTCGTAGCAAAGATCATCGGGACGGGTGTGCAACTCCATTGGAATCGCAAAGAGCCGGTTCGGCTTAGAGGTTGGATGTTCGCTGCTCTCGATCTCGGCGTTCGGAACCTGCCACACCGTGCCGGGATTACCGTACTTGTGGTCGACGGCTGGCTTCTGGCCTTTGATCCAACCGAAGAGGCACGGCTCGTGTGACCACATATAAACCGAGTAAGTCAGGACGGGTCGGCTCTTGAACCAGACGATCTGTTGGTGATTGAAAGCGCCGACTTCGTTCCAGACGCTCTCCAGCATCGCCTGCCTGGCCGACGCGTGCCAACAGTACCAGGCGGCGTTGGGTGCGATAGCGCGTTCGATCGCTACTTTGTAAAAGGCTAGATAGAACGATCGCCCGCCATCGCCGCCGCCATCCTCGTTGTCGAAGGTGGTTCGGCCGGCTTCGTGATAGACCTTGGACCAGTCCTTATCGCGGTTGGCCTTAGCCCTGTTCGCTCTGGTCGCCGGATGCGAGCCACCTGAGTAGCCGACTGCGTAGGGTGGGTCAGTCGCGAACAGGACGGCACGTTCATCGCCCATCAAGCGTGAAACGTATTCCGGGCTCGTAGAATCGCCACACATGAGCCGATGCTTGCCCAATTGCCAGATCTGCCCCAAACGCGCCACAGGGCTGGCCGGTGGCGCGGGAATAGCGTCCTGTGGGGCGACCTCGCCCAAGCCGAGGCGTGTGAGTTCCTTGGGATCGAACGCCGCCAGTTCGGCGAGCGCGCCCAGTTCGCTTATTTCCAGCTTGAGTAGTTCGTCGTCCCAACGGGCTTCCTCGCCAGCGCGATTGTCCGCGATGCGGTAGGCGCGGCATTGGGCCTCCGTCAAATCGGCTGCGACGTGCACTGGGACCTCGAGAAGGCCGAGTTTGCGCGCGGCCAGCAGGCGAGTGTGACCCACCACGATAACGCCCTCGGCATCGACGACGATGGACTGGCGCCAGCCAAATTCCTTGATGCTCGCGGCGACCTTGTCGATCGCGGACTGTGGGATCTTCCGCGGGTTCTTCGCGTAAGGAACTGGGCGATCGATAGACCAGAATTCAATCTCCATCACGAGACGGTTTCCTCCTCATCAACGCCATCGAGAAAGTCCGCGAAGAGATCTTTCTGCGCGGGATTGAGCGATTTGACTTTGCTGCGGCTCGCCGGCGAGAGGCCGAACTCAATTTCGATTTGGTGCATCGCTTTCGAGCACATCGAAATCACGCTCATATACGGGTTGATGTAGGGGTTGCCAACGCCGTTGGCGCGCACCACCACGCCACTCTGGTTGACCGCGCGCGAGGCAAGATCGCGCTTGGAGTACCAGATGCACCAGGTACCAAACATGGTGAGGTCGAGGGCGGTCAGTAGACCGGCTTTGATCAGGCGCCGGCCTTCTGTTGACCAAGCGCGCTTACCTTCCTCGTCGAGAAACTCAGGCGCAGGCGGCATTCGCTTGAGCAGCGGACTCGAGGCCTCTGCGGAGTTGAGCGGACTCCTGCTGCCATGCAGGATCTTCAGCGTCGACGGCATAGGCCTGCGTCCTCTCATCCCTCCCACCTCCACATCACCATCGCACCCCCCACCCCTATGAATTCATTACACTCACACGCTTGGCTGGCGTACGGTCAACGATCGCCGACTCCCAGAGATTTGACCCCCCCTATCCCTCCTGCCACTCGAGTTTGTCGTTTCCGCACTCCGTTCGTTCTGTTTAAGCCCGTCAGTTCGCTGGCTGTTTGAAAAAGCAGAACACCTTCTAGACGTATTACAAACGTCCGTCCGTATTTTCGACTTTTCGTCTGCTCAATCTGGTCTGCCCCTAGTTACTGGAGCTGTCGCCCGTCGCAGCGCCGCTTTTCAGCCGCTTATTGTCGAGATTCTCGAACAGCATGAATTGCGGAATAAATGCGGTCTTTACGCTTACATTCGCTATCCCATTGCGATTTTTAGCGACGATTAATTCAGCCCTTCCTTTGTCGAAGGAGTTTTTGTTGTAGATCTCGTCGCGATAGATGAAGATCACAACATCGGCATCCTGCTCGATGGCTCCCGATTCGCGTAAATCGGCGAGCATCGGTCGCTTGTCTTCGCGGCCTTCTACCCTTCGATTGAGTTGAGAGAGAGCGATCACTGGCACCTTCAGTTCCTTTGCAAGAGCCTTGAGCGAGCGCGAGATTTCGGCGACATCGAGATCGCGCCGTTCGCTCCGAGAAGCTGTCTTCATGAGTTGCAAGTAGTCCACGACGATCAGGCCGACGTTCTTTTGCTCGCGGAAAAGTCGCCGACACTTGGCCCTCAGCTGCATAGAAGAGATATCGGCGTTGTCGTCGACGAAGATCTGTGGAGCTATGCTGATCTTGGCGGCAGCGGCCGCAAGCTTCGAAAGATCGCTATCACTCAAAAGACCTGCTTTGATCTTGGCGCTATCGATCCGGGCCTCTGCTTCAAGCATTCGCAAAGCGAGGCTGACGTCTGACATCTCCAGAGAGAAAAAAGCGGCTCCACATGATCGGTTCTGAGCAATCGCATTGTGCATTGCGACATTCAGAGCAAGCGCGGTCTTGCCCATAGAGGGACGGGCCGCGATTACGATCAGTTCGCCGGGTTGGAAGCCGCTAGTCAGTTCGTCGATTTCGCTAATCCCGGTGGGCAATCCACTCACTTCGCCTTTGTGCTCTTGAAAGAACTCGACGCGCTTCAGAGCTTCTCTAGTCAGTTCCATTGAGCTCACGAATGAACTTCGGTTCTGTTTCTCTGCGATGTTGAAGATCTCGGCTTCGGCACGCTCCAGCAATCCGCTCGCGCCATCGTGACCGGTTTCGAATGCGCTGGATGCTATTTCGGTCGCGATCGTCGCCAGCCTGCGGAGCACGGATGTGTCGCGCACGATTCGCGCATAGTGCCGCACAAAAGTGGCAGTGGGCACGGCTATCGCTAGCTCGGCGATGTAAGAAGGTCCACCGATCGCTTCTATCTGACCGTTGCCACGAAGCTCAGCCGTCAGCGTGATCGCATCTATGGGTGTTTTCGCTTCGTACAGCTTGAGCATGGCGCGGAATATTGTGCGATGACTCTCGCGATAGAAATCATCCGTGGTTAGGTTGTCGATCACAGTGCTAAGAGCGACATCGCTGTCCAGGAAGATCGCGCCCAGCACCGATTGTTCAGCTTCGAGATTGTGCGGAGGAACTTTGAGCAAGGGATCAGGAGCGGTCGTCACGTTTGGGCTCCTTCGCGAACCTTGCGCAAAGCTTCAGCTGCATCTTCATAAGCCGGACCAACGCCGCGGTTTTCTGCGGCGGACGGTGCAACGGTCCATTCGTTCTTCCAAGCCTCATCGGGTCCGAAAAATCGAACTGCTTGCATGACGAGACTGGAGGCTTCGATGTGCTTTTGCTGTACGTAGTGGCGATAGCGTTCAACTCCAGCAATCATGTCTCCGGCGCTGACGCCTCGTTTGATCGAAGCGTTCCATGCGGAACGTGCTCTTTTCTCGGGGTTATCACCCTCGCGTTTTGGGTAGAGCTTCCACGCTCGCTCGAAATCATGAACATCGGATGGGGCCACACTTTTGCCGCGCGACTTCTTTCGCGCAGAATTGGTATTCTGGTTCTGCTTCTGCTCCTGATTCCTGAGCGATATCTCATGCGAGATGGCATGGGCGAAGGCTTCAGCGAAGGCTTGCGACTTGCCTTGCATCCGCTCAAGCGCCGACTGAATGTGTTGAATTGCTCGGGTTCGTAACTCACATTCAGGCAAGTCGCGTATCGCGTTAGCCCAGCTCTTGACGACATTCAGAGATGCCGGCGGATTGTATTCGACAGCCTTCGGAACGAACACCAACCGGGCCTTCCAATCGGCTCTCACCATTCCTAGTGACATCACTTCCGAGTAGGCTTCGCGCATGGCTTCCAACGGCCAAGCGAGTGCTTCGGCTAATGAAGCTTCGCCCGCTTTGAAGAGACCCGGAACGATGCCGGTCTGGTCTCCGAACAACAAATAAAACCACAGAGTCTGAGCATTCGGTTGTGCGGCGGTCAGCTTCTTGAATTTTTCGTCGAGCCAGACTCGAATATGAACCGAGCGATAAACGCCGCCCCTGGCCTTTGGTCGCTTCGGAGTCATCATCTTCTTAGGGGAGCCTTCGCGCCAGCGACACGATTTTGGCGGAGCCAACTTTGGGCGATAGTAGGGATAGCCTCAACTCGCTCGCCGCGACCTGAGCTCCGGATCGCTGAATTGTCTTGAGTGCTGTTTGTCTTCTGACCCATCGATCGAAGGATCGATGAAGCAGTGCGCATAAGATAGCGCAGGCGGAAAAGTTAAAGCGCTTTATTTCGAGCGCACGCGCTTTAATGATCTGTATCTTCGGTATTTCCCCAATAACTCGAGCTCGTGCACTGTCAAGTCGCGAAGGAGGAACTCAACTGGATATCGCTCAGGGCCACCCTTTATACGAACGATTTCCTTGCGATCTATCAAGCGCCTGCCATCGCATGAGTCTTTTGATGAACTACGGCCGGCTGGTGGAAGTTGATGGTGTGCTGCGTCGCTGATCGCATCTGCCAAAGACAAGAACATCGAAAATGGCGTCATGGCCTGAGCTAGTTCCCGAAGTTCCGTTCTCTCGGCAGCATTCTCGAAGTCAACCAACTCCATAGGCATAGCGTCTTCTTCAAGCTGAATTCCCTGCTCCTCGAGCATTGCGAAAGCGGCGTAAAGGTGCGCGACCGGCTTAAATTCACTCCAATACCGCCCCACACTTACTTCTCTCATTGACAACGAATTCGGATTGCCAATGGATCTCTGTGACTCAGTGAAGATCGCCTTGCTCACGCTGCGATGTTCGGGCCGATATAGACCGCACCTGAGTGCAAACCTCAACACGTCGCCAGCGACCATGCCTTTCCGTGCCTGCGTGCGTGCGTCATCTAAGATGCTCGTGCGCCCGACCGTCGAAATCTTCCGCAATAGGAGTAGTTCGAGCTGGTCAAGGTGCTGGCGATCATCGGGAACTAGGTCTTTAGCTGCATTTGCCGCGTCAGGTGAGTTCAGGCCCTGCGTCGAAAGCTCATAGAGTAATCGTCCACGCGACTCGGCTCCGTCTTCGTCGGCATTTGGATAGGCCATCACGCAGAACACTTCTGTGCGACCGAAATGAAAGGTCGGGTCTTTTGAAAGACTGGTTATGTTGAAAGTTGGCATTTGCGATCTGTTTTCCTCGTCTCCGGATCATTCGCTCCGTTGAGGAATCCATAGAATTGTCGGCGCAGAGAAGCCCCCGATCTCGTGCTGCATTCTACTTCGCAATATTGCAGACGTCTGCAAAATGGTAACCTCAGCGACTCGAGGTCCGTAACGCCCGAGTTCATTATGGAACTTCAAGATGTCGGCCGGACCGCCTTCCCGCTTTTGAGGAGTTACACCACCTTATGAATCCTGGACTCGGCATTTGAAGAATGTGTCGTCTGAAAAGCAACTCCCACCTTATGGAGTCCACAACACTTCGAGAAAAAATATATCATAGTCTGCTTTGTCTTATTGTTCATCCTGCGCATATCTAGTTAGTGTCCCTTGGCCCTCCGCAACAAAGTAAGTCGTATGTAAGTGCCTGTCTAATAGAAGGCTGTGGATTGTGTGGATAAATGTACGGAAGTTGCTTGTTAAGGTAGTCAATTCGCGCAAGGCTCTTCAAGTGAGACGATCGAACTAGAAAGGATCTATTCCACATGCTAGGCACGTGCGCCTTGCTGATCCCTGCGAGTAAGGAAGCGATGGCAGGCTCCTTACACGAGCCGCCTCATATTGAGACGCCTGAAGCAACATTCAGATGAAGCGCCATGAGGCCGAAGCCGTAGAAAACGTCGAAAGAGCCGAGGTCACATGCTAGACGCAAAAGACCGTGATCCTTCAGACGAGCGAGCCGTCTTGGACGCAATACTCGCTTCGCGAGAGGTCTACCCAGACGAAGAGTTCCAGATTTGGGCCAATGCTTGGCTCAGCGGTCGCGACCGTGAACAGGTTGCCGCGGAGACTACTGAGAAATCGATTAGAATAGCTTGGTTGCTTCCGCAACCGTTCGGGGACGAGTGGAAGTTACGAGTAATCGAGATGATATTCAGCGGTGTGACTGGTGAGGAGCTTTACGACAAGGCCTTGAAGCCTTCTGAGGTCGACGCCGACTCGGGCGAGATACCTACTTCGGTGGACCTGGAGGCGGAAGTGACCATGCTCGCCGTATGCTCCGCTCTTTCCGCTACTCAAGCCGCTTATGCTTATGCATCGGAGGCCCTCGACGCAGCCTCTCCCGAATCGTCACGGGAGCGCGTGAGAGAAGTACTGGCCGTTTCAAGCACTTATGCCAAACGTTCGCTGCGGACTGTAAGCGGCTGCGGACGAAGTAGACAGACCTCTTGCTGCGTGGATCAGCGTGATCGTCGTCGAAAGACAACCATGAGGACAAAGAGTCCCGGCAGAAACACGAGCGCAGGGCGTCGAGGCGCCGGGCGAGGCAGTCGTGATTAGCGTCCGAATTAACCGACCACCCGGAACAATCCCAAGCGGCGGGTAGCGGTCGAATAGTAC
>Ga0070731_10003323_pt1 | contig 14604 bp, 10 predicted proteins | sample Coa_R1_2_FD_66448 | JGI IMG/M metagenome (GOLD analysis project Ga0070731, IMG submission 66448) | Surface soil microbial communities from Centralia Pennsylvania, which are recovering from an underground coalmine fire - Coalmine... | ecosystem: Environmental > Terrestrial > Soil > Unclassified ... | reverse complement strand
GAGTTTGCGCCGGTTTGCGACCTCACTTGCCGCGGTTGCTAAGACACACGTCGAACCACGGCACACCTGCGCAAAACGGGCATTTATAACACGTTAGATTGGTCGGGTCAAACCCATAAGGCCGGAAGACGGCAAGCCACGTCCCATAACGGGACAAGTAGCATGCCGGAGACTAAGGAATTCGACCCTTGTGGGGACAGTCGCCCTCGCGGCGCTGACTCACCGCGCCGCAGTTAGCTTATTTCAACTCCACATTCATCTTAAGGTTGTACGCAACAAACGCCCACTCGTCCGCCGTCTCGTCGATGAGCTTTGAAATCGGCTTTCCCGCCCCATGTCCCGCCTTCGTCTCAATCCGGATCAGCACCGGCGCCGGTCCCGCCTGGTCCGCCTGCATGGTTGCCGCGAACTTGAAGCTGTGTCCAGGCACGACCCGATCGTCATGGTCAGCCGTCGCAATCATCGTTGGCGGATATTTCGTCCCCGGCTTCAGATTGTGCAGCGGAGAATACGCGTACAGCCACTTGAAGTCCTCGGCGTTATCAGAAGAGCCATAGTCCGATGTCCACGCCCATCCAATCGTGAACTTCTGAAACCGCAGCATATCCATCACACCCACGAGCGGAAGGGTCGCTCCGTAGAGGTCCGGACGCTGCGTTAGGCAGGCTCCAATGAGCAACCCGCCATTGCTCCCGCCGCGGATTGCGAGCTTCGGCGTCGATGTATATTTATTCGCGATCAGCCACTCCGCCGCCGCTATGAAGTCATCGAACACGTTCTGCTTGTGCCCCTTCGTCCCGGCCAGATGCCAGTCTTCGCCATATTCGCCACCGCCTCGCAAGTTGGGCTGCGCGTAAATGCCTCCCATCTCCAGCCAGACCACGTTCGGAACCGAGAATGTGGGTGTCAGCGAGATATCGAACCCTCCATACGCATAGAGCAGCGTCGGATTTTGCCCGTCCAGCTTCAGCCCCTTCTTGTAGGTCAGGAACATCGGTACGCGGGTTCCGTCCTTGCTGTTGTAGAACACCTGCTTGGTCTCATATTTTGAAGCGTCAAAATCCACTTTCGGCTGCCGGAACAATGAACTCTTGCCTGCTCCCGGCTCATATCTGTAAATCGTCGTTGGCGACACAAAGCTAGTGAAAGAATAAAAAGTCTCCTTATCTTTCCGCTTCCCGCCAAATCCTGCCGCCGTCCCGATGCCGGGCAGATCCACATTGCGCACGAACTTCCCGTTAAGGTCGTGCACGCGAACCTCTGTCCGCGCATCCTTCAAATACCGAAGCAGAAACAGGTTGTCGATCACGCTCACGCTCTCCAGCGTGTCGCGCCCTTCCGGAACCACAGTCTTCCAGTTGCTCCGCTCGGCGTGCTCGGTATCGATCGCAATGAGTTTTCCTCGCGGCGCATCCAGATCAGTTTCGATCCAGAACACCGGCCCATCGTTGTCCACAATGCGATAGCGTGCATCAAAATCGTCCAGCAGTCGCACCACCTCCGAGTCCGGCTTCGTCAAATCCTTGTAATACAGCCGCGTCTTCGGCGATGTCCCCTGCGATACCGTGATCACCAGATATCGCCCGTCGTCCGTCACGTCTCCGCTGAATAACAGTTCCTTGTTATCTGGACGCTCGTAGATCAGCTTATCTTCCGCCTGCGCGGTCCCTACCTTGTGGTAATAGAGCTTCTGAAAATAATTCGCGTCCCGCATTGCCGTGCCTGTCGGCTCTTCGTAACGGCTGTAAAAAAATCCTTTGCCGTCCTTCGTCCACGAAGCTCCGGAAAACTTCACCCACTTAATCAGATCCGGTAGATCTTTTCCGGAATCGACGTCGCGCACATGCCACTCCGTCCAGTCCGATCCCGAAGCCGCCGTGCCGTATGCCAGCAGCTTGCCATCATCGGTCAACGCTCCTCCCGCCAGCGCCACCGTTCCGTCCGACGACAACGTATTCGGATCGAGCAGCACTCGCGGCTCCGCCGTCAGCGACTCCGCCACCAGCAACACGTTCTGATTCTGCAGTCCGGTATTGTGTTGATAGAAATACCGGCTGCCTTCCTTCTCCGGAACGGTGAAGCGCTCATAGTTCCACAGCTTTAACAATCGGTCGCGAATCGCTCCTCGATACGGAATCTGATTCAGATATCCGAACGTCAGCTTGTTCTCCGCCTCCACCCAGGCTTTCGTGTCCGGAGAATCCGTGTCCTCCAGCCACCGGTACGGATCCGCCACCTTCGTCCCGTGATAATCGTCCACCTGATCGACCGTCTTCGCCTTCGGATACTCCAGGGGCGTTCCGTTCGTTTGAGCTGCGATCGGAAGTGTCACTCCCAACGCAACGATCGCAGTGGCCAATCGCAAAAGATTCTTGCCAGATGAGTTCATGTGCCATGTCCTCCAAACAAAGACGAACTATTGTGCACGAAGTCTCTTCGTTTCGTCACGAATCGAGTCTGCAGCCGCGGCTTTAGGCCATCCTCGTCTTGCGTCTGCCTTTGCGCACGGCATATAGTGTTTCGGCCATGGAGGCCCCCCCGATGAAATCCCTTTCCCTGATCCTTCTCGCTTGCTTGTTTTCCGTCCCCGCATTCGCCTCGAAGCAATATTCTTACTATCGCGTCGGCAATCCCAATGACGTCACCACGACAACCACCCCCGGCACCATGCTCGAAGGTGGTGGAACCGATGTCGACGCCGCCTATCAGTGGATGTGTCAGATGAGCGGTAATGGCGATTTCCTGGTTATTCGCGCCACCGGAACGGATGCGTATAACCCTTACATCCAGCAGCTTTGTCCGAACGAGAACTCCGTTGCCACTCTGATCATTCCGAATCTTGCAGCCGCCAACGATCCCTTCGTCGCGACTACGATTTCGCAAGCCGAAGCGATTTTTATTGCTGGAGGCAACCAGGCCGACTACATCAACTTTTGGCAGGGAACTCCTGTCCAAACCGCCCTCAATAATCTCATCGCAAAAGGAGTTCCCATCGGAGGCACCAGCGCCGGCATGAACGTACTCTCGCAATTCGTCTACACCGCTCTGCTGAGCCAGGGCGTCACGTCCAGTCAGGCTCTCGCCAATCCCTATACAAAGTACATCACTCTCGGCGAGAACTTCGTGAACATCTCGATCCTTCAAGGATTGATCGACGATCCTCACTTCGTCACGCGGGATCGCATGGGTCGTGATCTTGCCTTCCTTTGCCGCATCTACAACAACGGTTGGTCCAGCCTGCCGCGCGACATCGACATCGATGAACAGACAGCACTGCTACTCGATAGCAAAGGGAATGGAACCGTCGTGGGCATTAGCACCGTCTATTTCCTGCAGGCGCCCGGCGCTCCTCAGGTCTGCCAACCCGGAGTACCGCTTACCTATCAGAACATCTCGGTCTACCGCATCGCAGCCGGAGGCACTTTTAGCCTCTCGACCTGGAAAGGTTCCGGCGGCACATCCTATACGGTTTCCGCCAACACCGGCGTGCTGAGTTCAACGCAGGCTGGCGGCGCAATTTATTGATTTGAACAACGGAAAGGCCCGCGCTCAATTACCCGCGCATGGTTGCCCCACCCTTGGCTCTTTTTTGAGAGAGGGTGATTTTGACTGTGCTCAAAAATTGGAGCGGGCCGGTATGCGGTCGCGAAGTCGAAAGGCCTCACCCGCATTTCGAGTGAGGCCATTCTTGTGCAGGAAATCCGGCGTCAATTCCTAATTCTGCCGCAGCGCGGTCATCGGAATCGGAATGTCGTAGGTCTTGGCTCCTACTCCGACTCCTCCGATGCATGTGTTCGGAGGAACTGTGCACTCGGTCCGCGTGCCTTGGCACTCTGCCGCCCAGAACATGTACCCGAGCATTCCTGAAGTCGTCCCGGCACCTGCCGGAGCCACCGTCTCCACAAATGTCCCAGTCGAGTTCTCGAGAGATGCGCTGAAATTCGTGCACTCCGGCGTTGGATTTCTTCCAGTCACCAGATAGACGCTCCCGGTAAACTTCGCCGGCGCCAGCGGCCCAATCGGCGGACTGTACTGCGGTTTGCCGTCCACATGCTCCAGCCAGTTTGACTCGGCCGCCGACGTGCCGGGCTGCTTGTTCGGTACCATCGCATTGGCATAATCCAGAACCGGAGTGGACGTCGTGAGCCAGCTCGCCGTCGCCTTCTGGCAAAGTCCAATCAAGTACCGGTCGCCCGCGGCAAGATCGATGGTCAGCCGCGCTGCCGGATTCGCTCCGGTCGCATCATACGGAATCACCGACCGGTAAGCATTGATGAATGCCTGCAGCGCCGTAAGGTTCGGGCTCGAGCTGTTCTCATAGTCGATTTCAATTCCTACCCCAAGGCTCTGCGCCAGGGCGGCTGCATTCAATCCCAGTTGTGAGGCATTCTGCGTGAGCGCTTGGTCCCAATACGTCGTGTACGTCACCCCGCCAATCGAAAGCATGACGCGCACGCCGTGGCTCGTGAAGTAATTCACTACCGCTGCATTTATTCCGACCGGCACGCCGTTCGTGTCGCCGGAATCGTTCGTTCTGTTGAGCAGCTTCAGCGGCTGCACAAAGCTCAGCACGACCAGATTCACCGACGGCAATCCCGATCCATCACCGCGATCGATCAGCCAATGATTCGCCGTGTCGAAATCGGTCATGTTCCGCACCGTTGACCACGTGCAATAGTCGTTGCTGCAATGCCACGCTCCGTAAACTTGGATTTGCGCTTGAGCCCGTGCGCAAACCAGCAGGCAAACCGCGACCGCCAGCATCATTGCGAATCTCACTGCTCGCGTCATAAGACTTTCTCCTTCACATTTTCAGGGAGGGCGTTGGGAGGGCGTTTCGTCGCACACGAATATTTGTGCGGCCTGATTCTATCCGTCTTTCCGATACGCGCAGCAGGAATTCGTGATTGTGTCCGGAAATCGTATCGCCTGATTGCAAAACCGAGCACATTCCGTGCAGAAAATTACAACTTTAGAGCCGCCGTGGAGGTGCAGTTCGTTGCGTCTCCTCCGTCTCTTCGCCCGGGGAAAAAGTGGGGTGCCCCATCCTTGTCACGCTCTTTGTGACGGGATGGGCAGTGACCCTTTGAACTCTCAATCTTGAAGTGTCGCTAGAAGATGAAGCGCACGTGATGCTTGCACGAATCGCTTAACTCCGGGTCGCAATGCGCGTGAAACACATGTGCCCCAATTCCGATTCCCAGCGCTGCACCGGCGAACATGTCCGACGCCCAGTGATCGCGCGCCATGAAGCGGGTCACTGTCACCGTCGACGCAACGGTGTACGCCAGCACCTGCACCCATTTCTGTGAGTACTCGTGCGACACAATCGTCGCCATCGCGTAGGTAAACATTGCGTGCCCGCCCGGAAACGACGTGTTGATCGCACTATGCTTCAGGAAGTCCCCATGCCCGTTGCCTTCTCCGGGGCGGTCCCGTGCTGCGATCAATTGCATAGGGGTATAGATCAGGAAAGTGTCGACCAGCGTTTCCAGTTCCAGCTTCCCCGTCTCTTTCGCGTGAGGATGGTCGCCCTTGATCCCATAAATCCACACCGCCCCCAGCGTCGCGCCCAGAGTCCCAATTCCGATGTCCGATGTAGCCTGATAGAAAGTGTAGTGCGACGCCGAGATATGGGTTTCGATCTTCCGGTCCTCAATCAGAAGGGCGGTCGTGCCGGCCAACACTACGGCGTCCCACTTGAAATTCGATGGCTTGAAGGGCGCGCGATAGAGTTCTTTCTGATCTTCCAGCGTCCGCTTGATCGAACGCATCACCAGACCGTGATGCTCCGGCTCCGTCGATTCAGGAGCAGCTGTTGTCTGTCCTGCGCTCGCGTCTGGATCGAACGTCCCGGGCGGAAGAGTCGCCACATCAAACCGCGGCGCTCCCGCGTAGGCCACGACATCCTGTGTTGGAGTTGGTGCGGACGGCAATGAGTCGAATGACTCCGTTTGGCCGGCGGCGCTTCCTGAGACAATCGCGCCGGTGACTAGAAGCAATAGAAATCTGCAGGCGATTCCAGGCGAAAGGTGCAAGCTGTGCTCTCCGGATAACTTCCTAAAGCTCCGCTTGGATGCATTCTTCGCTCAGGAGTTTGATCGCTTCTTTTCCTCGAATGGTCAAAAGGCGGGGCATGCGCGGTTCACGGCTCCGGTGAACCCTGTAGGCGCGCGTCCTCATTCGCACCAACTCCGCGCTAGACGAACGCATCTGACTTTCCGCGATTTGGTTTGTCCGTCTTTGGTTTCCGCTCCCAGCATTCCAATCGCGGCAAGTTGGTCTCAATTTCTATGTGCCTTTTGGTGGCGTCCGTTTGCTCCTCGTTGCAAGCGCGATCTATATCGGCTTGGCTCCGCCCGCAACCTTTATCTTCAGATGAGCTCGCAACTCCGGCAGTATTTCTCCCGAAGATTGACACGAATCAAGGTGATTTCCGCAAGACAGTCGTAGGCGCGATTCTGAATCCGGACCCGCCGCCGACGGGTTCATCCCCAGTTTTCAGGAGCATCCGTTGGTTACTGCTGTGGGCGTCGTGACACTGCACACAGCTGCCTTTCACGGACGGTGTATGTGCGCCGAATGCTGCGCCTTCCTGATGGCACGCAGAACAGATCTTCTCCTTCGGCATCGATAGACTGATCGTGGTCATGTCGCCCTGCGTCATGGCTAGGTGGCAAACGTTGCAAGGGCTTTGCATCGCCGAATGCACCGACCGACCACGCAACTTCTCCGCGTGACAAGTAGTACAGTCCGAGTCCTTCCCGATCGTCCCCGGATGCTCCACGCCCCTTGCGTGCGGCGCGCCCAGGAGGAAAAAGAACAGGGCCGGCACGGAAGCGATCGCCGTTGCCCGCCGATTCGTGGTCGTCATAATGTCCGACGATTGTAGAAACGGGGCATGGACGAATCATTACCCGAAAACAACTACTCGTGATTTGCATCACGCACGAGTGCGACCCAGATCACACTCCCCGCGTATTCTGCCAAGTTGAGAGTCTTTAAAACTCAAAATTGTTCCGTACAGCCCTTTCTCGCGCCCCCTACACGAGTCGACGGATAGCCTCTAACTCCTGGTCTGTCTATAGATGGTCTTATCCATGTGATCTGGCCGATCGCAAGACAGAATCCGAAAGGGAGTTGGCCATGCAATTATTCAATTCGCGTCCTGCAAAACGAAATTGGCTGAGGTTCGCCATGAAACTCGGGCTTCTCGCGACCGATGCCGCCGTGTGGGCTTCGCTCAACCGCATGCTCAGTGACCGTGAGGATGTCCGCTCGTCGCTCCACCCTCGAGATCGCATGGCCGCCGACCTTGACCGTCGCGGATGGTCGCACACCACGACTTTCCTGACCGGAATCGGGATCGGAGTTGGGCTCGGCATCCTCTTCGCTCCGATGCCCGGCGAGCAGGCCCGCATTGCGATCCGCGATACCGCACGCAACATCAAAACCAAAATGGATGACGTTGCCGGCTGGACGCGCAGGGGGTCGACTTCCGCCCATCGCCGCTCCACCGGAACCTACGCTGACTGAAGAGTCGTAAATTTCAACTTCGTGCTGATCCGCACGAACTTCACTTTTTGTTGAGGATACGCAATGAAAACTCCATTCCTGATCGGCCGCATTCTTTTCGGGGGATATTTCCTGTATAGCAGAATCAATCATTTGACGAAGCGCAAGGAAATGGCGAGCTACACGGCCACGAAAGGAGTTCCGGCCCCGGAACTCGCGGTTGCCGCGAGCGCGGTGCCGCTGATTGCCGGCGGCGCGAGCATGCTGCTCGGCCTCAAGCCCAAGTGGGGAGCCGCTGCTCTGCTCGGATTTCTCGCCGGCGTCTCGCCCATCATGCATGACTTCTGGCGCAACGAAGATCCCAACGAGCGCATGAACAATATGGTGAATTTTATGAAGAACCTGGCGCTGGCTGGCGGAGCACTTGCCCTCATGGGTGTCGAGGAGCCCTGGGAAGCCAGCTTGCGCAAGCCCCGACTCTCCGACAAAGTTCGAAGGATGGGCCGCCAGTTGGCCGCTTAAAAGCTCGCCTCCAAGCGGACGAATGCCTCCGTCTTCCCTCAGTTCGGGCGGAAGCATTCGTCCGTCCCGCCCGGTGACAGGTGGTCTAGTTCACGACTTGCGTCACTATCGAAGACTTGCTGCTGGCGGACTTGCTATCGCCGTTGTAGGTAGCCGTAATCGAGTGACTTCCCACCGCGAGATTCGACCTGGTTATCGTTACCACCGCTCCACTTATCGTTCCTGACCCAATCCAAGTCGATCCATCTCTGAACGTGACCGACCCCGTTGGCGCATACGGTCCCGAGGATTTCACTGTCGCCTTTATCGTAACCGCCTCGCCAAAGGCAGACGGATTCGGGCTGCAAGTAAGGGTTGTGGTCGTCGGGTAAAGCTGGACGACCTGGGTGGCATATCCCGTGCTGGTGGCGAACATGCTGTCGCCCACGTAGACCGCCTTCATTCCGTGCGATTTTGCCGTGAGCGTCGACGTGGTAAAGGTCGCCTTACCGCTACTCAGCCCGACCGAAGCCAGCAATGTGCTTCCATCGTAGAACTTCATGAGCTCTCCATTCGGAATCGCACCGAAATTGGAGGTAACGGTGGCGGTAAAGGTCACGGACTGGCCGACGAACGTAGGAGACCCCGAAGTGGTCAGCACAGTCTTCGTGGGATCTACAACGGTTTCAAGGAGACCCACCGAACGGCTCGCCTCGGCTGTATGCAATTCGCCCGAATAGGTGGCAGTGACAGTATGAGTTCCAGCGGTTTTGTACGTGGTCGAATAGGTAACCTCATTCCCGGATAAGCTGACCGTCGCGAGCGGATCATCACCGTCGGCAAACGTTACCGTACCGTCAGAAGAGCCGGCCACTTTAGCTGTGTAAGTAACGCTTGTGTAGAGCGGTACCGGGTTCTTGCTCGAAGTAATCGAGGTCGTGGTGGCTGGCGCCCCGCTATTGTTGAACATCACGCCAGCCTGGATGTTTTCCGCTGGGCAGTCGAGATAGTTGCAGCCGTGTGTGACCAAGAGGTCAGGCTTGCCGTCGTTGTTCAGATCTGCGATCGAAAGTGATGTTGGTCCGCCATACGTGCCCACCATGAAGAGTATTTTGCTGGCCTGGAACGTCCCATCGCCATTTCCCACAAGCGCGAAAAGATTCGCAAGGGCACTGCCGCACCCTACGGTACTCTCATTACAGAAAGCAGGTATAACCAAGTCGAGTTTGCCGTCCCCATTTATATCCACCAGCGTCATACCGTTCTCAATCGTACCGCCCACGTCGTACGCAGTCGCCGGATTGAACGTTCCATCGCCGTTTCCGAGTAAGACGCCCACGCTACTCTCGAACTGGTCTCCGCAGTTCTGCATGGCGCAGCTATTTCCCACCACCAGATCCAGCTTGCCTTCTCCATTCAAATCGACAGCTACGATGGAATTCGCTCGGAATCCTCCCGACGCATAGCCCACCGCTGACTTGAACGTCCCATCACCTCGCCCAAGCAGCACTCCGACTTGATGGCCTTGGTCATAAGTAGTGCAACCGTTTGGACTGCATTGATTGGCTACGAGCACATCAGGCTTGCCGTCCCCGTTCACATCGGCGATCGTGACCGCGAACGCTGCATAGCCTCCGCTGCTGTAACTCACCGCTGGCTCGAAAGTGCCGTTACCTTTGCTCAACAGCACGCCGACGGTACCTTCCAAAGTACAAGAAGAAGTCGGACAGTCATTCACCACCACCAGGTCTGGCTTGGCGTCAGCATTCAAATCAGCCACAGCGATCTGAGCCGGGCTCGAGCCACCGCTGCTGTAGAGAACGCCAGCTTTGAAGGTGCCGTCGCCATTGCCCAGCAGCACCGCAATTGCTCCCTGCGCACACGTCGCGCCGCACCCAGTTACCACCAGATCGAGTTTGCCGTCGGCGTTCAAATCGGCGAGGGTCACCCGTTCCACAGCAGAGAGACCCGTACTGATCGACCGCGGCGCTCCGAAACTTCCGTCGCCATTGCCCAGCACCAAGCTAACCGTGGTGGGGTCGTCGTTAACCAGAACCAGATCTAAATTGCCGTCGCCATTTACATCGCCGATGGCAGGAGCAGGCGGTATGGAACTGGCGGAAACCCCGGTGTCGTGGTTAACCACGGATAGAAAACGCAGCGGACCGCTAATAGCCGGCGTTGCGCTCGGAGTGGCAGACGCGGAATCAGGAGATTGCTTACCAGATATCGTGTCGGTTGTCTGTCCTACCGCGCTGCCGACTAATACGACTAGAACGGCTGTCAACGCTGCAGTGCAGAGAAGCTTTGAATTGAACTTGCGGAACAGGGGAGTCCGAGGAATCAAGATATGCGCCACTGAGGTGCTCCGTGGACCTTCGCGTGAGACGGATTGCAAAAGGGAGAGCATCAACGAGCGGATGCGGGGGGAAAAGCCCCATGCCCGTCTTGAGGTCGCGGGATTATACATCGAAAACGTGTGAATACAAGCGAGCCGGTTTCGCAGGAGAGCCCAATAACGGGGTGCCGACTTGGAATTGGAAAAGAGCGCGGGAGTCGGGAAGGGACGGATCAAGAAGCCATATTTGCTCGGTGGCATATGAGTTTTTTTGATCTTGAAAATCGTAAAATATTGTTTCTAAATTGTTTGCTGGATTTTGGTGCCATTTGCTTCTGCAAAATCCTGATTGCAAACGCTTTACAGGTAAAATCTTCAAAACGTTGGACTTGATGCTTTGTCGTCATTTTGCAGGTTTTGTCACGGCGCGAGATTGAGTTGCGCGGCCCACACGCTCATTAGCTCACTTTGTGAATTTTCCGGTCAAGGTTATGCGTCACAGTGCGGATATTTTTGCTGTGGAAAAGGCGGATCATCGCGCGTCAGGGGGAACCCAACGGATTTGGCTCAGGGCGCAGTTCTGGGGTAGATCGGGCAGAGAGGGAACTAGGTCTTGTGAGAGTTTCTCTGACGCGCGACCGAGAATCGGATGCGGGTAGGGATCCTTCGACTGCGGTTGGTCTTTGCGCCTATCGGCGCAAAGACCAATCCTCGCTCAGGATGACAATTCCAGTTGCTCAGAATGACAACTCGAAGCGCTCGCGATCACAATTCCAGCCTTGCCTCGACGGTGAGAAATGACGCGCCTATCCTTTGTTTTCTAACAGTGGGAGTCACTGCGCTCAGCCCGGATAGTTGCGTGCCTGCTCGATCCACGCATCAGTCTCAGTCTTCGACGCTCCCTGCTTTTGCAGATAGCTCCGCATTTCGCCCTCATGCATCGATGCGGAGGTGCTCGTGATTGAGCCAGCGGCAAAATCGATGCCCACCACAATGAACGTCTCCGGCTTCGATCCCTTCACCTGTACGACCCGATATTTCGTTGTCACATCCGCCTCCCAATTGCTGCGCTTTCATCTCCGCAAAACTTCTACGGTTTCACTCCCAGCTGCCAGAACAAAAACGAATATACATCCGTCAACTCTTCGATCTGCTTGGTCACGGGTTTGCCGGCGCCGTGTCCCGCTTTCGATTCGATCCTCAGCAATATTGGACGCGTCTTGCTCGCCCCGTTTCTTGCCTCCGCTTGCATCAGCGCTGCCATCTTTTTCGCGTGCATGGGATCGACGCGTGTATCCGTATCGGCCGTCATGAACAAGACCGACGGATATTCCGTCCCCATCTTCACGTGGTGATACGGAGAGTAGGCATAGAGCCATTTGAACTGCTGCGGATCGTCTGAGCTGCCGTATTCAGGAATCCACAGCTTCGCAATCTGGAAATCCTGATAGTGAAGCATGTCGAGCAGCGGCACCTGGCACACCACGGCGCGAAACAGGTCAGGACGCTGCGTCAACATTGCGCCCATCAGCAAGCCGCCGTTCGAGCCGCCCTGGATCGCCAGGTGATTCTTGTTGGTATATCTTTCGGAAATCAGATGCTCGGCCGCGGCGATCATGTCGTCGAAAACATTCTGCTTCTTGTCGAGCATGCCCGCGCGGTGCCAGTCTTCGCCAAATTCGGCGCCGCCGCGCAGGTTTGCCACCGCGTAGACTCCGCCATGCTCCATCCAGAGATAGGCAGCGCGGTTGAAACTCGGAGTCAGGCTCAGATTGAATCCGCCGTAGGCGGTGAGCAGCGTCGGCGTCTTCCCGTTTTTCTCGAGACCTTTCTTATGCACGACGAACATCGGCACTTTGGTTCCGTCTTTGGAGTGGAACCACTCCTGCGCGACGTCGTAATCTGCCGGATTGATCGAGGGCGCTTCGACTTTGGTCCACAGCGAGGTTGTTCCATTTTTCAGATCGTAGCGATAAATCGAGGGAGCGAACGTGAACGACTGGAATCCGTAAAACACTTCATCGCGATCCCAGCGCCCGCCGGATGCGAACACGGTCCCGATTGCGGGCAACGGCAGATCGCCCAGCTTTTTTCCATCGAGATCGAATAGCTTCAACTGGGATGATGCATTCTGCTCGTACTGGGCAAATAATTTTCCACCGAATACCGCCGCGCCGAGCAGGACGGCGTCGCTCTGAGGAACGATCTCCTTCCACGCCTCGCGATCGAAATTGCCCGCATCGGTCACAAAGATGCGATAACGCGGCGCATCTTCATTGGTCGTGATGTAAATCTTCCCGTCATACAAATCGCCGCTGTAGAGAAAATCTTTGCCCGTGGTCAAACGGCTCGCCGGCTTATCCGACTTCAAATCCATCAGGTAGAGTTCGGACTTGGTCCAGCCTTGAGACACCTGAATGAGCAGCCAGCGCCCATCGTTGGACAGGGAAAGGCTCGGCCAATCTTCGGGATCGCGCCCTTCGCCGAAGATCGGATCATCGGTTTCCACCGGGCTGCCCAGCAGGTGGAAGTAGACGTGCCGGTTATACATTTCCTGCCCCGCGGGCACCTCGCCCTGTTTCGGATAGCGCGTGTAATAAAAGCCGGAGTTGTCGTGCAGCCACGCGACCGACGCCGCGCGCGTGCGCTCGATCGTGTCGGGAAGCAGAGTGCCGGTCTTGGTCTCGACAATACGCAGCGTAGACATTTCTGATCCGCTGGGAGACGTACCGTAGGCCACGTATTTCCCGTTTTCCGAAGGCTGGAACCAGTCGAGCGCGATGGTGCCGTCGGCGGCAAGTTGATTCGCATCCACCAGCACGCGGTCGGTTCCGTTCAATCCTTCGCGCACGTAAAGGACTGGCTGATTCTGCATGCCTTCGCGGCGCGTATAGAAATAATGTCGGCCCGCAATGACAGGAGGCGTGACGTTACCGATCGAGAGCAATTCGCTCAGGCGCTTGTGAATCGCGTCGCGGCCCGGCAGCGGATCGAGCAGCGCGCGTGTGTACGCCATCTCCTCTTCAACCCATTTCCCGGTCTGTGGGGTGTCGCTCTTCTCCAGCCAGCGGTAGTTGTCGATGACGCGGGTGCCGTGAAACAGATCGACTACCGGTTTGATCTCCGCTACAGGAGGGCCGTCGGGAACAGGTGCCTTCGTCGATGAGGAATTGGAAGAGGATGAGTTGGAGGAGGAAGATTGCGAATCGCCGGCCAGCACCGCGGCACTTACGAAAAAAAGAGAAGAGAAAGAAAGAAGCAGCAGCACTCGCCCTCCTGCCATAACCACCTCAGAGATGAAGAGGAATCATGCCCAGCCTACCACGTAAGGTTGGATGCACGATGATCGCTCACGCCATTTTTGCCGCACCCAACACACAGGGAAGGCCGCTACGGGATGCTGTTCACGACCGCAGCGAAAATGTTATGATCGTCAGTGAGGCCGTGCTCCCGCACGCCCTCGCCACAACACTCCTCAGTAGCTCAATGGCAGAGCATTCGGCTGTTAACCGAAGGGTTGTAGGTTCGAGTCCTACCTGAGGAGCCATTCTTTTGGTTGGTACGAACCTCCACCCGCGGTTTGATAGTTTGGGGATCCCTGTGCACGATCTTGCCGTGGATGCCGAACGGTCGTCACGTGGCCGAAGATTCGTGCGGGCTGTCCTCACTGTCCGAGCATATTTGCGTCCGCGGATGAACTCTCCTCATTGTCGCTCCTCGAAACGCCGCTCCTCAAAACGCTGGTAACCAGAGGGCTGTATCGATCGGCACCTTTGTCAATTCGTTGACAGCGTATACGATTCAACTTTCCAGTCGGATGTAAGAGCGAGAGCGCGCAAGCCCCCCATGCGGCCCAGGCGGGAAACTCGCCTGGAACCGAAGAAGGAGGCGGCATGCGCCGTATTGTGCTGTTTGTGCTGTTGTGTATTGGCTCTTATCCGGTCCTGCTGAATGCGCAGGATTTCAAAGTCTTCGACCGCACGGTGCAATTCCACGGATTTGCGTCCCAGGGATTCATCTACACCTCCGACAATAACTGGCTGACCATGGGCACGGCTTCCGGCAGCGGCGCCATGACGGATATGGGCGCCAATGTGTCGATGGCGGTGACCGACAAGTTGCGCATCGGCGCCCAAGTCTACGACCGGAATATGGGTCAATTGGGCCAGTGGCACCCTACGCTCGACTGGGCCTACGCCGACTACCGCTTTACGGATTGGTTCGGCATCCGCGCGGGCAAAGTTAAAACT
>Ga0070731_10003322_pt1 | contig 14604 bp, 14 predicted proteins | sample Coa_R1_2_FD_66448 | JGI IMG/M metagenome (GOLD analysis project Ga0070731, IMG submission 66448) | Surface soil microbial communities from Centralia Pennsylvania, which are recovering from an underground coalmine fire - Coalmine... | ecosystem: Environmental > Terrestrial > Soil > Unclassified ... | reverse complement strand
GGAAACAGCCGCCACCGCCAACAGTAACTTTGCAGCCTGTTTCATGATCGCCGTCCTCATGGTTGTTGTCCTTTGCGGGCTTCAATATTAACGGAAGCCTGGATAAGAAGCTTGGATAATAAGATCGGCCATCTGGCGCCGCGCAGGGTCTTGGCTCGCCGAGAGGACCTCGATCACGCGAGCCCGATCGGCAGCCACTCGATTCTGGTTCAACTTGAATTTTCCTTGCAGCTTTTCTATCGGGATTTCGAAGGCTGCAATTTGCGGTAACAGAGCCTGCATCCACGAAGCCTCGGAATCGAAGTCCCACGGCTGCTCGAAGGATTTCTCGTTCTCCTGGACCAGATCCTTCAACAGTTCAACCAGCGCGTCCCGATCCACGATCTTGGGCAGACCATAGGCGTGGACCGCCGTGTAGTTCCACGTCGGTACGTTGTGGGGCGTGGCGTACCAGGATGGGGAAATGTACAAGTGCGGCCCCTGAAACATCACAAGCGCCTCAGCACCGGATGCAAGATGCGCGAGCTGCGGGTTTCTGACTGCCAAATGCCCGCGCAGCGTGCCGTTAGGTCCGGCATCCCGATCGAGTACGAAGGGTAAGTGCGAAGCAATCAGTTCGTCTGCATGTCGGGTGACCAGTGTCCCGAAACTGTACTGCTCCATGAAGTCCTGAAGCACCGGGAGATCCTTGACCGCGAAGAGGCTCGGCAGATACATGACTGTCCAATTTTGCCAGAAGCCGCAGGGGATGCGACGGTTGGACGGCGAATCCGCGAAAACAATACCGTCTTGAGGTGATTTAGAATCACGAATCCGAAAGTTACAATGTTGATAGGTCCCGGCCCGCTCGCATGCGGAAGTGTCCCTCCCCGTTCAATGACGCCATCCTGGAAGACAAAGATTGCTACCGGATTCAACCGGCTGCGGCAGAGCGACGACCAGCTTTCCCTGCTGCTCAGCCTGGTGATCGGCGCATTGGTCGGCCTGGTGGTGGTCGCATTTATTCTGCTGACAGGACGGCTCGCGGCTCGAATGTATCCGCCCGGCGGCGCTGGATGGCGGCGTGTTCTGGTTCCCGTGCTCGGATCGCTCACCACCGGTTATTTACTCTGGCGGCACTTCCCGTTCGCGCGCGGCAGCGGCATTCCGCAGACTAAGTTCGCTCTGTTCATCAACGACGGCCGCATCACGCTTCGCACGGTACTGGGGAAGTTCTTCTGTTGCTCCACCTCGCTTGCCAGCGGCATCGCGCTGGGCCGTGAAGGTCCGTCCGTGCAGGTGGGGGCGGGGATCGCGTCCGTGATTGCGCGGAATCTTGGCTTGTCGACGAAACAAGTAAAGGCGCTTGTCCCGGTCGGCTGCTCCGCCGCGCTGGCGGCGGCTTTCAACACGCCGATCGCCGCGGTCCTGTTCTCGCTCGAAGAGATCATGGGGGACCTGCATGCGTCCGTGCTGGGCACGGTAGTGCTTAGTTCGGCGACTTCCTGGATGGTCCTGCACCTCTTGCTGGGCGACGATCCCTTGTTTCACGTAGCGGGCTACAAACTGGTCCATCCGTCGGAATTCGCCGCTTACGCTGCACTGGGCGTGGTCGGAGGATTGGGCTCGGTTGCCTTTACCAAGCTTCTGCTCGCCTTGCGCGCATGGTTCGCCCGTTGTCCGCGATGGAGCGTCTGGCTCCAGCCGGCCGCGGGCGGTCTAACGGTCGGCATCATGGGGTATTTCGTTCCCGAAGTCATGGGAGTCGGATACAACAACGTCGAAAAGGTTCTAAATGGCCAGGTGTTGTTGAAGGTTGTGGTGCTGCTTGCGATTTTGAAGCTGGTCGCAACGGCAGTCTGCTACGCATCGGGAAACGCTGGTGGCATTTTCGGTCCCAGCCTGTTCATCGGAGCGATGATGGGGGCCGCCGTGGGCAGCGTCGCCCACTCCTGGTTCCCGTCGCATACGGCCGGCCCCGGGGCCTACGCCCTCGTCGGGATGGGAACGGCATTCGCTGGAATCATACGTACCCCGCTGACTTCGGTGATCATGATTTTCGAGATGACTCGCGACTACTCGATCATCGTGCCGCTGATGATCTCCAATCTGATCGCGTTCTTCATTTCGCAGCGCCTGCAAAGAGAGCCGATCTACGAAGCGCTGGCGCATCAAGATGGAGTGCATCTGCCCAAGATCGAACGCTCCTCGCACGAATGGAACCGCGTAATCACCGTGATGCGCGCCGCGCCCGTCGTGGTGTCCGTGGATGCAGACATCGCGGCGGCGCTCGCGCAGATCAAGGATGGACCATTCGATACCTGGCCCGTAACCGACGCCGGCGGCCTGCGCGGCGTACTTCGGAGCGATGATTTGGAACGGGCCGAATCGTCCGGCGCGGCAAAGAAGGTCGGGGATCTCCTCAACGACGGTGCGATGCCGCATCTGCATCCGGATCACAGCCTGAGCATCGCTCTAGAGCGCATGGGTGCCAGCGGATTGAAGCTGCTCCCGGTCGTCAGCCGCGCCAACGTTCGGCAGTTGATGGGAGTCGTCGTCCTCGATGACGTTCTCGGAGCGTTTGGCGTCGGCCATCCGCCTCCGAACGAAGGGAACGGAAATGGCTGAAACCTCGCCCGCGAGTCCGGTTCTTGCCACCGTCTTGATCATTGTGTTCTCCATTCTGGGGCTCGCGGCCGCAGACGGATTCCTCGCGAAGATGGAACGCGCGGAAACTGGAGTGGAAGCGGATCGTCTTTTCAAGGCAGCCAAGGACCTGATGGCTCGCCGCCAATATTCCGAGGCCATCGACCGATTGAACGACGCGCTGATCATCGCTCGCGGCGATCGCGAGTATCAGCGCACGCTGGCCGAGGCCGAACTCGCCGCCGGCCGCCTGGGGGACGCACAGAAGGCCCTGACGGATATACTCGAAGTCGACTCCACCGACGGTCTTTCCAATCTGCTGCTCGCGCGGGTGCTGGTAGGGAAGAACGAGTTGAATGATGCCATTTCGCACTATCACCGGGCGATATACGGCGAGTGGACTGCGGATGCGATCCGCCAGCGCCTCAACGCGCGATTGGAACTGGTCGGTCTGCTGGCCCGGCTGGACAAAAAAGAAGAGTTGATGGCGGAGCTGCTTCCTTTGCAGGAGGCAGCCGGCGAAGATAGCCGGCTCGCACCGCAACTCGGCCGCTGGTTTCTGCAAGCCGGATCGCCGGTCCGTGCGGAAGCGATCTTTCGCGAAATACTTCATAAACAGCCTTCAGATATCGACGCGCACGCCGGAGCCGGAGACGCGGCATTCGCTATGGCAAACTATCGTACCGCTCGGTCGGAGTTCTTGACAGCGCTTCGCCTGGCGCCGGAGAATCCTTCCTTCCGCACGAAGGTCGAGCTTTCCGACCGCGTTCTGGCCCTTGATCCCACCATCCGGGGACTGGATGCTAAAGAACGCCTGCGCCGCAGTGGAGTGCTGATGAAGGCGGTCCTCGATGAGGTGAGCCATTGCGTCACATCTCCCGACCCGGATTTGAAGGCGCTGATAGAACGCAGCGAGGCGCTGCTGAAGAAACGAGGCGCTTCCTTCGAGGAAAATCTCGATTTGGCCGAGGACCTGGGCCAGACCCTCAAGCGGCAGTGCAAGCCAGGATCCGGAGATCTGCTGACGCTGGTGCTCGCGAAAGTGGCCCAATAAACCGTTATCCACACTCTGCGCGCAAAACCAAGCCGCAGGATTAAACTCCATCCGCGACGTTTCCTCGGATCTATAGTCCAATAGGATCATGAGAAAGGTCGTCCTATCTCTTTCTGTCGCCGTTGCCTTTGCGGCGGAGCCCGAATGGCCTGGGTTCCGGGGACCCTCCTCCAACCCCTCGGCCATGAATTCCAATCTTCCCGGCACGTGGTCGAAGACCTCGAACATTGAATGGACCGCAACCCTTACCGGTCTCGGTTGGTCTTCTCCCATCGTTGCCGGCAAGAACATCTTCGTGACCACGGTGACCACCGACGGTAAGGCGAAACAGCCGCAAGTCGGTACCGACTATTCAAACGAGTACATCGCGGAACTCTCCAAGCAGGGGCTGAAAGGCCAGGAACTTCTGGACCGGCTTAACGCGCGCGATTTCGAACTTCCCGGCGAAGTTTCGCTCCATTATTTCCTCTATTCCATCGATCTCGATTCCGGCAAGATCAACTGGAAACGCGAATTTTACGCAGGCCATCCGCCCGGGGGCCGTCACCGCAAGAACAGCTTCTGTTCGGAAACTCCGGTCACCGACGGCAGCCGCGTCTACGTTTACATCAACAACCTCGGCCTCTTCGCCTACGATTTTGACGGAAACAAAGTCTGGAACACGCCGCTCGAAAATTTCCCGACCATCCTCGATTTCGGCACAGCCTCTTCGCCCACGCTTGTGAATAATCTCGTCATCGTCGTCAACGACAACGAGAAACATCAGTTCATTGCCGCATTCGACAAAAACAATGGCAAGCAGGTGTGGCGGACCGATCGCTCGATCCACGTCAAAGGCTCGGATCGCCAGACCGGTTGGTCCAGCCCCTACATCTGGAAAAATTCCCAGCGCACCGAAATCGTTACCGTGGGCCCCGGCCTCGCCATCAGCTACGATCTCGAAGGCAAGGAGCTGTGGCGCCTCGGCGGAATGTCCGCCATGCCCATCCCCAGCCCTTTCGCGTACGACGGACTCTTGTATCTCAACGGCGGGACTGCTAAAGTCCTCGCCGCGATCAAGCCCGGCGCGACCGGTGACCTCACCACCCCGGACGGCGCCAAACTGAACGATTTCGTCGCCTGGCTTCAGCCTAAGGCGGGAACTTATTTGCCCACCGAACTCGCCTATGATGGCGGACTTTATGTGCTCACGAACAACGGCATCATCACTCGCTTTGACGCGAAAACCGGCGTGCAAACCTACAAAGCCCGCATCGGCGAGGGTGGCGATTTCACCGCCTCGCCCTGGGGCTACGACGGCAGGATTTTTTGCATGAACGAAGAAGGCAAGACGTTCGTGCTCCGCGCCGGAGACAAATATGAGCTGCTCGCCTCCAACGACCTCGACGAAATGGCCCTGGCCACTCCCGCCCTCATTGGCGATCGCCTGATCCTGCGCACGGAGAATCACCTGTACTCAATCCGCAACGCGCCAAAGACCGGGCAACGCTAGTCGAAGTGTGTGTCAGGCGTTCGTACCCCCGTCCACCGTCAGGTTCGCTCCAGTGATGTAGGAAGCCTCCGGACTGGCCACGAACGCCACCAGAGCCGCAACCTCGTCCACAGTCCCGTAACGTCCCAGCGCAGTGTTGGCGATCTGCGGCGCCGCCCAATCGCCCGCCGCTGGATTCAGGTCCGTATCGATCGGCCCCGGCTGGACGTTATTAACCGTGATGCCCCGGCTCCCGACTTCCCGGGCCAATCCCTGTGTGAACATCTTGACCGCGCCCTTCGTCGCCGCGTATGGCGTCAATCCGGGAGTCATATTCCGTTCGCCCACGCAGGATCCGATCGAGATAATCCGTCCGCCGGTCTTCATGTGCCGCAGCGCCGCGTGCGTCGCGAAAAATGTGCCGCGGATATTAATGTCGATAACGCGGTCCAGTTCTTCCTGCGTGGTCTCCTCAAACGGTTTCGGAATCGCAGTTCCGGCGTTGTTGACCAGTATGTCGAGCCGCCCGAAAGTCTTGACCGCCGTCTCGACCGCGCTTCTCACCGCTTCGGCATTGCTGGCCTCCGCCTGAATCGCCACGGCCTTCCCGCCGGCGTGTTCGATCGCCTCTACTACAGCGGAAGCAGCTTTGCCATCCTTTGAGTACGTGATGGCGACAGCCGCTCCATCTGCGGCCAGCCGCTTCGCGATCGCCGCGCCGATACCCCGCGATCCTCCGGTAATCAGCGCAACCTTATCAGCTAACTTCGACATAATCCTCCTGGTCGATATCGCGCGTTCCACGTTTGCCTGCTCGCGCCGCGCATGCTCCAGAGATGTGGCATACTTGCCAGTGGATTGGACGGCCGGAGGAATAGCATCTATTCCCTCCTGGAATGCGAATCGCTCGGTCCGCAATTGCGCTGAAGAGGAGCCGCCCCCTGTGCGTGGAGTCCATTTTCACGGGAATTGGGAGGCCGAATGGATAAGTTGGACGCGATGCGAGTGTTCGTCCGCGTGGTGGAAAGAGGCAGCTTTTCCGCGGCCTCCAGGGAACTGAGAATCGGTCAACCGGCCGTAAGCAAACAGATCTCCGCCCTTGAAAACGAACTCGGCACGGAACTTCTTCGCCGCAGCTCTCGGGCGATAGCTCTCACCGAAGCAGGCCGCGACTTTTACGAGTCTGCCGTGCGCATTCTCGACGACTTTGAAACCGCGGCGTCACGAATCGGCCGGAGTCAAACCGCGCCGAAAGGCCTGATTCGTGTGGCCGTCCCTCCCACCTTTGCCCGTCTTCATATGGTGTCGAAGCTGGCGGCTTTTTTCGCCGACTATCCCGACATTTCGGTTGAAATGGCCGCGCCCGGAAGTCCCACGACCATTATCGAAGACGGTTTCGACCTGGCGATCCACTCGGGTGATCTTCCGGACTCCACGCTGGTCGCGCGAAGATTTGCGCGGACCATGATCATTCTCGTCGCCACTCCCCAGTACCTCACTCGCTATGGCGCTCCGGAATCGCCGGAAGATGTCAGCCGCTTTCGATCCGTCGTCTTGATCGAGCGGGGCGCTGTAAAGCCGTGGACATTTGGCTCCGGACCGGACATGAAACGCGTAATTCCCACGGGAGTCTTTCGCACCAGCGATATCGAACAGATGCGCATGGGTGTGCTTGAGCATCTGGGGATTGCTCAGGCGCCGGCCTGGCTGTTTGCGGCGGAGCTTAGAGAGGGAACTGTTCTCCGCCTCCTCACTCCTCTTGAGCGAACCGTGCCCATCCTCGCCGTCCGCCCCGCCAGTCGCCGCTTGTCCACCAAAGTTCGCATTTTCATCGAGCATCTCGAAAAAACGTTCGCGCTCTGCTCTCAGTTCAATCCGCGTCCTTCCTAAATACTGCGGCGCAAATTAATCAGTAACAAGTTACAAAGTTCAGTGAGTGGCCGCCGCGGGACTTATGAGTCGCTTGTTAGTCTGAAAAGTATGCGTCTCGTTCTCTTCTTAGCCCTACCTTGCCTGCTGGGCGCACAACTCATACCCTCCGGTTCCCCGGTCCCGAAAGGCCCGAATCCGCCGGTCGTTTTCCTCAATGGCTACCAGCCGCTTTGCAGCGGAAGCAGTTTTTCCGGTACCTTCGGCAATGCGGACCAGGTCCTTCAGGCCGCGCAAATCGCCAGCATTTTTTTCGATAACTGCACCATCACGAGCTCCACTTCCGTCCGGCCCACAATCGAAGCCCTGGGAGCGGCGTTCGGGACCTTTCTTCGCGGCCTCCGTTATACGGACGGAACCGCCGTCACCCAGGTGGATGTCGTCGCGCACAGCATGGGCGGCCTGATCCTTCGCTGCTATCTGGCAGGCAAAGTTGATGCGACGGCCGCGGCCTACGCCCCTCCCGCGAATGCCGGCATCCGAAAGGCGGTTTTCCTCGCCACGCCACACTTCGGCACGGCACTCGCCGGCGAGCTCGGCGCTGACGTCCAGACGGAGGAGATGGCGTTGGGCAGTCAGTTTCTGTTCGATCTCAATACCTGGAATGCCGGCCTCGACGATCTGCGCGGCGTGGATGCGCTTGCGATTGTAGGCACCGGTGGAACCGGCGTCGAGTCGGGGACGGTGTCGTTCGGCGGACGGCTCGACGATGGAGTCGTCACCATCAACAGCGCCTCGCTCGGCTTTCTCCGCCCCGGACGAACCCGCCTGGTTCCTGCCTGCCACGCCTCCATCAGCCTGCTGACCATTTTGGGACTCTGTTCAAGCAGCGCCCAGCCGATTGCGGCCATCATGGACGCCAGCAACGTCACCGGGCAGATCGTCTTATCGTTCCTGGCCGGTACAGCCAACTGGCAATCGCTGGGACAGGCCCTGGAGGACGTTGGACTCGTTACTGATTTAGGAGGTATCAATCTCCAGTTGCAGGATTCGACCGGGACGCCGCTCGTGGCGACCGGCGGCGCCATCACTTCTCCCACTGGCCTCGACGCTCCCCTCGGTCTGTCGTCGACGAAACAAATTCTGTACCTCGAGATATTCCCAGCCAGCGGCCCGCGTCCGATTCAAATACAGACTTCCGGATCGACCATCAATACCACTCAAACACTGCCATCGGGAACGGAAGCGACCGTGGTCCTCAAGCCCGGCCCGGTGATTCGGGGCGTGGTTCCCGCCGCTGGCCCCATCTTCCCGTATGATGTGGCGCCCGGCGCCTTCGTCTCGATCTACGGAACCAACCTCGCGGGCAGTACGCTCTCCGCAACCGCGCCGGATTACCCGGCCGCTCTCGGAGACGTGCAGGTAACCGTCAACGGCGCCGCCATCGCGATCCAGTACATCAGCTCTGGACTGCTCAATGTCGTCTGGCCTGACGTCGCGCCTGGAATCGCAAAATTGAAAGTGGTCGCCAGTGCCGGGTCGTTCACCACCAACGTAATTGTCCAGCCCGCCGTCCCCTCTGTCTTCACGCTGGCCGGCACGGCCGCAGCCGCGGTGAATGCTCTCACCGGGACCATCGTGAGCCCCACTGCGCCGCTTCGCGCTGGCGTCGACGTTGTCTCACTTTTCCTCACCGGCCTCGGTTCCACCACCCGCATCGATAATCTCGATTACGCCACGATTCAACCAACCGTCACCATCGGCGGACAACCCTGCAACCTCAGCTATGCCGGCCGGGTTCCAGGCTATCCGGCGCTCGATCAGATCAACTGTTCCGTTCCGCCCGGCCTCTCCGGCGCGGCAGTTCCCGTGATTGTAACCTCGAATGGACGCACGGCCAACACAGTAACGCTGAACATACAATAAATTCCGCCTCAGCTAAGACGCGCCGGCATAAGACCTGCGTTGATTCGGAGCCATTCGCCGGGGGATAGAGCATACGCGGCATGCTTTCACTTGATTCGAAGGTCCTGTGCCTGATCTCCCAGGCGTGTACGGCCTATACATAAGCCGATTCCAAATCGCACGCCCCGTTGCGTCTGGAGCGCGCGTCGAGACCCGCTTACTGCGTGCGCGGCTCAGTGACCAACAATTCCTGTCATAAGCCCGGCACAGAGCCACGAGCGACAGCAAGTGGGTGCTGACGCTACGACAAACGTGTACCATCAGACGACTCGGGAGCACTGCCCATAACCCATTTGTTTCAATCAAGTTAACAACAAAAACTCCGAAAAATCGAAATGCCCTGAAAAAATTGTAGAATCGGTGACACGGATCGCGCCGAATTGTTGTTAATCAATCTGAGCGGGCCTCAAAAACCGCTGGCGATCGAATCAGGAAAAAGGAACCTGCTCAATGAGCAAGACCAAGATCGCACTACGCGAGATCGCCCAGATCGACATCAGAATGGCCAGCCCATCGTCAATGCAAGCGTTACACTTTCCTTCAAAATGAGACGCGTTCTCCGCGTCCATGCGACCGGCAACAAGTAGGACTGTGTAATCTGATACCTCGGTTCGTTCGATGGTCACGCATGAATATTCTCACGCCACCCCGCGGCATGTCGATAGATTTCTCAATTCTGGCCGGCACTCCGCAAGCGACCAATCCGGCATAGCTGCCGACACCGTCGCTTCAGCAAAGCCCCGACACCGAGCCGCGACCGAAGGAAGCGGTTGCTCGCCTTTTCACAAGCCTTCGAGTCTTCCGAGTCCCTCATTTGCCAATGTGCCCCAGCGGCGTGTCGATCAGGCTCCCCACGCCCCTAATCCAGCAGAGCCCCGACACCGAACCGCGACCAAAGGAAGCGGTTGTTCGCCCCTTCACACAGCCTTCGGCTCCGCCTCACTTGCCAATGTGTCACTTCGATGACGAGGCCAGGTCAGCCAACCGCTTCTCTATCCGGCTCAACTCCTCCTCAATATCGAGGATGCGCCTGCGATTGCCCGCGTTAGCGCTTGCCGACAGAAAGTCCTTCAATTCGGTCAGCCTTTGCGCGTCTCGCCTCAGAGTCGCGATCTCCGCAGGTGCTCCGAGGCCCGCCACCCCAACATTTTACCGCACGCCGACGCGCTCCCCGGAAAAATTGAAAATTCCACCAACCGTGCAACGCGCGCCTGGCCGAGAGTCCACCAGCGGTGACCATGGTCCGACACCGGATATCCAGACAACCTCGCCCGTCCAAGCTAAGCCGCTTACATCGCCACGACTTGCAGCAATGTCGATCAACGGGCAATCCTGGCTCACATCGTGCACTAAAAATCCCCGCTGGCATCTAGACAAATCATCTCAGGAGGAATCATGACAACCGCAAACGCAGCTACGAAACCTGCTACAACAGAAAACCCCAAGGACGCCCGAACAAAAGCCGCCCAGGTTCGCCTGACCCGGCGGTCGCCCGCTTACTGGCGTGTCACCATCGACAACCCGCCGATCAACGTCATGGGTCCGCAAATGGTGCGGGACTTCCAGGCAGTCATCGACGCGATCGAGGCTGACGAGCACGTCCGGGTCGTGGTCTTCGACAGCGCCGTCGACGACTACTTCTTGAACCACTCCGACTTCACGGCCAAGCTCGAGGATCTGACGGAAATGCCGGCCGGTCCCACAGGCCTGCCGCCGTGGCCGGACTTTCTGGTGCGGCTGACTCGCGCTCCAGTCGCCTCCATCGCCCTGATCCGCGGCCGCGCGACCGGCAACGGCAGTGAGCTGACGCTCGCCTGCGACATGAGTTTCGCCAGCCGCGAAAAAACGATCATCTCGCAATGGGAAGTTGGCGTGGGGATGGTCGCCGGCGGCGGCCCCATGGCGCGGCTGCCCCGGCTCATCGGCCGAAACCGTGCTCTTGAGGTGCTGTTGAGCTCGGAAGACATTCGGGGAGAGCAGGCCGAAGCCTACGGCTACGTGAATCGTGCCCTGCCCGACGCCGAGCTGGACGCCTTCGTAGAAGCCCTCGCGACCCGGATCGCGAAGTTCGATAAATGGGCGATCGCCAACACCAAGCGCCTCGTGAACACCAGCCTGCCGCCCGACGTCGAACTCGGCGCCGGCTGGGACGCGTGCATTGCTTCCCTCGGACGCCCTGCCGCCCAGGAAGGGATCAAAGCGCTGATGGCCCGCGGCTTCCACAAACCTGGCGACGCAGAAAATCGCCTCGGATACTACCTGAGCCAAATCCCGCGCTAACGGTCAGAGATGCACATCCTGCGGAGCTTGTAACCACAGGCTCCGCAGTCCCTGTTCACCGCCTCAATCACGCACCTTATTTGCACTCGCCGCAATACGACTCCAGGTACATTCCCAGAATCACGCCATACGCGGCGAGGGAGACATCGTCTCGTTCGTCGATGTCCACTTTGTGCACAACCACCGCATCGGCGGCCGGCAGGACCGTAATGAATTGCCCGTTGGAGCCGAATGCGGAATATGCTCCTTGATAGGGTCCGGTAACTATCCCCGGCCAGGACGGTGCATCCCACACCCACCACATCATCCCGTAACCCCAGCGTTGCGCCACCGTCGCGAGGCCCAGTCCGCCTCCAGCGCCAAGGGGCCGGATCTGATCGTCGCGCGTCACCAGTGTCGTGATGCGTTCGCTCCACCCCTTTGGAAGAATCTGCTGGCCCTTCCACTGGCCTCCGCGGAGCATCAGAAGCCCGATGCGAGCCATGTCCCGTGTCGATAGGGACATCGCGTATTCAGGATGCACGGACTGGGGCATCGTGCTGACCTTCTTTTGCCGGGAGCGGTCGAAATCCTGCATGCCGAGCGGCTTCGCCAGGTCTAACTCCAGCACATCGTAGAGATTTCTGCCCACCAGTTTTTCAAACGCCGTGCCCACAGCATTGAAGTCCCAGTTGTTGTACTGAAAATACGCGCCCGACGGAACGATCGAGTCCCGTTTACGAATCCGACGATTTTATGGTGTCAATTATTCGCGCCCGGAGGTTTCATTAACGACCGCCGCGCCCGCCTTGCTGACCACCTCATCCTGCGAATCGGTACCACCCGAACAACCAATCGCGCCGATAATCTTGCCCTGTTCGATCAGTGGAATGCCCCCGCGAGACGCAATCACTCCATCGAACGCGAGCAGATAGTTCAGATGCATGACGTTGATCCCGTCCTCGAACACCTTCGTAGGTCGCCGGAAAGTCGCGGCGGCTCGCGCCTTGTGTTCCGCAATCTGAATGGAAGCGAGCATCGCGCCGTCCATCCGCTGAAAAGCGACTAAATTACCACCGGAATCGGACACGGCAATGTTCATCTTCCATTTCCGCTTCTTCGCTTCAGCCACGGCGGCGCTGATAACCGCCTGACTTTGGTCTAGCGATATCGGGGGCCCATACGGCACATCGAAGGGCATTTCGTCCGGGATGGCATCCAGCGGATTCGACGGCTTGAGCTGTTCTTCCATAGCGATTGCTGTCTTAGTAGGCATACATTTCTCTCCTGAGGATCATCTTCTACCGCGTGAAACCGCGGACTAAACCTGCGATCTCGTCAGCCGCCGTATCCAACGCGAAGTGGCCCGCGTCCAGCACGTGCACCTCGGCCTTCGGCACGTCGCGGCGATAAGCTTCCGGTTCGGAAGGGTCGAACGACAGATCGTACTTTCCCCAAATCACCAGAAGCCGTGGCTGGTGCTCCCGCATCCATGCCTGCCACTTCGGATACGACTCGACGTTCGTCCGGTAGTCATAGAACAGGTCGCTTTGAATATCGATCTGGCCCGGTTGGCTGAGGAAAGCAAACTCATCGGTCCACAGGTCGGGATCGTAACGCTCGACATTCGGATCGTTGCCCAAATGGCGCGTGCGCGTGGTCGGAAGAGATAGAAGATTAGCTCGCAGCGCGGTCTCGTTCGGCTCTCGATCCGCCCAAAACGCTCGCCGGGTTTTCCAATTCGCCCCGAGCCCTTCGTTATGCGCCACCGCATCCTGCACGATCAGCGCCTGGACACGTTCCGGATGCGTCAAGGCCATGCGAAAGCCCACGGGACCGCCATAGTCCTGCATATACAGCGTGTAGCGCCGTATCCCCAGCGCCTCCGTGAACCGGCCCATGATCTCGGCATAGCGGTCGAACGTGTAAGCGAATTCCTTCGGATTCGGCCAGTCGCTGTGGCCGAATCCCGGGTAGTCGGGCGCCACCAGGTGATAGCGATCCGCCAGCCGATCGAACAGCGGCTCGAACATCCGCGAAGAGGAGGGCAGGCCGTGCAGCAGCAGAATCGTAGGTCCGTCTTTCGGCCCGGCTTCACGATAGAAAATCGAGAGGCCGTCGATCGTAACGGTCCGATAGCAGGTCGGGTTTCTTGCCTGCGTCGCAAATGACGCCGTAGCCAGAGTTGCCATAAGAATCGCTCCTTTTTTCATTCCTGCACCTCAAATATGAGCTCTATCTCCACCGGAGTTCCAAGGGGAAGGCTCGCGACTCCATACACCAGGCGCGTCGGGTTCTTGTCCGGACCGAACACGTCCTGGAGGAAGTCGGACGCTCCGTCCGCGACCTTCGGCTGGTCGCGAACATTGCCTTCCGTCGCCACGCTGACGCCGAGGCGAACGATTCGCTTCACGCGATCCAATGACCCGAGCTGCTGCCGCGCGATCGCGACGGCGTTCATCGCGGCGAGCCGCGCAGCTTCGCGCCCCGCTGCCGTGTCGAGCTCCGCCCCCACCCGCCCAATGAACTTCGCCGTTCGCCCTTCGGTCGGCAGCGTCCCGCTCAGAAACAGAAGCGAACCGGCCTGCACCGCTTCCTTATATGTCCCGAACGGCTCAGGCGGATCCGGGAGCCGAATCCCCAGCTCCTTCAATCGCCGTTCCGCGGACACCGCCTGTGTAGCCAGTTTTGAAACGCGTTCAGTTGGTTGCATGGGTGTAAGGACAGGCCAACGTGCTGCCTCAGTCACTTGAACCCAAATGCAACTTCAGGACCCTGGCTAAGACAGTGAAACCGTGCGCCCAGCGGCAAATACTGCGGACCACTGTCCACGGGCGGAGTCGGCCGATCGACTCCACCCGAAAATCCTCGCCCCCTGCCCAGGAAGCACCCTGTCCGCCAGGGTGTTACTCGTGAAGCGACGCTTCGCGTCAACGGCCGGCAGCGCGCGCCCGCAGCTCTTCTTCGGCCTGGAACCAATCTTCTTCCGAGGATCCATCCGGGCAACCGCGAGCGCGCCAGAGTTCATGCGCCAGCGCGGCGATCTCATCTTGTCCGAACGCAGCAATGCCGTGCTTTATCGCTGTCGCCTGGGTCTGCTGATGAGCGGCCCGGGAGCGCTCGAGCGCTTGCCGTGAATGCTCGTGTCCCGTCAGGTGATCCTGTTTGCCATGCTGTTCGCCAACCCGGTGCGCATGCGCGGCCTGGTCGTGCAATTCAGCGGCGCGTTGATGATTTTCGTAGTGGGAGCCGTTGTTGTAACGCGTTGACATAAATTAAAGAGCCTCTATCTGCCCCGATTTGGAATGCGCTTCGCTTGCGAGTCTGAAGGCGTTGGTCGAGTACTCCAGCGCCCGTTCCG
>Ga0070731_10003321_pt1 | contig 14606 bp, 7 predicted proteins | sample Coa_R1_2_FD_66448 | JGI IMG/M metagenome (GOLD analysis project Ga0070731, IMG submission 66448) | Surface soil microbial communities from Centralia Pennsylvania, which are recovering from an underground coalmine fire - Coalmine... | ecosystem: Environmental > Terrestrial > Soil > Unclassified ... | reverse complement strand
CCGGCAAGCTTGCCGTAGTAAACCTTGCCGCGCCGCAACAGGGCATCCTTCAAATTCCAGGTCAGCGATGCTTCGGGATCTTTCTGCACATGACGCGGCATCACGGCATCGCGCCGCCCGCAGACGGCCACATAGAGTGACGGCCCCGGGCGCCGGACATCGGTGAGGCACGCGGCAAATCCGACCAGCTCGATGAATCGCTCGGCGTCGAGCGGCGTCGAAAGTTGCCGCGTCGGTTCTCGCCACCAGCGAGTGTCACGTTTGTCTTCGATGTCAGGGGGAATCAGCGGCCGCGAAGGCATCGGGGAACGGCGATCATAGCTCCGGGCACGCGATACATTGACTTAGTCCATAGACTTAGTCATAGTACGACCGTGGCGCGAACCGTCAATATCCACGAGGCCAAGACCCATCTTTCACGGCTGCTGGCCCGGGTCGCCAGGGGCGAGGAAGTCATCATCGCCCGGGCCGGTCAGCCCGTGGCTCGACTCCTGCCGTTCGATCCGAAGCCCGCGCATCGCACGCTTGGCGCCGATCGGGGCCGCGTGCACGTGCCCGACGACTTCGATGCGCCGTTGGCTGCCGAGGTGCTCGCGGACTTCGAGCGATGAAACTGCTCGTCGACACGCAATGTTGGTTGTGGCTGAGCGCAGCGCCCGAACGATTCTCAGAGGAACGCCGGCGCCAGTTTGCGCGGTCGGACACCGATCTCGTGCTGTCGGCCGCGAGCGCGTGGGAGATCGCGATCAAGTTCGCGCTCGGAACGCTCCACTTGCCCGAGCCGCCGTCGGAGTATGTCCCCAGCCGCCTGCGACTGACCCGAACATCGACTCTGCCCGTGAGCGATCGTCATGCGCTTCGCGTCGCCGATCTGCCACACCATCATCGAGACCCTTTCGATCGGTTGCTGATCGCTCAAGCGCAGTTGGAGAAGCTCCCGATTCTCACGGCCGATCCGCAATTCGCCGCTTACGACGTCGATGTCCTCGAGCCGTAGGCGACGGCCGGACATTCAGGCTTTGACTTTCATCACGATGAAGGTCAAATCGTCGTACTGCGTCGCGTCCTGAATCCACGCGCGCAATTCGCTGAGCAGCCGCGCCGCGATCGCCGTCGCGTCCAGATGCGCGACCTCGGCGAGCACCTCGCGCAGACGGGCGTCGCCGAACTCGTCCTGATTCGGATTCTGCGCCTCCGGCACGCCGTCGGTGAACGCGACGAGCACGTCGCCTGCTTCGAGCGCGACGGATCCCTCGTCATAGGACAAGCCGTCGAACATGCCGATGACCGATCCGCCCTCGGTCAACTCCTGCACTTCGCCGGCTCGAAGAAGGAGCGGCGGCAGGTGGCCTGCGTTCACATAGCGAAGCTCACGCGTCCTGTCGTCGACGCGAGCATAAAAGAACGTCGCATAGCTGTTGGACGCCGTGGCTTGAAACAGAAAGCGGTTCATGCGCGCGGCCAGCTGCGGCAACGACACACCGGCCTCGCTCGCGAGAATGCGCAGCGACATGCGGACCGACGACATGATCAGAGCGGCCGGAATGCCTTTGCCGGCGATGTCCGCGAGCGCGACGCCGATCTGGTGATCGCCGGCATCGATGAAGTCGAAGTAGTCGCCGCCGACGAATCGCGCGGGCACACTGACCGCCGCCAGCGACGCCGCCTCGCTCTCGGGCGGCGACTCGGGCAGCAGGCGTTTCTGGACCTCGGCGGCCAGCGCCAGGTCGCGTCGCACCTTTTCCTGCTCGACCACGCGCGACGTCAAGCGGGCGTTTTCGATCATCAACGCAAACTGCGGGCCGCATGCGCCGAGGACGCGCCGCTCGGCGTCGGTGTACATGTCGCGCGCTGATCCCGGACCGATCAACAAAAATCCGATTGTTTCGTGTCTGGCTCGCAGCGCGACCGCCGCTCGGACTTCATGGGAGGCCAGCCACTCGATTTCCGGGGATCGTTCCGGCCGTTGCCCGGCGGCCCAAGCGCCAATGGCCTCGAGATCGCCGGCAGACAGCGGCAGCGCCGACGAATACCTCGCGGTGCGCGCAGCCAGCCATCCGAACTCGGGAATCGCGCCTGCCGGCCGGCTCGATGCCGGACTTGCCGTCGTACACGTGAACGCACCGTCTCCGCGCTTTTCGAGAAGAAGCGCCGAAGTCGCGCCAATCTGCCGGCGCACCGTATCGAGCGCGGCCCGCATCGCGTCGGCCGGCGTCGCAGCCTGCCGAGCCGCATCGACGAAGCCGCGCAGCAACTCGGACTCGGAGATCTCGCGGACGTCTGCCGCGGGTGCGAATATCGCAGTCAGCGAACCGGCAATCCGTCCGACGTGCGCGCGAGCGGCTCGCCATCCCGGCGGCGCCTCGTCGCGAATCGCCAGGTTGGGCTGCATCCGCGAGGCGCGCAGGGCCGGCAGAGCGGCGGCACAGCCGGCGACCGCAGCGACGACGAAAGCGGACGCGGCTGCAGAGATCCAGCTGATCGGTTGCAGCGATATCAACCGGTCGAGCAGCGTCGATCCGGCCAGGATCAGGACGCCGCCAATCCCGACGCCAATCGCTGCGACGATCAACCCATTGCCGGCGACGAGCCGGAGAATATCGCGGCTGGTCGCGCCAACAGCCATGCGCGTGCCGATCTCGACGGTCTGCTGCCGCACCGTGTACGAGACCAGTCCGTAGATGCCGAGCGTCGCCAGCAGCAACGCCGTCAGCGCGAAGCCACTCGACAATGCCGCGGAGACGCGCTCCGTCGCCAGCGACCGTGCGACGACGGCGGTCATGGTGGTGACGTCGTGTATCGGCAGCGCCGGATCGACCGACCGCACCGCGGCGCGAATCTGAGCGAGGAGCGTGTCGGCCGGCAGCGTGGATCGCACGACGAACTTCATCGGATTCGAAAACGTCACCGCGCTCGGCAAATACACTTCCGGCACGGTCTCGCTGTCGAGGCCGTTGTTCTTCACGTCGCCGACGACGCCAACGACTTGAAATCGCGATCCGCCGCCGGCGAGGACGCCGAACTGACCGACGGGATTGTCGTCGCCCCAGTACCGTGTCGCCGCCGCCTGATTGAGCATTACCGAGACAGGCGCCTCACTGGTGTCACGATCCGTCAACAATCGACCTCGCCTCAGCGGAATCCTCATCGTCATCAAATACTCGGGACTGGCGATGACGAAGCTCGTTCGCTCGGCGCTGCCGGACGGATGCCCCTCGCGCTCGATGGTCGTTGACAGGCAGCAGCCATCAAGTGCCAGCTGATTGCTGAAGCCCGCACCGGTCGCGCCGGGCAATGCGGCGATCGCGTCAACGAGATGAGTCTGGTAGGCGTTCCGTATGGGAGCCTTCGCCGCGGCAATCGGCGCCGGCACGTCGACGGCGAACGCGAGCAGATGATCGGGATCGAATCCCGGCGGCGTGTTCGCGAGGGCGCGCAAATGAAGGGCGAGACCGGCCGCGCCAGCGACCAGCGCGAACGCCAGCGCGATTTCGGCGACGACGAGCGCCTGCGAGAGACGCTTGACGCGCGCCCCGGCCGAGACGCGCACGCCCGGGTTGAGCACGTCGGCGGGAGCCGCGCGCGACGCCTGCCAGAGTGGTGCGAGCGTGGACACCACACTGGTGAACGCGCCAAGGCCAAACGCGAGGCCGGGAACGGTCCAGTCCATGCTGACGACCGACGTCCTCGGCAGGAAGTCGGATCCGAACGCGAGCGCCCATCTCACCAGCACGGCGCTGACGCCGATGCCGACGAGCGCACCGATCGCCGACACGAGCGCGCCCTCGATCAGATATTGGAGTGCCAGTTGGCGAGCCGACGCGCCGAGCGCGATGCGCGTCGCGGTCTCCCGCGCGCGGCTCACGGAGCGGACGAGCAGCAGGCCGGCGACGTTCGCGCACGTGATCACGAGCAACACAACCGCCGCCGTCAAGAGCAGCAGGATCGTCGGGCGCTGTTCGCGGATGCCGACGTCGCGCAGATCGTCGACCCGCGCCGAGTAGAACGCGTGTCCCTGCGGATCGCGTCGCGCGATATCAGCGGCAATCGTCTTGACCTCCGCCTGCGCTGCGGCGAGCGGCACGCCCGGTTTGCGGCGCGCGTAGGCGAAATAGAATGCGCCGGTGGCGTCGGCGCCGTCGGCGTCCGGGGCGAGCTGAATCCAGACGTCCGTGGCCACGCCCTCTGCGCCCGGACCGGACACGGGCAGCACGAATCGCGCCGGCATCACGGCAGCGACCGTGTACACGCGGCCGTCGAGCGTGATCGGTTTCCCGACGATTTGCGGATCGGCGCCGAGTTGGCGCCAGAGCGTCTCGGCGATGGCCGCGCCTTGGCCGTCCGTGAACCAGTGACCGAGCGCGGGCTCGATGCCCAGCGCGGGCACGAGGCCGGGCGTCACCGACACGACCATGACGTGCCGCGGCTCGCCGGGCGCCGTCAGATTGTGCGTGCTTGGAGTGAAGATGCCGAAGACGTCGAAGCTCGTCGCGCGCCGTCGATATTCCTGCAGATCAACAGACGTGCTGGACGAAAAGCGATCGGGCTCGCTCGTGCTGGCGCCGTACAGCGCGATGAACCGTTCGCCGGCCGCATACGGCAGCGGCCTCAACAGCACCGAGTCGACAATCGTGTACATCGCCGTCGCGGCGCCGATACCGATCGCGAAGGCGACGATGGCCACGGTGGCGACGCCGCGGCTGTTGAGCCACGAGCGGAAGGCGCGCGAGATCATCGGGACATATAAGCACAAGGGGACGGCTCACGCTTGCGTGAGCAGACCCGTCCCCGATCGATGCTGACGTGAGTAACCGTGGATTGTCTGCTAGCGCGAGCGTGACACGTCGAGCAGCTCTTCCAGATACTGTTTCCACACGGCCGCCAGCGTGTGCGTGCCGTGGCCCGCGGTCTTGTCGCTCAGCGGAATCATGATCGCGCGCCCCTTCGGCACGCGTTTGATCTCGCGCTCGAGCGATCCAATCTCGGGCGGATTCACGAGATCGTCGGCGGAGTTGACGGCAAAGAGCGGCGCTTTGATCTGTTCCAGCTTCGGGCCCGGATCGTAATCCTCGGACGCGCGAAACGCGTAGAGCAAATTGTTCGCGTCATTCGTGCGGACGAAATTCACGACGTAGGCATCGAGCGTCTGATCGGCCTTCGCGAGCGTCGGACTCGCGTTGAAGCGGCGCAACGGGTTGTCGCTGACCAGAAATTCCATCTGCGCGGCGATTTTCAGACTCGGCGGCTGCGACGTGTACTCGCCGCCCTTCCACTCCGGATCGTTCGTGATCGCATCGATGATCAGCCGGCGCCAGGCGCGATTGCGCCCGGCGATCTGCGTCGGCACGCTCGCCAGCGGCATCAGGGCGTCCATCATGTCGGGATATTCCTCGCCCCAGAGCCACGTGTGCATCCCGCCCATCGACGTGCCCATGACGAGCCGGAGATGTGTCACGCCGAGCCCTTCGACGAGCAGCCGATGCTCGGCCGCCAGCATGTCGAGATAGCCGTACTTCGGAAACTTCGCGTGCAGCCCGTCGCTCGGCTTCGTCGACTGCCCGTGCCCGATGTCGTCGGGCATGACGATGAAGTATTTCGATGCGTCGAGCAGCTGGTCCGCATTGTAGAGCTGACCGGCGAAGCTGCTCGTCATGAATTGATTGCCGGTACCGCCCGTGCCGTGCATCACCAGCACGGCGTTTTCCGCCACGCCCTGCGCGTTCTTCCGAAGCGTGCCGACCGTGCGGTAGTGCATCTTCACCTCCGGCAGGGTCTCGCCCGACCGGAAATGAAAATCTTTCAGCACGACGTCGCCCTGCGTGGCCGCCGGAAAACTCTGCTGGCCGCGCTGGGCCGTCAGTGACGCGACCAACAGCAGACACCCACCGATCGATGCAAGGACGCGCATTCGACTCATGACAGGAGGTCTCCTTCTATTACTCGCTCGCGGGGCCCCACCCCCGCTCGCCCGCTCAGCGCCGCTCCTTCGTCGCGGGCTTCGCGGACTTTCTATTACTCGCTCGCGGGGCCCCACCCCCGCTCGCCCGCTCAGCGCCGCTCCTTCGTCGCGGACTTCGCGGACTTTCTATTGATTGCTCGCGGACCCGCGCTCCCCTCGGGCGGACTATCTATGCGATCGGGTCTCCGTGCCCTACTGATGCCTGAAGCCTGTCGCCTGATGCCTGAGCTACCGATCCGTCGGTCTCTTCAAGATGATCCTCGTCGCATCGACCATCGAGAGCGCGATGCCGGTCGCTTCCCATCCGTCGAGTCCGGCCGCGTTGAGCGCGGCGGTCGGATCCTGGCCGGCGGGCAGCACGAGCTGGCGATACTCCCACATTTGCCTCGTCACGCGCGCCTGCACGTTTGGCGTGCCGGAAATCTGCACGGCCGTCGTGCCGGCGACCTGCACGCGCACGGCATCGGATCCCGAATCGAGGGTGACCGGAATCGCCTCTTTCGGTCCTTTGTTGATCACCACGACGCGCGCCTGGGTGACCGCGCCGGGTTTGAATTGCGGATCCTGCGGCGTCTGGCCGGCCAGCATCACTACGCCGCCCGCCGCCACGGCGCCCACCAGCGTCAAAACGAGTGTCGACATGCGAGTCATCGGACAACCCTCCAAACCCATTGTGCAACGGCGGCGGCATCCCGCAGTGTGCGAATCCGCTCAATGTACTCCGGGGTTGTAACCGCATGACTCGAATGCTTCAATAGCCATTCACAAGGAGAGATATGCATACAGGACGTCGCCCGCGCTGGAGCCTGCTCGCCGCGGCACTGCTCGCTCTCGTCTTCGTCGCCAGGGCGCAACCGCCCGCCGCCGCCTCCGCCGCGGCGCAATCCCCGACCCCGGCGGCGCTCGCGCAGCCGGTCCCGACCGATCCCGACATCTCGATGGGCACGTTTCCGAACGGCCTGCGCTATTACGTGCGCGCCAACAAGAAGCCCGAAAAGCGCGCCGAGCTGCGCCTCGTCGTGAGAGCCGGATCAATTCTCGAAGAGGACGACCAACAGGGCCTCGCTCACTTCGTCGAGCACATGTGCTTCAACGGGACCGAGCACTTTCCGAAGGCCGACGACGTGATCTCGTTCATTCAGTCGCTGGGCATGCGCTTCGGCAACGACGTCAATGCCGCCACAAGCTTCGACGAGACGACCTTCACGCTGACGGTGCCGACCGATCAGCCCGACGTGATGGATCGCGCACTCCTGATTCTCGAGGACTGGGCGCACAACGTCTCGTTCGCTCCGGGCGAGATCGACAAAGAGCGGGGCGTCGTCATGGAAGAGTGGCGCTCGCGCCTCGGCGCCGGCGCACGCATGACCGACAAACTCTTTCCCACACTGCTCAAGGGCTCGCGCTACGCCGATCGCATTCCGATCGGCAAACCCGAGATCATCCAGAATTTCAAACCCGATCGGCTGAAGGCGTTTTACGCGGACTGGTACCGGCCCGATCTGATGGCGGTCGTCGCCGTCGGCGACTTCGACAAAGCCGCGGTCAATGCGCTCGTGCAAAGACATTTCTCGACGATCCCGGCGAAACCATCGCCGAAGCCGCGCCCCGTCTTCGACATGCCGGATCACGCCGGCACGACGTTCGCGATCCTCACCGACAAAGAGATGACCGGCACCAGCGTCGAAGTCGACAACCTGCTGCGCGCCGAGCCGGACGGCACGCTCGGCGATTACCGGCAGAAAATCGTCGAAAGCCTCTTCGAAGGCATGTTGAACGCGCGCTTCAGCGAGTTGACGCGCAAGCCCGACGCGCCGTTCATCGGCGCCGGCGCCGGCCACGGCCCTTTCATCGTCCGCACGAAAGACACGGCGTCGCTCTTTGCGCAGGTAAAAGAAGACGGCATCGAGAAAGGCCTGGACGCGCTCTACGGCGAAGTGGCGCGCGTCGAGCGCTACGGCTTCACGGCGACCGAACTCGATCGCCAGCGCCAGAACGTGTTGCGCAGCTTCGAGCGGCTGATCGCGGAAAAGGACAATCGCGTGTCGGCGAGCCGCGCCGACGAATACATTCGCAACTTCCTCTTCAACGAGAGCCTGCCGACGGCCGACGAAGAAGCGGCGTTGCAGAAGCGGTTTCTCGCGGAGATTGCCCTCGACGACATCAACAAGCTCGCGAAGAGCTGGTACACCGACAACGACCGCATGGTCATCGTGAACGCGCCGGCCAAGGCCGGGCTCGTGATTCCCGACGAAGCGAAGATCACCGCGGCGATGACGTCGGGCATCACGAAGGACGTGCAGCCGTATGTCGACAGCGTCGCGGGCGCCGTGCTGCTCGACACGCCGCCGGCGCCGGGCTCGGTGACCAAGACGTCGACGAATGCCGCGGCGGGCATCACGGAGTGGCAACTGTCGAACGGCGCGAGGGTGGTGCTGAAGCCGACGACGTTCAAGCAGGACGAAATCGTGTTTCGGGCCATCGCCAACGGCGGCACGTCACTGGCCGGCGACGCGGACTACATTCCGGCGACGACGGCCTCGGCCATCGTCGCGGCAGGCGGCGTGGGCAAGTTCAACGTCACGGATCTCGGCAAGGTCATGACCGGCAAGGCGGCGTCGGTCTCGCCCTCGATCGACGAGATCAGCGAAGGTCTGATTGGCGGGGGATCGCCGAAGGACATCGAGACGCTGTTCCAATTGATTTATCTCAGATTCACCTCTCCGCGCCCCGATCCGACGGCCTTCGCGGCACTGCTCGCCCGGCAACGCGCGGTGATGGCCAATCAAACGTCCTCGCCCGACTTCACGTTCGCCGATGCGTTTCGCCGCGCGCTCTATCAGGATCATCCGCGGCGCCGCCTCGCCACGCCCGACCTGCTCGACCAATGGAACCTCGACAAGTCGGTGGCGTTCTACAGAGAGCGATTCTCGGACGCGAGCGGGTTCACGTTCGTGTTCGTCGGCAATCTCGATCCGGCCGTCGTGAAACCGCTGGTCGAGCGCTATCTCGGCGGCCTCCCGTCCACCCACAAGAACGAGACGTGGAAGGACGTCGGCGTCCACATGGTCAGCGGCATCGTCGACAAGAGAGTCGAAAAAGGGATCGAGCCGAAGAGTCAGGCGACCATCGCGTTCAACGGTCCATTCGTCTACGACCAGACGCAGCCCGTGGCGATTCGCGCGATGACGGAAGTTCTGCAGATGCGGTTGACGGAAGTCATCCGGGAAGAGCTGGGCGGCACGTACGGCATCAATGTCGCTCCGAGCTATTCCAAGGTTCCACGGTCCGAGTACATCGTCTTGATTCAATGGGGCTGCGATCCGGCGCGCCTCGATGCGCTCACGAAACGTGTGCTCGACGAGATCGAGTCGCTCAAGGCGAACGGCCCGACGGACAAGCACGTCACCGACGAGCGCGCCGCACTCTTGAAGCAGTTCGAGACCGACAGCACGAACAATCTCTATCTGCGGGACCAAATCATCAGGAAATATCAGAACGGCGAGGATCCGGCGACGCTCTGGTCGGTTCCGGACTACTACCGCAAGATCGACGCCGCGATGATTCAGCAGGCGGCCAAGACCTACCTCAGCCAGAACAGGCTGACGGTGACACTGGTGCCGGAGAAGAAGTAAGCGCCCGATCAGGCATCAGGCATCAGGCGACAGGCTTCAGTAGAGCCTGGGGATCGGCTGAGGATCGCTCTACTGGCGCCTGAAGCCTGTCGCCTGTCGCCTGGCGTGCCTAGGCGCAGCAAGGACCTCGCCGGGCCACTGCTGTTACCATGGAAAAATGCGAATGCTGACGACCCGGCGCGCCCTGGCGCCGCTGACCTTTCTTGCGGCCACGATTGTCGCGCTCACATGCCTGGCCGCGTCGGGCCCACAAGCCAATGCGACGGCGGCGCAGGCGGCGCCGCTTTCGGCGGCCATCCCGATGGATACGCAGATCACGAAGGGCAAACTGCCCAACGGGCTGACGTATTACATCCGCACCAACAAGGAGCCGCAGAACCGCGCCGAGCTGCGGCTCGTCGTCAACGCCGGATCCAACCTCGAGGAAGAAGACCAGCGCGGCCTCGCGCACATGGTCGAGCACATGGCCTTCAACGGCACGACGAATTTCCCGGGCCAGGAAATCGTGTCGTTCATGCAGGCCATTGGCATGCAGTTCGGCGCGCACGTCAACGCGTACACGAGTTTTGACGAGACCGTGTTTCAGCTGCAGATTCCGACCGACCGGCCGATCGTGGTCGATCGATCGATGCAGGTGCTCGAGGACTGGGCGCATAACGTCACGTTCAATCCCGCGCTGGTCGACAAAGAGCGCGGCGTCATCACGGAAGAGTGGCGCCTCGGGTTGGGCGCGGGCGAGCGTCTGCAGAAACAGCAGTTTCCCGTTCTGCTCGCCGGATCGCGCTATGCCGATCGACAGCCGATCGGCAGCATGGACGTCATCCGGAATTTCAAAGTCGAGCGGCTCAAGCAGTTCTACAACGACTGGTATCGTCCTGACTTGATGGGCATCGTCGCGGTCGGCGATTTCGACAAGACGGCGATCGAGAATCTCATCAAACAGCATTTCGGACCGCTGACCAACCCGGCGAACGAGCGGCCGCGCCCGTCCTTCGCCGTGCCGGATCATGCCGGCACGACGTACGCCATCGCGACCGACAAGGAAGTGACGCAGACGACGATCAGCGTCTACAACCTGCTGCCGTTCGAGCTGCAGGCGACCAACGGCGACTATCGCCGCTACATCGTAGAAAACTTGTACGGCGAGCTGCTGTCGAGCCGGCTGAACGACATCAGCCAGAAGCCCGACGCGCCGTTCCTCGCGGCGGAAGGCAACCACGGACTGCTGGTCCGGTTGAAATTCGAGTCGTCGCTGAACGCCGCGGTCAAGGAAGACGGCATCGAGCAGGGTCTGGACGCCCTCATCACCGAGGCCCAGCGGATTCAGCGCTACGGCTTTACCGCCACCGAGCTGGAACGCGAGAAACAGAATCTGCTGCGCGGCTACGAGCAGTTGTTCACGGAAAAAGACACGCACGAGTCGCACACGCTGGCCGAGGAGTACATCCGCAATTTCCTGCAGCAGGAGCCGTTGCCGGGCATCCAGTACGAGTACGAGATGCACAAGCAATTCCTGCCCGGCGTGACGCTGGCGGAAATCAACGACCTCGCGAAAGCCTGGACCGCCGACAAGAGCCGGGTCGTCGTCGTGAGCGCGCCGGAGAAACCTGGACTGGCGGTGCCCAATGCCGCGAAGCTGGCCGCGGTCATCAAGACCGCGTCGACGCGTGACACGAAGCCGTATGTCGATACGGTCGCCTCCGCCGCGCTGATGGACAAGATGCCGGTGCCCGGCGCCGTCGTGAAGACGACGACGAAGGCCGGGTTGGGTTTGACGGAGTGGGATCTCTCCAACGGCGCCAAGGTCGTGCTGATGCCGACGACGTTCAAAGAGGACGAAGTCGTCTTTCGCGCGTTCGCGCCAGGCGGCACGTCGCTCGCGAGCGATCAGGATTTCGTCCCGGCCGCGACCGCGGATCAAGTCGTGTACCGCGGCGGCCTTGGTAAGTTCAGCCTGAGCGATCTCGGCAAACTGCTCGCGGGCAAGGTCGCGATCGTGCAGCCGTCCATCGGCGATCTCGACCAGGGCCTGAGCGGCGGCGGATCGCGCAAGGATCTCGAGACGATCTTCCAGCTCATCAATTTGAGCTTCACCGCGCCGCGCGCCGACCAGAGCATGTTCAACGTGCTCACGAGCCAGCTCAAGTCGATGCTGGTGAATCAGAACGCCACGCCGGAGTTTGCGTTCGAAGAAGCGAAGCGGATGGCGCTGACGCAGGATCACCCGCGCGCACGTCCACTGACGGCCGGAATGGTCGACGAGATGAGTCTCGACCGGTCCATGGCGTTCTACAAGGCGCGTTTCGCCGACGCGAGCGCGTTCACGTTCGTGTTCGTCGGCAGCTTCGATCTGCCGACCATCAAGCCGCTCGTCGAGCAATATCTCGGCAGCTTGCCGTCGACGCACGCGCACGAGACATGGCGCGACGTCGGCATCCATCCGCCAAAAGGCGTGGTGACGAAGCGCGTCGAGAAAGGCATCGAGCCGAAGAGCCAGGCGTCGATTGTCTTCACCGGGCCGTTCGAGTGGGATCCGATGGCGCGCATCGCCATTCGCGCAATGGGCGACATGCTCGACGGCGCGCTGCGGCTCAGCTTGCGCGAGCAGCTCGGCGGCACCTACAGCGTCGGCGTCAACACCAACACGTCGAAGTATCCGCGCCAGGAGTTCAGCGTCGAAATCGAATTCGGCTGCGCCCCCGATCGCACCGACGATCTCATCAAGACGGTCTTCAAGGAGATCGACGACCTGAAGGCGAACGGCCCGTCGCAGCAGCAGATCGACGACGCCAAGCAGCTGCTCAACCGCGAGTTCGAAACCAACAGCAAGCAGAACATCTACTTGCGCAGCGAAATCGCCGAGGCCTACGAGTACGGCGAGCCGGTCGAGGATGTCTTCACACAGCCGCAGCTGTTCAGCCAGCTGACGATGCAAATGGTGCAGGATGCGGCGAAGAAATATCTCGACACCAACAACTACGTGCAGGTGACGCTGTTCCCGGAGAAGAAGTAGCGTCGATTGCGGCGCTCGTCCCTGGCAGCCGAGCTCGCTGAGCGCGGCGCGAGTTTGAACGACAGAGACAACCGGCCGGGCTGCCAGTAGACTGCTGTCATGCGACACCCTATCTTCGCCGTCGCCGCGTGTGTGATCGCCGCCGTGTCGCTCACGGCCAACGGCCAGGACCTCAGGGTCAAGGCCTCGATGTTGCCGTCGCCGCCGCCGATTGATGCGGTGCTTCAACTGCTCGACAGAGTCCGCACGGTTCGGGAAACGGCGATTTCTCCTGACGGACAACGGCTGGCCTGGGTCGCCGACGTGGCCGGATCCGATGGCGGCGGCACGGCCATCACGGTGCGCGAGTTGTCGTCGGGCGAGACGCGTTCGATCACGGCGGGATCGGGCGCGGGATCCAGCGAACACGGCCTCGCCTGGTCGCCCGACAGCAGGACGCTGGCGTTTCTCTCGGACGCCGGCGGCAGAAATCAGCTGCAGCTGTATGCGGCGTCGCTCTCTGGTGCAGGCGTCTTCGGCGCGTCGAAGCGCGTGACGACGAGCGCGTCGGGCCAGCTGGCGCATCCTGTCTGGTCGCCCGACGGCAAGCGCATCGCGCTGCTCTATGTCGAGGGATCCGCGCAACAAACCGGCGCGCTCGTCGCCTACAAACCCGACGCCGGCGTCGTCGGCGACTCGTACGACGAGCAGCGCATCGCCGTCGTCGATGCGGCCGGCGGCGCGCTGCGATCCGTCAGTCCTGCAAATCTTTTCGTGTACGACTACGACTGGTCGCCCGACGGACAGTCGTTCGCAGCCGAGGCAGTTGAGGGATCCGGCACCGACAACTACTGGACTGCGCAACTTTACGTCGTCAACGCGTCGACCGGCGCCGCGCGATCGGTCTGGAAGCCGCCATTTCAGATCGCGTGGCCGCGATGGTCGCCCGACGGCAAGACCATCGCCGTCATCCACGGCTTGATGAGCGACGAAGGATCGAACGGCGGCGACGTGTACGGAGTTCCGGCGGCTGGTGGCGCGGCCAGAAATCTCACGCCGGGATTCGAAGGCTCCGCGCGGTCGCTGATGTGGCGCAACGGCGGCGATCTCCTGGTCAACGAGTACGCCGACGGCCAGTCGGCACTGGTCGCAGTGTCTGCCGCCGGCGGCGCGCGCAAGAAACTCTGGTCAGCGGCGCAACAGATCAGCGACATCTCTCTCGCCAGGAGCGCCGATGTCGTCTCGGCAGTCGTCCAGTCGTTCCGCGAGCCAACCGAGGTCTATGCCGGCCCGATGGGACAGTGGACGCGCCAGACAAATCTCAACACCACCATCGAGCCGATGTGGGGCGATGCGAAGAGCCTGCACTGGAAGAATGAAACCGGCACGACCGTACAGGGCTGGCTCGTCTGTCCGCCAGGAGCCGCATCCGCGCAGAAGCAGCCGCTCGTCGTCGCGGTGCACGGCGGGCCGTCATCGGCCGCGCTTCCGGCCTGGCCGTCGCGATGGAATGCGGTGCTGCCGACGCAGGGATATTGCGTGCTGATGCCGAATCCGCGAGGCAGCTACGGGAACGGCGAGGCCTTCACACAGGCCAACATCAAGGACTTCGGCTACGGCGATTTCCACGACATTCTTGGCGGCGTCGATGCCGCGGTGGCGGCGGGATCCATCGATCCCAACCGTGTCGGCATCATCGGCTGGAGCTATGGCGGCTACATGACGATGTGGGCCGTGACGCAAACGAATCGATTCAAGGCGGCTGTTGCGGGCGCAGGCATCGTCAACTGGCAGAGCTATTACGGGCAAAACAAGATCGACAAGTGGATGCTGCCGTTTTTCGGCGCGTCCGTCTATGACGACCCCGACGTGTACGCGCGCTCATCGCCCATCACGTTCATCAAGAAGGCGAAGACGCCGACGCTCGTGCTGCACGGCGATCGCGATTCCGAAGTGCCCACCCCACAGGGATACGAGTTCTGGCACGCACTCAAGGCGCTGGGCGTGCCGACGGAGCTCG
>Ga0070731_10003320_pt1 | contig 14611 bp, 13 predicted proteins | sample Coa_R1_2_FD_66448 | JGI IMG/M metagenome (GOLD analysis project Ga0070731, IMG submission 66448) | Surface soil microbial communities from Centralia Pennsylvania, which are recovering from an underground coalmine fire - Coalmine... | ecosystem: Environmental > Terrestrial > Soil > Unclassified ... | reverse complement strand
CAGGTGTCTCAGCCCAACCCTCTCGCGACGGGAACCACACAAGTGGTACCGCAAGTCGCTGTGGGCGCCAAGGAAGAGAAATCGCGCAATCTGGTGCTCAACCAGGGTGCGACGATCGAAGAGCTGGTGCGCGCGCTGGCATCGATTGGCTCGACACCGCGCGACATCATCGCCATTCTGCAAAACCTGCGTGCCGCCGGCGCGCTCGAAGCCCAACTGGAAGTCATTTAACTATGTCAGGCATTGAAAATCTTCCGCCTACTGCCGCGCCCGTTCCCGAGGCGGCTGCCGGGCGGGCCAAGATCGAGAAGGCCGCCACGCAGTTCGAATCGCTGATGATCGGGCAGATCATGAAGTCCATGCACGAAGCCGGCTCTTCCGGCTGGCTGGGCGGCGGTGACGACCAGGCCGGCGAAGCAGCCATGGAAATGGCGGAAGACCAATTTGCCCAGGCGCTGGCGTCGCGCGGCGGACTGGGCTTGGCCAAACTGATCATGCAGGGCCTATCGGCAAAATCCGCGGATTCGCCAGAACCGCAAGCCCAGCTTCAAAAACCTTAGAAAATTACCTTTTCCGGGGCGATAAGCATTTAGATAACAGCTAAAGGCGCCTTTATGCGGATCCAGCCGTCGGACAAAAGCCTCGGAGTCGAACCAGCCTCGCCGGCTCAGCCGGATACGGCTGCTTCCCGATCCAAGTCCACCGGCGCGGACCGGGTTGAACTTTCCAGCCTCTCGCAGGCCGCTGCCGGGCCTGCTCCGCAGCGCCTGGAAGCCATACAGGCCAGCGTCCAAGCCGGAACCTACGAAGCCAATGCCTCCGAAGTAGCCCGCAGCATCGTCGATTTCTACTTGATCCCCGTTAAGTAACTATTTGTCCGGTCAGGTACGCGTAAACTCGTATCGCTCTTCCTTTGCTCGTGGCGACTTAGGCTTCGGTTGCGATTCGGCTGACTGATTCGCTCAGGCCGGGCTCGTGCGCGGCTTCCAATGGCGGGTCGGGATTAATGCGATCCCAGGCTTCAGACATGGTGGTGAGCAGGGCCTCGACTTCTTCCAGGCCTTCGCTCGACTGGCTCAAGTTGGCCGCTTGCAGCCGGCGCTGCATGTAGTCGTACAGCTCCACCAGGTTGCGGGCGAGCACCGGCTCATTTTCGTGCCGGAGCGAAAAACTTAGCTCGCGCAGGATGTCAATGCACTTGGCCACAGCTTTCGAGCGGGCGGCGATGTCACCCTCTGCGAGAAAAGTGCGGGCATTGCGGACGCTGTCGAGCGCAGTCCGATAGAGGATTCGCACCAGTTCGATGGGCTCGGCCGTCAACAGGCTGGATTCGAAATAGGCGGCGTACGGATTGCTCGGCATCATCGTTCCTCTACTTCTTATCGACCCGATCGGGGTTTTTTGCCGGGAATGGAAAGCCGCGACTTGAGGGAACTACTCGCTGCCTTTGCGAGCTTGTTCGGCGAGACGCAGCACGTACTCGGGAGGAATCTGCTCGATCACTTTTTTGGTTGTCCGGTCGACGACGCTGATTACGGGCAGCCGGGTATTGCGGTCCAGAGTGAACGAGAGCTCGTTCTGGTCGCCGAAGGTTTGGGCGGAGTTGACGGCTCTCACCGCTTGGATCAGGTTGCGGTTTTCCGCGGCCTGCTCAGGCGCGGGCGCGGCAACAGCCACCGGAGCTTGTCCCAACCCAGTTACCCCCGTGATTTGCATAGCGGCAGCCCTCGTTGAGGGTTTGTAACCCTCACTAAGTCTTTTCGTCCGCCAGAAGAGAATTTTCTAACTTTTTCTTGCATTCGCCGGCTCCGTCTGCCGACAGTCACTATTTCCGTGCTATCGAAAGTTAGCTTTGGACCGAACTCCGGCTTGCAGCAGGTCCCGCACGCTCTGTTTGAAGGTCACGGCATCGATGGGCTTGGAAACGTAGCCGTCAAAGCCGCTGGAGAGAATGCGTTCCCGGTCTCCGGCCATGGCGTGAGCGGTAACGGCAAGCACGCGCAGCTTGGCAAAGCGCTGATCCTGGCGGATGCGCTCGATGGCGACCAGTCCGCCAATGAGCGGCATCTGGATATCCATCACCAGCAGATCGGGGAAGCTTTTCTCGATCTGGTCCAGGGCATCGCGGCCATTACTGGCCTCGACGACATGGTACCCCTGTCCTTCGAGGATTTCGCAGACCAGTTCTCGGCTCGACGGATCGTCTTCAGCGACAACGATGGTTTCCATGATGCTTTGAAGTTGGAGTCAGCGCTCCCTTATTAGGGCTCTTCGGCCTAAAATGAACAATTTTTTAGGGTTTTGCTAAAGTTTCTCGCATTTGAGCCGATTTATATTGGCGATGAAGCTTTTCCCGGCATTTTGGCTGACTGTCGTCGCGGCCGCTGCGAGCCAGGCTGTCAGTACCCAACCCGCGCAGACTAAGCCCCCTGTCCCAGCCGAAACTACAGCCCCGGTTGTGAAGGCGACCCCTGTCGCCACGCCTTCGGCGATGGAAGCTGCGGCTCGCAAACAGCGCGATGCCACCAAAGCTGCCATGCAGGCTTCCATTGACAAACAGCGCGCTGCGCTCAGCGGCAGCTCAGGCAGCGCCCCGCGCTCGTTTTTTGATCTGCCTCCGCTGCCGCCGGCCGACAACACGCCGGTCTGGCCGGATGGCGGCCTACCTAATCGTGTGGCTTATCTGGATTGCGATCCTTTGCCCGAAGCCCAGATTGCTCCGGTGTTTCTGGAAGCGGCTCAGCGCGAAGGGCTCGAGCCGGCCCTGCTTTCGGCGGTGATCAAGCAGGAGTCCGGATTTCGTCCGTGCGCGATTTCTCAGAAAGGCGCGCAAGGGTTGATGCAGCTCATGCCCGAAACCGCCGAGCAACTGGGCATCAAGGATCCGTTCGACGTGAAGCAGAACATCGACGGCGGGGCGAAATTCCTGAAAGAGCTGATCACACGCTATAGCGGCGATCTGTCGTTAGCGTTGGGAGCGTACAATGCCGGCGCGGGTAAGGTCGACGCGGCTGGTGGCGCAGTTCCGCCGATTGCCGAGACCGAAAACTACGTAAAAGAAATTCTCAACAACATGAAGGCGGCGCCGGCAATGCCTGCGTTGGCCAAGCCGTAACCGAATTCACTCGATCACCACCAGCAAATCTTTCGCTTCCACCTGCTGGCCGGCATGCGCGTGAATCGCGGTCACCTTGCCCGCCACAGGCGCGTAGACGGTGCTCTGCATCTTCATGGCTTCGATAACCAGTAGCCGGTCACCCTTTTCAACTGTCTGATTCAGCTCGACCGCTACGGTAGTCAGCATTCCCGGCAGCGGCGCGCCGACGTGGCCGGGATGGCTGGCGTCCGCCTTCAGCCGCTCGACGCCTGCTTTGAGCGAGCGATCCCGCACCGTCACTTCGCGCGGCTGGCCATTCAGCTCGAAGAACACCGTGCGCTGCCCATCCGGGTGCGGCTCGCCGACGGTGAGAAACTTGATCACCAGGCGCTTGCCCGCTTCGATATCGACCGTGATCTCCTCGCCCTTCTCCATGCCGAAGAAAAATTGCGGCGAAGGGAGCACTTCGACATCGCCCCAGCTCTGCTGGGCCTGCGCGAATTTCACAAAGACTTCGGGATACATCAGGTAGCTCAGCACTTCATCGCGCACCGGCCGCCGTCCGATTTTCTTTTCGATCACGCCCGCGGTCTGTTCGAGATCCACCGCCGCGAGGCGCGCGCCCGGACGCCCGCGGTCCGGCTTGCGACCCTGCAAGATCACGCTCTGCAATTTCTTTGGGAAGCCGCCGTCCGGCGCGCCCAGGGCCCCGGCAAACATCTCGACCACTGAATGCGGGATGGCCAGATGATGATCCGGTCCCATGCGTTCAAGCTGCGCGATGGTCATGTCGTGAGTCACCAGAAACAGCGTCATGTCGCCCACCACTTTGCTCGATGGCGTCACTTTGACGATGTCGCCGAACGCCAGATTCACCGCCGCGTACGTGCGCGCGATTTCGTGCCAGCGCGCGCCCAGGCCCATGGCTTCAGCTTGCTCTTTGAGATTGGTGTACTGTCCGCCGGGCATCTCGTGCAGATACACTTCGGCAGTTCCGCTGCGCGGCCCGGTGTCGAACGGCGCATAGCAAGCGCGCACCGCTTCCCAATAGTCGGCGCAGGTGTTGAGGGCAGGGAGGTCGAGTCCGGTTTCGCGCGGCGTGTTCGCCAGGGCTGCGACCATGGAGTTCAAATTGGGCTGGCTGGTTTGTCCGCTCATGGAGGCGATGGCGCCATCGGCCACATCCACGCCGGCGTCGCTCGTTTTGAGCACCGATGACGCGCTGATACCGCTGGTGTCGTGCGTATGGAAATGAACGGGAAGGCCGATCTCCTCGCGCAGCGTCTTGACCAGCTTGGCGGCGGCGTACGGCTTCAGCAGCCCGGCCATGTCCTTGATAGCGAGCACGTGCGCGCCCATCCGCTCCAGTTCCTTGGCCATCTTGACGTAATAATTGAGCGAATATTTCTGGCGCGCGGGATCGAGAATGTCGCCGGTGTAGCAGATGGCCGCTTCGCAGACTTTGCCGGTGCGGCGCACGCCCTCCATCGCGACTTTCATGTTAGGCAGCCAGTTGAGCGAATCGAATACGCGGAAAATATCAATGCCCTGTTGGGCGGCTTCCGTTACAAATTCGCGCACCACATTGTCGGGATATGCTGCGTATCCCACCGCGTTCGAAGCCCGCAGCAGCATCTGAAAACAAATGTTGGGAATGGCTTCGCGGAGGCGGCGCAGCCGTTGCCAGGGATCTTCGTGCAGGAAGCGCATGGACACGTCGAACGTCGCACCGCCCCACATTTCCAGGCTGTAAAGGCCGGACAGCCGGTGGGCCACGAAATTCGCGATGGCGGCCATGTCGTAGGTGCGCATACGCGTCGCGAGTAACGATTGATGCGCGTCGCGAAACGTGGTGTCCGTCAAAAGCAGGCGTTTTTGCTGGCGGGTCCACTCGGCGAATTTTTCGGCGCCCAGTTCTTCAAGCAATTGCCGCGTGCCGCGCGGCGGCTCTGTGGCGTCGTGCACGGGAACCGCGGGAACCGGGATGCGTGCCGGGCGCGGCTTGCCGGCGACCTCCGGATTGCCGTTGAAAATCACATCGCCCAAATAAGTGAGCAGCTTGGTAGCGCGATCCTGGCGCGGCGTGAAACGAAATAATTCCGCGTGCTCGTCCAGGAAGGAGGTCGTCACTTCGCCCGCTTGGAATTGCGGGTTGTTCACGACATTTTCCAGAAACGGGATGTTGGTCTTCACGCCGCGCACGCGAAATTCGCGCAGCGCGCGGTCCATGCGCTTGCAGGCCTGATCGAATTCGCTGGCCCACGCGGTAACCTTCACCAGCAGGGAATCGTAGAACGGAGTGATAACCGCGCCGCCGTACGCCGACCCGCCGTCGAGCCGTATGCCGAAGCCCGCGGGCGACCTGTAAGTGTGAATCCTGCCGTAATCCGGCAGAAAGTTATTGGCGGGGTCTTCGGTGGTGATGCGGCACTGCAGCGCGTGCCCATACAGCGGGACGTTTTCCTGCGTGGGCAAAGACAGCGGTGGTTGATGCAGGGCGTGCCCTTGCGCAACCAGAATCTGGCTACGGACGAGATCGATACCGGTCACCATCTCGGTGACGGTGTGCTCGACTTGAATGCGCGGGTTCACCTCGATGAAGTACCACTCGCCGGTTTTGGCATCCACCAAAAATTCGACTGTCCCGGCATTGTTGTATCGGGCAGCTTGCGCGATCTGCACCGCCGCCTGCGCCAGGCCCTGGCGAATTTCATCGGCCAGCCCTTGCGCGGGTGCTACCTCCACCACTTTTTGATGACGGCGCTGGATCGAGCAATCGCGTTCATAAAGATGCAGAATATTGCCGTGCTTGTCGCCCAGAATCTGCACTTCCACATGGCGCGCGTGGCGCACGTATTTTTCCAGAAACACGGCGTCGTTGCCGAACGCCGCGCCGGCTTCGCGCCGTGCTTCTTCCAGCCGCTCGCTGAACTCGCCCGGCTTTTCGACGACGCGCATGCCACGGCCGCCTCCGCCGAACGCCGCTTTGATGATCAGCGGAAAACCGATTTGAGCGGCCGCCTTACGCGCCGCATCCACCGTGGTAAGCGGACGCTCCGTGCCCGGCACCACCGGAACGCCGGCGCTCTGCGCGAGTTTACGCGCGGCGCGCTTATCTCCAAGCAGCTCCAGCAAGCGCGCATCGGGACCAACGAAGGTGATGCCGGCTTTCTCACAGGCTCGCGGCAGAGCCGGATTTTCGGAGAGAAAACCGTAGCCCGGATGAATGGCGTCGATTTCTTTCTCCTTGGCCAGGGCGACGATGCCGTCGACATCGAGGTAAGCTTCAACCGGCCCTTTGCCTTCGCCGATTTCGTAGGCCTCGTCGGCTTTGAAACGGTGCAGGCTCAGCCGGTCTTCTTTGGAATAGATCGCGACGGTCCGCAAACCGAGCTCGGTCGCGGCGCGCATAATGCGGATCGCGATTTCACCGCGATTCAGGGCGAGGAGTTTTTTCATGGAATGAGCGGTCCGGCGCCCCGTGTTGGCAGGACGCCGGAGACCCGCTCACTTAGTCTAGCGAGAAATGCGTGCTGAATTATCGCGAGGAAGTCTGATTCTCCGCCAGCAGCTTTTCCACTTGGACGGTGATTTCTTCGGTCAACTGGCGATGCGCATCTCCGCTGGCTGCACCGGCGTAACCGGCATGCACGGCGCGAACGCGTCCATCACGGCCGACGAAAAATGTGGCGGGCCACGTGTTCAGATTCTCCGTTTGCGGCAGTTTGTCTCTTACTTCGGCGGGCTCTCCGCCCAGCAGCACCGTGTAGTCGATCCCATACTGCTTGATGAAGGCGCGCAGGCGCGTGGGATCCTTCAACTGATCGGCTTCTTCAAACGAAAGCGCGACAATTTCCAGGCCGTCGTCGTGATACCTGTGATAGAGCGCGGCCAGGAACGGGGCTTCGTCGTGGCAATTCGGGCACCAGCTTCCGGTGACGTTCACGATCAGCACTTTATTCTGGAAGCGCGCGTCGGTATTGGAGACCAGGCGTCCATTCAAATCCGGGAAGCTGAAGCGGAACGGCTCGGAGGGATCCTTGACGCGCGTATGCAGAGAGGGATCGGTCGGCTCGGGGAGGCCCTTCGCGCGGGCTTCGGCTGGGCGAGTGGCCTTGTACTGCGTGGTTTCTTTGAAATTGGTGAGGGTGACATCAAGCGTGCCATCGCTCGCCGGCTTCAATTCCATCAGGCCGGGGCGCGCCGCCGAAAAATGGCTGAGGACAAATTTGCCATCGCCGTAGCGGCCGGTTAGCGCGCCAGTGTCGCCGTCCACACGCAGGATTGCCGCTGAAACTTCGGGACCGGTTTGGCGCACAATCAGGCGCCACGCCAATTCGCCTTTCGGACTCTTCACGCCGATTTCCCAGTTGCCCGCGATCGATGGAGCCTGCGCATCCGTCACTGGCGTGGCCACGGCTCTGGTGGCATGAAACGCAGCAACTTTCTTCTGCACCGGGCTGTACTGGCCCTCGAGCTGGCCGTTTTTGAAGGATGCTTCTAGCTTGGTCGCGTATTGGTCGAAGTTCAGAACCAGCGCGCCGTTCTCCAACTTGCCGGCGGTTGAGATGACTTTTTCATCGCCGTTAAAGAACCAACCCTTGACGTTCGATCCATCGCCCGCGAATTCGATACGGAACGGGATTTGAACACTGTTGAGCGTGATGGTTGCGTCCCAGAGTCCAGCCACCGATTGCGCGAACGCGGCGGGCGCGAGGGTGAGAAGAGCGGCGATCCAACGTTTGTTTCTCATGCAGAAAGCTCCTTGAAACGGAGAATACTACGGCTGCAAGCATATGTCAAGCATGTCTATCAACATTAAGGTGTATGGTCGCAATGTAGAATGATGGCGCTATGCGTACGTTGCTTTTCATGCTGATTGCGCTGCACGCCGGCGCGCAGGAGAAACTGCCGGCGACTCCGAAAACCATTGCCTGGGGACACTATTCCGCCAATACGCCGCCGGTGCTGCGCATCCGCTCGGGCGCAACGGTGGAGATCGACACGCTGATCACCAACAGTCCGGCGCGGTTGGAGGCCGCCGGGGTGCCGCCCGCGCAAGTCGAACAATCGTTGCGCGATATTTACCGCGAGGTCACCGATAAAGGGCCGGGCGGGCACATTCTCACCGGTCCGATTTACATTGAAAGTGCCGAGCCCGGCGACACGCTGGAAGTACGCATTCAATCGATTCGATTAGCGATTCCGTACGCGTATAATGCGTTCCGGCCGGGCGCTGGTTTTCTGCCCGACGAATTTCCGTACGCGCGGATCAAGATTATTCCGCTAGATCGCGAGCGAATGATCGCGCACTTTTCCGAGAAAATCGAAATTCCGCTGCGGCCGTTCTTTGGCAGCATGGGTGTGGCGCCGCCGGACGGCATGGGGCGCATCAGCAGCGCGCCGCCCTGGTTTCACGCCGGCAATCTCGACAACAAGGAATTCGTAGCCGGCACGACGCTCTACATTCCGGTGCACGCGCGCGGGGCGTTGTTCGAAGTGGGCGACGGTCACGCAGGGCAGGGCAATGGGGAAGTGACCATAACGGCGCTCGAAACATCGCTTACCGGCGTGTTCCAGTTCATTGTGCGTAAAGACCTGCATCTGCGCTGGCCGCGTGGCGAAACGCCAACGCACTACATCACGATGGGGCTGCACGAGGACCTGCGCGTCGCAACCACCCTGGCGGTGGAAGAGATGATCGATTTCCTGGTGACGGAAAAGCATCTGTCGCGCGACGACGCCTACATGCTTACCAGCGTGGCGGCCGATCTGAGTATCACGCAATTGGTCGACGGAAATAAGGGCGTGCATGCGATGATCGCGAAATCGATTTTCCGGTAAGCGCGCGGAGATGACGTGGCGCGAGTATCACGAGTCGACCAAACACAGCGTTGAATCGCTGCGGCGGTCGCGGCACTATCTGGATTGGGCGACGATGCCCGACCCTTTTCGTCACTACGAGGGCGTGCCGCTGCTCGATCTGCCGGCCGATCCGTCTGCTCCGCAGATCCCACCGGTAGCGCAGGACGGCCCCGCTTTTCTCTCCCAGCTTCTGTTCTACTCGGCCGCGATCAGCGCTTCTAAGCGCGTGCCTTCTACGGGCGACAAGTACGCGCTGCGGGTGAATCCGTCGTCCGGGAACTTGCACCCAACCGAATTTCACTTCATCACCCGCGGCCTCAAACAGTGGCCGGATGGGCTGTATCATTACCGGCCGTCTTCGCATATGGCGGAGCAGCGCGCGCTGGGCGAGTTCGTACTCGCGGCGATTGACGCTCCCATCGTTTTTTTGCTGACCAGTATTGCGTGGCGCGAAGCATGGAAATACCAGAGCCGGGCGTATCGTTATTGCCTGCATGACATGGGGCACGCCTGGCAATCGCTCGCGCTGGCGGCGCACGCTATTGGCTGCGAAAGCTTTGCCAGCGGCCAGTTCGCCGATGACGAAGTCGCGCAGGCCTGCAGGCTCAGCGGGGATGAGTGGCCCATGCTGCTGGTCGCGTTGCGCGGCGCTTGCATTCCCGCTGGCGCAATCCGAGCGCGGGAAACGGTCTGGTTTGGTGGAAATCCGAATCAGCTTTCGAGCGAGACCGTGAAGTATCCATTGATCGACGGCATTTATGCCGCAACCAAACTCTTGCGCGCTGGCGAAGTTGAGCCCGCGTCCGCCGGTCGCGGCAAGATCGTGCTTCCGATGCCTGCCGTTTCCGCGCGCGCGTTTGGCGAAGTGGTCCGGACGCGACGGTCGGCGCTGGATTTCTGCGGCGGAGATTTGTCGATTTCACTCCCGCAGCTCTCGGCGATTCTTGCCGCTTCCGCCCAGCCATTTTTCGCCGACTTCGCCGGCGCGCGCTTGGTACAGCTTTATCTGTACGCGCATCGGGTTAACGGCGTGGAGCCCGGCGTGTATCGCTACTGGCCGGACAGCGGGCTGGAACTTATCAAGTCCGGCGATCAGCGCGTCGCGGCGGCGGGCTTAAGCCTCGGACAGGCGCTCGCGGGCAATGCCTGCGTGGCGTTTTCGATGATCGCCGATCTGGATCGCGCCGCCCGCGCGTACGGTGACCGCGGTTACCGCTATGCACATTTCGAAGCTGGCGCTATTGGCCAGCGCCTGTATCTCGCCGCTGAGGCGCTGGGTTTCGGAGCCACCGGCATCGGGGCATTTTTCGACGATCAGGTGCATCGCTATCTCGGTTTAGACCCCGAGCAGGGACAAGTGATTTTCCATTTCGCGATCGGTTATCCGGTGCACGACCCGCGTCTGGACGCGTGAATGGGGGTAGAAAAACCGCTCCCTCTGGTCGCGGCTCTGAATCGGCGTTGCCGCGTTGAGAAGTCTTACAGAGCCGTGACCAGAGGGGGCGGTTTCCTTGGCGTGTCGCTATCCCGTGACGGGGCCGGTGCCTGTCGCCCACTCCACCAGGCTGCGGTCGAACGATTTCAAATTCGGCACGCCCGCCATGCCCATGGCCACCATCATTTCGGCGTGAAGCAATTCGATGACCCGCTGCACGCCATCCTGGCCAAACGCCGCGAGACCCCAATAATACGGCCGCCCGATCAGGATGGCCGTCGCCCCTAAAGAGAGCGCTTTGACGACGTCGGTTCCTCGCCGGATGCCGCCATCCATGAGAACGGGAATGCGACCGTTCACCGCGTCCACCACTTCCGGCAACGCGTACAACGTAGGGAGCAATCCGTCCAACGTGCGGCCGCCGTGATTGGAAACAATCACCGCCTGGGCGCCGCGCTCCACCGCGAGGCGCGCGTCTTCCGCGGTGCAAATGCCTTTCAACACCACCGGCAGCTTGGTTGCGCTATGCAGCCAATCCATGCAATCCCAGGTGAGCGAGGGCGTGTAGCGCTGAATCATGCCGGGAATCGCGGGCGTCTGCCGCTTCCCGGACGTGTCCTGCGGGATGCCGGTCTGCGCCCAGGCGTAGTCAAACTTGTTGCGCATATTGCGGTCGCGCGGCGCGGTGTAAGGATAATCCACGCTGATTGAAATCGCCGACGCGCCAGCTTCTTCCGCTTGCCGGGCGAAGGCTTCCGCCGACGCCTTGGTCGGATGTCCGAGGGATGCCGCCCACCACATCGGCGCCTGGCGCGAGGCTTGCAGCTTGCCCATCCAATCCGCCGGCCCGGTGAGGTAAACGGCTTTGGTGTGCGCCGCGCCTTGCGCGGTGACGCGATCGCCGTCCGGGCAGACCAGATTTTTAGCGCCGCCGGGTCCGAGCAGAATCGGGAAATCCAATTTCTTGCCGAGCAGCTCAAGCGACGTATCGATCTTGCTGGTATCGACGCCCACGCGCCGCCGCAGTTGAATGTGCGTGAACGATTCGCGATTGGCGCGCATGGTTTGCTCGCCCGCGCTGCCGGCGGCGATGTAGTCATAAGCAAACGGATGAATTTTCTTGCGGGCCACGTCTTCAAACTCGTGAAGATTCACCGGCACCATCACTTCCGGGCCGTAGGTGGGCGGATAGATGGTGGGCGGCGGAGGGTCCTGCGCCAGCAGTGGCGAGGCTGCCGCGAACATGGCGAACTTTTGTAGGGCCTGCCTGCGTGAGGTGTTTTGGTTTCTCATGATTTTCTCCTCGCTCAACGCTTCGCCATCGGCGGTTCCCACGCCCGCCGGACCAGGTTGCGATTGATCGACGTCAGATTCGGCATGCCTGCCAACCCCATGGCCAGCACCAGCTCGGCGCGCAGCAGGTCGATTACGCGCTGCACGCCGATTTGCCCGAATGCCGCCAATCCCCAAACGTATGGCCGCCCGATCAGCACCGCTTTAGCTCCGAGCGCCAGCGCTTTGAGAATGTCGTCGCCGCGCCGGATGCCGCCGTCCATCAATACGGGAACTCTGCCGTTCACGGCGTCGACCACGGCGGGCAGCGCGTCCAGAGTTGCCATGGCGCTATCGAGCGCGCGGCCTCCGTGGTTGGAAACGACGATGGCTTGCGCGCCGCTCTTGACGGCGCGGTCGGCGTCGTCAGGCCGCAGAATGCCTTTGATGACCACCGGCAGATTAGACGATCCGTGAATCCAGTCAATCACGTCCCACGACATGCTGGGAACGGCGGGCTGCAGCATGGCGGCAACGGCCGGCGACCGCGGCGTTACTTTTTCGCCGTCTTTCGGAATGCCGGTGGCCGCGTAGCCGTAGTCGTAATGATTGCGGTTATTGCGGTCTTTGTTGGGCGTGTATTCGTAATCCATGGTGATGATATAACCCGAGCATCCGGCGTCTTCCGAGCGCCGCGCGAAAGATTGCGCCATGGATTTCGAGCCCAGGCCGATCGAGTTCGACCACCAGGTGGGCGATTGATTGGCCGCCTGCAATTTTTCCATCATGCCGGCCGCGGCCGAGACGCAATAGACCGCTTTGCTCACGTACGCGGCTTCGGCGGCGATGCGATCGGCGTCCGGATTCACCAGACTTTTGCCGCCTGTGGGATCGAGCAGGATCGGGTAATCCAGCTTTTTTCCCAGCAGTTCGAGCGACGTGTCGACATGGCTCACGTCCACCATCACGCGGCGGCGCAGCCAGACGCGGCTATACGCCGCGCGATTGGCGCGCATGGTGATCTCGTCTTCGACGCCGCCGGCAACGTAGTCGTACGCCAGTTTGTGAACTTTCTTCTTGGCGACTTCCTCGAATTCGAGGACATTGGCGGGGGCCATTACGTCGTCGGCGTAAGCCGTGGGATAGACGATGGTCGGCGCCGCGGTGGCTGCCTGCATTGCCATGATGGGCGAGCCTTTCATGAACGATTGGAAATTTTCGAACATGTGGCGGCGCGTGATGTCGTGAGCGCTCATGCGTTGCCTCCTTAACGGTTTATGCTATCAGGGGATGAATCGTATCACGTTGTGGGTGCTGATGCTGCCGGTGGTTGCGTTGGCAGCGCCCAAGCAGCACGAATTGTGCGCGGTCTGTCATAGCGAAACCGTGAAGGATTTCCTCGCGCATCCGCACGCGCAGGCGGGAATGGAATGTGTTGCCTGTCATGGCGAAAGCGCGCGGCACCGGAATTCCGAAGGGCACGCCGAGCCGGATCGCATCGCCGCGCCCGCTGAAATTCCCGCACTGTGCGGAGCCTGCCATCCCGGAAAAGGCGCTACGCTCATCCTGGCGGAATATTCCGAGAGCAAGCATGGCAAGGTTCTGCAGGCGCAGTCCAAAATTCGTGCGCCGCATTGCGCAACGTGCCACGGCGTCCACACGGTCCGAACGGCTAAAGCAATGGAAGCGCAGTGCGTGCGATGTCATGCGCAATTGCCTGCCGCCTGTTCAGCAGCGCCTTCGCGCGTGACGCCCGTATCGTGTGAAGCGTGCCACGCACCGCATTTGTTTGCCGCAAGAGTTTCCAAGGGTTAACGAGATTTGAAGCGGGCACGCTTTGCTAAAGTAGAGGCCTGGACCATGGCCGACATTTGCGGGGAGCTTGGGCAACAGCGCGACTTCTGGTGCTGTTGCTGTTTCTATTAGCCAGTTGCGCCTCGGCGCAAGCGGTGCTCGGCCTGACGTCCGCCTCCGGCGCGCCCGGTGCAACCATTTCTCTTAACCTGACATTCGATCCGGGCCAGAGCGCCGTCGCCGGATTGCAGTGGACCCTGAATTATTCGCCCGCCGACATTGCCGCGATCCATGTCGCCGCAGGTCCCGCGTCCACCTCCGCAAACCAGACTCTGCAATGCTTGGGTCAGGCAGGCGCCTTGCAGTGTTTGATAGTCAGTTTTATGGGAACTGCTGTCCCCAGCGGCGTGCTAGCGGTTGTGACTCTTGAACTTTCGCACGCCACCCGCGACGGCGCTGCAGCCGTCGGCCTGAGTGGCGCGCTCGGCGCTGCCAGGGATGGCAGCGCCTTGCCGGTACAGACGCATGGATCTGTTCTTCCGATCACTGGAAACGCTCTGCGATTCAGGCCGGTGACTCCGTGCCGAATCGCCGATACCAGAAACGGCAATCCCTTCGGCGTTCCGACCTTTACCGGGACTAGCCATCTCGACTTCGTGATTCCAAATAGCGCCTGTGGCATCCCGTCGACGGCCGCAGCCTATTCGCTGAATGTGTCTGTTTTTCCCAACGGAAAGCTTGGTTATCTCACCGTGTGGCCCACCGGCCAGCCGCAACCTATGGTGGCCACGCTGAATTCGTTGGACGGCCGTACCAAGTCCAACGCGGCCATTGTCGCAGCAGGGGCCAACGGGGCGATCAGCGCCTATGCAACCGATCCGACTGACCTGGCGATCGATATTAACGGCTACTTCGTGCCCGCTAACGATACCGCCGCGCTGCCATTCTATCCGCTCACACCATGCCGTCTGGTCGACACGCGCAATCCGACGGGTCTGTTAGGGGGCCCGGGCTTGACAGCGAATCATAGCCGCGTTTTCCCGGTCCGCCAAAGCGCGTGTGGAATACCAGCCGATGCCCAGACGTACTCCTTGAATTTGGCTGCCATACCGAAGGGTCCGTTGGCACATCTCACTGCATGGACGGCA
>Ga0070731_10003319_pt1 | contig 14612 bp, 20 predicted proteins | sample Coa_R1_2_FD_66448 | JGI IMG/M metagenome (GOLD analysis project Ga0070731, IMG submission 66448) | Surface soil microbial communities from Centralia Pennsylvania, which are recovering from an underground coalmine fire - Coalmine... | ecosystem: Environmental > Terrestrial > Soil > Unclassified ... | reverse complement strand
CTTGTCACCAGGTCGATCCGCACCGGTAGCGCCTCGACGACGTCGTCCTGCCGCGGCCGCGAGCGCCGCAGCACGGCGCGGATGCGCTCGACGAGCTCCTGGTAGTCGAACGGAGGCGCGTCAGTCCCTTTGTTCCATCCGATACCTGTCGCACGAGCAGAGCCTCGTGCACGAACTCACGATGCGCGTCTCTGAGCTCGACGCCTTCCTCGCCGAGAGCGACGACGGGCTGCGCGAACGGATCGCGAAGCGGCTACGGCTGCTCGAGGATCTCGTCGACGACGGCACCGAGTCCGCGCAGGAGTTGCCGAGTGTGTGGCGGGATCGACTCGACGAGGTGCGACGTAGCGGTGATCGGGTGACGCAGAAACGACCGCAGCTCACGACTCGAGAGGGTCTGCAGTTATACGCGCTCGAGGCGGAACTCCTGCACCTCGAGCTGCGACTCGCGTTCCATTACTACAGAAAGGGCGTCGATGAGATCGCCGCGCTTCCCGAAGCCGAGTACTCCTAGGGTTCCAAAAGCTTCAGCCGGCCATCGCCAGTGTCTCGGCCGTCACTCGTTCGTCGCGAAGCATCGCTTCGACATACGGCGCCGGAATGACGACAGTTAGGCCCGAGCTGTATGTGAGGGGGGCGCCGTTGAAACTGGCGGGCTGGTTACCGAGGTAGACGGGGGCCTGTCGGGTGGCCACGCAAACGCCGATCACTTCGGCGGTGTCGACGAGGTAAACGGGACCCCCGCTGTTGCCGGGATTGACTTCGAGGTCGGCCAGGTAACGGTTCGAAGCGGGCCCGGGAGTCAGGATCTCTTGCGTTCGCACCTCTCCGGGGGTATCGGCTGGCGGTCTTGGCGGATCGGGCATCGGGCCACCGGGGAAGGACGGGAAGAAAGCGGTTGCGATCGTTCCGCTGTTCGTGACGAGCGATTCAACCGCGAACGGGTAGCCGGAAACGGCGACCGCCGCACCCTCGCGCGGAGTCTTGGTATCGAGCGTTGCGAGACCGGCTAACGGCGGCAGCTTCACGCCCTCGACGATCGGAACGAGTCGCTCGTCCCACTCCCCGGCCACGACATTTTCTGCGAGCCGGGCGCCTGCGAGGTCGTGGCCCGGGACCGCGACGAGGAGATCGAGGTCGACGTGCGAGAATCCCTGCATTCCATATACGTGGCCGCCCGCTTCGAAGACTTGCTGATGGGCGAGGTTGGCCACGAACTGCGGCGGCCCCGTGATTCCGGCCGCCCTCGCCATCTGAGCGCCTCCCTCGATCACATGCCAAGCTGTGACAACGGTGCTTCGCTCGTCGACGATGAACCCGGTACCGACCGTGTGCGGGATCTTCCCCGGGTCGAGGCGGACGGCTATCTGAACGATGCTTGGCCGGATCTCGTCGATTGCGTCGGGTAGCTCCATCAGGAGCCACGCTACCCCTCGCGCCGGTTAGACCCGCGCCCTCGAATTGGCCCGCGCCGTTGCGCGGACTCGTTCAACCTGCGACTGCGCCGTGTCCTCGCGGGGTTCCGCTGGCGGTGAGGCCGGCGGCGAGGTTCTGTGCGGCACTCGGCCCCGGGAGCGCCCCCGACGCGGCGGCGATCGTCGACACGGGCGATCCGGGGAGGTTCTGCCAGGCGGGGAAGGCGTAGCCGCCGCCCGCGGTTGGTGTGGAGGGGTTGACGGGTGTGATGCCGCCGCCGGCGTAGCTGCCGCCGTCGAGGGGGCTCGCCGTGCCTGTGTCGGTGCTTGGGCCTCCGCTGACGCTGGTGCCGACGGGTTCGGCGGTGTAGGTGGAGACGATCGCGGTTTGTGTGTCAGCAGGTGTCGTCTGTGCCCCGCTCGTCGTCCCGGTTCCGGGAGGGAGCGCGACCGCAGTACCGGAGTCTCCGCCGCCGAGCAGGTCGGGCGATGCGAGTGGCGGCTCACCGGCGGCTGCCGAGGCGGGCTGCGTGTTGCGACCGAAGAGCAGCCAGAGCGCACCGGCCGCGACGATCGCGATAAGCCACGGGTTCACCGTCTTGCCTTCGCGCCGCGTTCCCGCGGTGCGTGCTGGCTCGAGAGTCGGGTGACTGTGCTTCGGGCGGGCGCGACTGTGCGTGCGAGCTGCCGGCGGCGGACGTCGACGAAGAGCAGCTCGTGCGCGGTGAAGTCGAGACTTGCGACGGCGCGTGCGATCAGCTGACGCGAAAACCCTCCGCTGATTTCCGATAGCCGCTCGAGGTCGCGTTCGTCGGAGGTCTGCCAGATCAGCAGGTAGGAACACTGATTGAGCGCCTCGAGCGGGACGTGCGTGGGCCGCTGACCGCCCCCGAGGATTGAGCAGCCCTGGGTTCGCCACTGGCGGTAGTAGCTCGAGAGCTCTCGCCCGAGGCTGAGATCGCGAACGAACAGCTGCAGCTCGTCGATCAGCACGACCCAGGATTCGGTCGTCGAGACGAACTTGAGCGCCTCGCGCATCTTCTTCGCAAGCCAGGCGAGCTGCTCGAGCTCCTCGTCCTTGACGCTGGCCTTCGGCCAATACAGGTAGCGCCGCTCGATCGGGTGCGCGTCCGCCCAGACGACTTCGCGGACGGAGTCGATCGGTGCGTAGCCGGAGCCGATCAGCGACTCGAGTAGCGGATCGCGCCGCTTCGCGGCGAGCGCGAACGTCCAGTGGTTTGCGACGTCGGCGACGGCGAGCAGCGCATGCGATTTACCGGCGCCGGTCGGCCCGATCGCGGTGACGTGCATTCCCGGCCGGAAGTCGCGCTCGAGCCGCTCCTGCACGCGTTCCCAGGGGACGGACGGCACCGACCCGGCTGCGCCGTCTTCACGCACTGCGACCGCCATCGGCACTAGGCGGGGCGGCGGCCGTCGTCGTCGACTTCGTCGTCCTCGCTGCCGGCGAAGATGAATGGACCGGAGCCGTCGGCCTCGTAGAACAGGTCGCCGTTGTGGAGACCGCGACGCCGCTTCGCCTTCCCGCCGCTGCCCCTCCCGCCCGGCTTCCGCTTCGCTGTCCCGCCGCTGCCGCTCTCGTCGTCGTTCTCGTCGTCGTTCTCGTCGGCGAGGCCGAGCGGCTCGAGCAGCCGACGTTCGACGCAGTCGGCGACGTACTCGGCGATCTCGTCGCCGCGCTCCTCGACGGCGCGCTCGACCTCGGCCCTGATGTAGTCGGCCTGCGCCTGGTTCGCATCGAGCAGGTCGCCGACGGTCGCCGGCTCGTCCCGCCGCGCCTCGAGCCCAGCCGTCGCGCGCAGCCGTGCGTTCTCCGCACGCAGCCGTGCGAGCTCCGCTTGTACGTCATCGTTGCTGTTGCGCCGCACCGTCTCGCCGTTGGCCGCCGTGTCGCCGTTGCGTCCGGGGGTTTGCCGTGGCGCCCGTGCAGGTGGGCCGGCGAATCCTTCCTCGTCGAGTTCGAGATCGTCGTCGACTGCCTGATCGGGTGCCATTCGCGGCGCTCCTTCGTCCGGGGATCGAGGCCGCCGAGCGTATGAGGCTGTGCCGCGCTTCCTTCGCGAATCGCTCACGGAAACGACGGGAAGTCGGAGCGATGCCGACCCGACTGCTAAACCGATAACGGAAATGCAAGCGAATCGCGTGAGCGAACCGCGGCCGAGACGGTCGAAGCGCGGTCCCACATTCCGCCGACCGACGGAGCTGCTCAGCCGTCAGGAGGTCATGCGACTGATCGCGGCGTGCGGGACGTCACCGAGCGGCCGCCGCAACGCCTGCATGATCGCATTTGCCTACCGGGGCGGCTTCCGCGCCGCCGAACTGTGCGGGCTCGAGCTCGTCGACCTCAACCGCGACCGGATCGCCGAGCTCGGCTACCTGCTCGTACGAGTGCGCGCCGAGATCGCCAAGCGCGGCCACGAACGGCACGTCTGCGTCGACGCCGGCGTGCTCCCCTACCTCGACGCCTGGCTCGAGACGCGCCGGCGGCTCGGCATCCGCTCACCCGTCCTCTTCTGCACGATCGCAGCCCCCACCCGCGGCGGGACACTCGACACCAGCTACCTGCGGCAACTGTTGCCGCGACTCGCACGGCGCGCCGGGCTAAAACGACGTGTTCACCCGCACGCGCTGCGAGCGACGATGGCGACCGAAATGGCGCACGAGAACATTCCGCTGCCGGCGCTGCAGGAGCAGCTCGGACACGGCTCACTAATGACGACCTTCCTCTACGTAAAGAAGCTCACACCGGAGCTCGCACTGGCGCCGATAGCCGCGCGCTCCAATTGGAGTTAGTGACTCTCTTGAAACCGCGTGCGTCGGGCGTGAGGACGCTCGCCCAACGCGAGCTGTGGCGGATGGGACCGAATGATGGTCGACCCGGCTTCGACCGTAAGCTGCACGCAATGACGCGGACGGAGCGGGCTCACGAGACGCAGATCGAGCATGCGCGGAGCGACCTGCTGTTTCCTGCAAACCGTGCTGCCGTGAGAGACAGCCGTAGGGCCGTGACTCCCCTCGATCAGGGCTTGGCGATCGATGGGCTGATTCATCTGCGTGAGGGCGCCTTGCTGTACGTACTGGCGCAGCGCGCGGCTCCGATCGGTGACGTGGTCGAGATTGGTGCGTACAAGGGTCGTTCCACCTGGTACCTCGCACAGGGCCTAAAGCATGCACAGGCGCGGCGCAAGGTTATTTCGATCGACCCCCAGCGCAGGCCTGACGTCCGCCAAACATTCGAGGAGATGGTTGCGGCGCAACGTCTCGTCGAGTGGATCGATCCTCACTTCGATCTGTCACACAACGTCGCCCTAGCGTTCCCTCACGACCACCCGGTGGGACTTGTGTGGATCGACGGAGACCACCACTACGACGCGGTCCGCCAAGACTTCGAGGATTGGTTTCCACGGCTCGCGGTCGGCGGCTGGGTCGCGATCCACGACACCGTCAACAACTTCGAGGGCCCCACGAAGCTCACGCGAGAACTCCTGTCAACACGAACAGATTTGAGGTCCCTGGGCATCATCTACATGACCTTCTTCGCGCAGAAGGTCCCCGCTCGCCCAGCAAACCGACTCGCAGCATTGACGACGCGCGCCAGCTTCGAACTGCTCACTCTGCTTCAAGCGCGGCACGCCGGCTTCGGCCCTCAGAAGCGCGGGTGACTTCCACGAATGCTCGCGTACCTGGCAGCTGAAGAGCCGTAGCTGACCGCTCTTTGCGCGTCGGCTAGCCGTACTTGCGACGACCGAGCAGCCGCTCCGATCCGTAGCGGAGCGAGTCGAACCCTTCGTGGCGGTGGCGCCAGACGACGCCGCCGTGCTCGCGTGAGTCCTCCGGCTCGAGCTGGGCGAGCGGCACGAACGCGCCGCAGCCATCGCAGTAGAGCTCGTCGGGAAGCTTCGCTGCTCGCTCCTTCGCCGCGGTCGACTCGGCGCGGGCCTGCTCGAGGCGCCGCTCGTTCTGCTCAAGCTCGTCTTGCAGCCGGCGGAGCTCTTGTTCGTGCGGGAGCGTCTCGTCGAGCTGCCGGAGAGCCGCGCTGACCGTTGCTCGCTTCGTTCCGTATCGCTCGACACCGACGGCGAGCACCTGCGCGTCCTCCGGACGCAGCATCACGTTCAACGGCACGACGGCGCGGGCGAGCTCCGGGCTGCGCCGGCGCGTCGGATGCTGGTTGTCCTCCGTCGACCGGTCTTGCTCGCCGAGTAAGAGCTCGCGCAGCTCGGCGGGGAAGCGGCGATCGTGCGCCAGCGCACCGAGCGGGATGCGGTACTCGCGTCCCTCGTGCCGGCCGACGATGCGCCCCGTTGCGACGTCGCGGCGGATCGTGGGGGAACCCACGCCGAGCAGTCGCGCCGCTTGCGGTGCGTTCAAGGTGTCTCGCTCGAGATCGACGAGCACGAACGGCCGGCCGGCCCGATCCTCCGAGACGAGCTCGCTGCGGCGGACGCGACGGCGGACCTTCTCGGGGGTCGTCGAGTAGAGCCGCGCCGCCTGTTCGATAGTGAGGGCGACCGGCCGACCCTTTCTGGTTTGAGCTGCAGCGGCGATCTCGAGTTGTCCTCGCGCGGGCGCCCGCGTGTGAGAGAGAGCGCTCCTGAACGAATGTAGCGACGGGCTGCACCGATTCGATCAGCGCGCTCACGAAATGCCTGCCCGGGAACGCCGCCGGCTCGTGTCCACTTCGTGATCGGTGTCCGCTTCGGCGTGTGTCCACTAGCGAAATGTGTTCGTTTCCCCGGCGTGAAGTGGACACCGCCTTCGGACGGCCGATGCCGGCCCGTCGCGAAAGCCGTTCGGGAGCCGGCGTATCCTGGGCCGGGTGCAGGAGTGGAGAAAACGGTTCGCTCAGGCGATTAACTCGCGTCCCGGCTGCTCACCGGCGCAGCTCGCGCGAGCGCTCGACGTCTCACCGAAGACCGTGCAGCGATACACACGGCGGGCACGAGCCGAGGGCTGGCTGACAGGCAGCACGCGCAGCCTGTACCTCGTCGCCACAGAGCAGCCGGCCACTCGTGAGAGCGTCCCGAGATCCCCTCAGCCGGCTCCCGTGCCGCCGCCCCGACCGGCACCAAAACCGGGACCGCAAACAGGCACTCCGCCACGCCGCACGACGCCGATCAGCGAGTCCCCTCAGCCGGCGGCCGCGGCGACGATACGTCGACCTTTCCTCGAGACGATTCGCGAGTTGGTCGACGGGACCCTCGAGGAGCGAGCCGAGGCGAATGCCGCCTCCGTCTGGCGGGGTGCGTCGCCTGAACCAGCCGCAGTGCCGCTCGCGGGCGACGGTTTGGCTCTCCATCTCGAAGCCGCCCCGACGGATCTCTCGCCCGCTCCCCTGCGTGCGTCCCGACCGACGCGCTACGTGCTCGACGAGCACGGTCGGCCGCACGTAGCAAACTGACGCCTCAGTCGACGCAGGTGACGGTCCGCGCGGCACCAGCCATGCGCAACGCATGCGTGCGATGCCTGCCGTTTACCCACTCGCCGCATCCGTCGACCTCGATCGGTAAGTCGAACAGATCGCCAACGTGCCAACCGGCGCGCTCTCCCGGATCGAGGCCGGCGCGACGAACAGCTGCATCGATCGCCTCATGGTCGCGCGGATCGCCGCCTTGCTCGAGGTACTCGACTGCGACACGTGCGATCAGTGGCCAATCGTCCGCGGCGAGGCAGACGTCACAACCACAAGGCCGTCCGGCCGTCGGCGCGATCGGCATGCCATCGGGTGGCAACGATGCGAGCTCGACGACTGCCAGCGTCACTGCGTGTCTTGCCGTCCAATGGCGACCAGCAGAGCACGGCAGCCGCCCGGAGGAGGGTTGGCTATTGGTGACGCTGCGTGGAGCGGGACCCGCGTGCGTGCCTGATCGAGCTCGCCGACGCTCAGCGATCGACTGAGTGCCCGCGTCACCGCAGCAAGATCGCCGAGCGCCTGCGGATTCGCGAACAGCGGGGTCGGATCCGCGGCGAGCAGATCGGCGTGCCGATCAAGATAGGCGCGGGCGTGTTCCGGGGCGGTCACGTCAAGGAGCGGCTGCTCGCGACCGGTGATCGCCGCGACGAGACGTAGATCATCGGCCACTGCGTCCTCGACGTCGCGACGCTTTGGCGACGGCTTGTCCTCGCGCGGAACCTCGAGGCCGTCCAGGACGAGCGGCCGCCCGTGCCGCAACGCAGCGATCAGCGGGTCGAAAAACAGGTCAGCTGCACGCGGCGGAATCCCGCTGAGCAGCTCGCGTGCAAAGCGGCGTGAGACGCGCTCACTCCGCCTGCGCTCCGGCCAGCTCCAGGTTTCGAGGGCTCGTCGTGCCTGCCGCGCGGGGATAGCGGGATCTCGCAGCAGCCAAAGCCCGACGACGTAATCGGCGAGCAGCCGGACGCCTTCGCCGCAGCTTCGGCGCTCCACAAGGCGCCGCGCGAGCTCGAGTTGCGTGGATGGCCAAATCCGTTCGTGTCGACCGCGTCCGCGACCCGCGCCAGGCGACAGGCCGGCGTCGAGCAGGCCGCGAGCGATCCAGTCCTCGACGCGCCAGCGGCTTCCACGGACAGCCGTGCTCAGTTCGTCTAGACGTACCAAGGGTTACAGATTGGACGAGTTTCACCCTGGAGTCAAGGTGCATCTATGGCGACTACCAGCACCTTCGATGAGCGCCTCGTCGTCGCGATCGATTCGAGCCGACTCGATGCTCTTCGCGAGGTCGCAAAGCGTGAGGAGCTCTCGATCGGGGCGGTCGTGCGGCGCCTGATCCGGGAGTTCCTCGAACGCGAGAGCCAGCGTCAGGAGCCCCAGACGTGAAAGGCGGCCCCGTTTCCGAGGCCGCCATACAACGCGCCGAGAGGTTAGCAGCACCGCTTGCGACTGAGCGGGCGGCACCGTGACTACGCCTCCGCTCGAGCTCGGGCCGGCCGCACTCCACGGTCTGCCTGGCAAGACGGTGCGGATGATCGACCCGGTAACCGAAGCCTCGCCAGCTGCAGTGCTAATCACCTTCCTGACGATCTTCGGAGCGATGGTCGGACCGGGACCGTACGTGTTGGCGGATGCAGCTACCCACGCCCCACGTCTCTTCGCGCTGATCGTCGGCAAGACAGCCCGTGCGCGTAAGGGCACTTCGTATCGACAAGCTCGCTTCGTCTTCGACAAAGTCGACAAGGCATTCGTCGACCGTCGCGTCTTCGGCGGCTTCGGCTCCGGTGAAGCGCTGATCGAGGCAGTCGGCGGAGTAGTCGATGGGAACGACGACGACGACGAGTCGGCGGAAGCACCCGATAAGCGCGCACTGATCGTCGAGGAAGAGTTCGCCAAGGTCTTGCGCGTCTCCGAGCGCGACGGCTCGACGCTTTCGATGGTCCTGCGACAGGCATGGGACGGTGCCGACCTCTCAGCGCTGACGAGAAAACGTCCCGTACGCGCGAAGGGAGCTCACATCTGCGTGCTTGCGCACTGCACCGAGGACGAACTGCTCGCTCGTATGCGTGGCGTCGAGATCGCTAACGGATTCGCCAACCGGTACGTCGTCATTCGCGCCGAGCGTTCAAAGCGACTCCCCGAGGGCGGAGGTCTGCATCGCGACGAAGCCGAACGTCTGGCGTACGAGTGGAGAAAGTCACTCGAGAGGGCACGGTCGCTCGATCGAATACAGCGATCGCCAGAGGCGAGTGCGCTTTGGCGCGATTGGTACCTGCAGCTCGACGATGACCGCCCGGGGATGATCGGCGCCCTGCTCGCGCGCGCCGAGGCGCAGGTCCTCCGACTCTCGCTGCTCTACGCGCTCGTCGACGGTGACGCGGTGATCGACGTGCCGCACTTGCTCGCGGCACTCGACGTTTGGCGCTACGCGGAGCAATCTACGCTCGCGATCTTCGGTGATGCCGTCGGCGACCCCGTCGCGGACCTGATCTTGCGTCGACTTCGTGAGCGACGCGACGGCCTTACGCGAACCGATATCCGCGAAGTGGTCGGCCATCACGAACGCGAGGTGACGATTGAAGCCGCGCTCAGCTTGCTTGAAGGTCGCAACCTTGCTCGCTCCGAGCGCCTGCCGAGTGGAGCACCCGGGAAGCGTGGCCGGTCGATCGAGCGCTGGCACGCGGTCTTTCCTCCGGAGGAAAGGGAGGAAACGGGAGAAAAGGTCGCTTACCTCCCTTCGCTCCCTTCCCTCCGAACAAAGGTAGAACCCCGCGATGGCGGATTCGGAGAGGGCTCGCAGGTAGCGCGGGACCTCGAAGCTGAGCTTCGCTCAGGGTCTTTAAGCCCCCCTAGTAACAATCGTTACTTACTTACTGAGGACTTGTCTGGCTCTTTTGGGGATTCAAACCCCCAAGAAGGCGATCCCAAGGCGCCGGCGTGAGTACACCGCTCGATCGCCACGCTCAGCTCGAGCAGTACGGCCGTACCTACGCCCGCGAGCGCCTCGCCGTCACGTGGACCGATGGGCTTGTGGGCGACGCAGCGAAGCGAGTCACCACCCGCGGCTGGCCGCAGACGACGCCTCTTCCCTCCGCTGACGGAGGCGCCTTCGGTGCCGCCCTGTTCGCCGGTCGCGGCCTTCTGCGCAACCCGGCCGTCGTCGTGCGCGCCTCGCGTCTGATCGTCGTCGAGAGCGACAGCATCGAAGGCCTCACGCAGATCGAAGCGCTCGCACTGCCGCCGACCTGGACGGTGCGCTCCTCCGCCCCGCACCGACAGCACCGCTACCTCCGCTGGCCCGACCGCGTGACGCCCGAGTTCGTCTCGTTCCGGTTCGAGCCGGCCGGAATCGTTGCCGATCGCGAGCACTACTACCTGCCGCCCCCCGCACTCCACCCGAGCGGAAGCGTCTACAGCTTCCTGCCGGCGCTCGGCCCGAACGAACTCTCGATCGCGACACTCCCGGAGGACTGCTACCTCGAGCTGGTCGAGCTCGCTCGACGCGGCCGCGATCAACGTGAAGCGACCACGCAGGCGGCCGCTGTCGTCGAGGCAGCGCGAGACGAATCCGACGAGGACGCGGAGCGGCACTGGCTTGACGACGTCGTCTATCGCCGCCGCGCCGCCGCGTATGGCCAAGCGGTCCTCGACGACCAATGCGAGAAGATCCGCGCCGCTCCCGTCGGCACACGACACACGACGATCAACCGGGCCGCGTACGTCGTCGGCGGCTACCTCGAATCCGCACAGCTCGACCGCGAGGACGTCGAGAAGCTGCTGCAGGCCGCTGCACGTGTCGCGTTCGACGGCTACAGCAACGGCCAGTCGCCGGCCGGCCCGTCCCCGGACGAGAGGCAAACGGTGCGGACGATCAGCCGCGGCCTCGACGCCGGCGCGGCGAAACCCCGCGCGATCCCGGAGCGCGTCGCGTGAGCGAGCTGAACGGATTCGACCCGCTCGAAGCCGCGCGCTTCGTAATCGCCGTCGGAGCCTTCCGGCAGCTGCACGGCTACGGCCCTACGTGGCGTCAAGCACGCGACGCCGCGGCATGGCCCTGGCGCGGAATGAAGGACTGCCAGGACCGAATGTTCGCCCTCAAGCACGCAGGCCTCATCACCTTCGAACCGACGCCGCGGTCGCTCGACCTGACGCCTGCCGGTCGACGCTGGGCGCTCTCGGCTATCGCGAGGCGGGACGGCTGAAATGAGCGCTGTCTGCCCCGCTTGCTCGCGGCCGATCCCGCCAGAGCTCACACCCTTGCCGGCACTCGTGCTCGAACAGCTCGACCGGGACGGCCCGACCTCAGCGCGACAGCTCGCGAAGCAGCTTGGCCGTCGGCAGGTCGACGTTCGTAACGCGTTGCATGAGCTCCGCGCTGCCGGCCTCGTCGTGCTCGAACAGCCGACCAACTCGGCACGTTCGCAGCGTTGGGCTGGGACAGCGGCCGAACTGCTCGGCGGACGCGCATGGGACGCGCATGAGAGCGGCAGCGAGCCTCCGCACGGCTTCGCGGACGCGGGTGCGCTCGTCGCGCTCCTGGCGGCCCTCACGAGCTCGGGCGGATGGACGCGCCGACTCACGCTCGGCGTTGCACTCGGACTGCTGCTCGTGCTCGTAGGCGCCGCAATGGGAGGGCAGTCACGTGCCTAGCTGCCATCGCTGTCTCAGGGTGCAGTCGAGCGCGGAGCTGCGTCGCACGAGCCTCGGCTATCTGTGCAAGGACAACGGGCCGGGGACGCGCTGCTTCGTGCTCGCGCGTGGACTCCGGGAGCGGGCTAGCAAACGGCAAGCTGTGCAAGGAACGGCCGGGGCGAGATCGGAAAGCGACCTCGCGGAGGCCACCGGATGACCGTCACGACCGAGCTGGCGGCAGCGGTCGCCCGCCGCGCCGCCTGGAACGGTGACGGCCCATCGCACAGACCGGCGCCCGCCGAGCCGACGCGCTGCGCAGCGAAGGATTGCGAGGAGCTCGGATCATGGTTTGCAGTCGCGCACGCCCGCACCTATTGCGAGGAGCACGCGAAGCGCTACCGGCTGACCTTCCCGGACCGCCGGATCGTGAGACTCATCATCTGCACGCGCTGCAGTCGCCAAGCACCCTCCGGCGGCGCGGTTGTGTTTGAGGGCGAGACGGCCCGGCGACTCTGCCGCGAATGCGCCGACCTCGTTCGCGGACTCCTCGAGGGTCGACCGTGAGCGTCATTACCTACCAGGACGGCCGGCGCGTAAGTCGCCAGGCGCGTAGCAGACGCGAGCGCTTCACCGTGCACGAAGCCGACCACGGCGTCGCGCTTCACGACCACGACTCGCACCTGCTCTACGTCACGGAGCGCCGCGGCTTCGACCTCGCCGCGTGGCTGAACGCACTCAACCCGACCAGCGACCAGCTCGGCGCTTTCCTCGGCGAAGGGGAGCACCGCCGCTTCTTACGCCGGCTCGGATTGGGCACGACGAGGTCGCTGCAGCACGACGGAGTCTGTTGGCGCTGCGGTCGACCGATGCGAGCTGGCATGCCGGCGTTCTGGCACCGCGAATCGAAGCTGATCCGACACGTCCGCGCCTGCCCGAAGCCGGCAACCGCGAAGCTGCGAAGGGCAACGTGAGACGCCGTCTCCGCGGTTGGCTGGGACGGCGGTTCACGCTGACCCTTCGCCACCCGACCCGGGTCGCACTGTGACGGCCTCGGAGGAACGGCGCCTCCGCAAACTGGCGGGTGCGATCAAGGAACTGCGTGATACTCCACCGGCTGTCACGAGTGTTGACGGCAAAATGGGTGGCAACTATGGTGACACTCGTGAGACGGGAGCTCGATCAAGTGCACCGGCAAGCTGAGCGGCTCGCTAATCAGCGCGCCGCATTCCGCGCCGCCGTTCTCGCCGCCAGGGACGCCGGCGCGAGCTATCGGCAGATCGCTCGTGCGACGGGCGGCCGGCTGTCACATACCGGCATTCAAAAGATCGTCCGCGCAGCAAAGTGACCGACTGCATCGTCTACGCGGCGAAGTCGACAACCGACGAGCACGGCTCGATACCGGCGCAGCTCGAACGGTGCCGAGAGCACGCGACCCGGCAGGGTTGGCAGATCGCCGGCGAGTACCAGGACGAAGCCGCCTCCGCCTACAAAGGCAACCGCGGCCCCGGACTCAAGAACGCACGTGCTCACGCCGCCGAGCTCGCCGACGAGCAAGGCGAGGCAATCCTGCTCGTGTTCGCGACCGACCGCCTCGCACGCGGTGACGGTCGCAACGCCGCCCATTTGGTCGAGTATGTGCTCGAGGCGACAAAGGCGGGCTACCGGATCGAGTCCGTGACGGAGGACATTGGCGGCGAGATGGCTCTCGTGCTCGCGTCGCTCTACGGGGCACGCGCTCACGCCGACTCGAAAGCGAAGTCCGAGCACACGAAAGCCGGGATGCGCCGCCGCGCCGAACGCGGCCAGCTGAACGGTGGCCCCGCACCGTACGGTTACCGCTGGGTTCGTAACCCTGACGCCGACGGTTGCCTGCTCGTCATTGACCACGCGGAAGCAGCGATCGTCGAGCGGATCTTCCGCGAATACGCAGCGGGAGTGCCGCAGCGAACGATCGCGGCAACGCTCGCCCGCGAGCACGTCCCTGCGAAGCGCGGCTCCTGGCGGCAGGGCACGGTCGCGAAGATCCTCCGCAACCCGATCTACGTCGGCCGCGTCCGCTTCCGTGGCGGCGAGTACCCCGGCACGCACGAGCGGCTGATCCGCGACGACCTTTGGGGGGCGGTCGCCGAGCTGCTCGAGGCGACCGCCCGCACGAAGGGCGCTGGCCGGGGCCGCCACTCTTCCGGCTCGCATCTGTTTACACGCGGGCTGCTCCGCTGCGGGCGCTGCGGCGACGCGATGGTGCCGCGCACGAACCCGCCTCGCGGCCCGCGGCAGTCGACGTATGAGGTCTATCTCTGCCTGACGCACGCTCAGGATCGGAATGCGTGCTCACAGACACCGATTGCCCGCGAACTCGTCGACGACGCCGCTCTCACCTACTTCGAACGGGTGTGCCTCGACGTCGACGCGACCGCTGAGCATCTGCGCCGGGCGATGGACCGCCGGCGCGTCGAGGCTGAGGCGCTCGCGGCACAAGCGGCCGCCGAGGTCGCTGATTTGCGCCGGCAGCGGAAGCTGATCGAGCGGGACTACCTGGCGGGGGTGCTGCCGGCCGGAGATGGTGACGACGACGGCCTCTACCTCGCCCTGAAAGAGAAGATCGAGGGCGAGCTCGTCGCCGCGAGAGCGGAGGCCGAGCGGTTGCACGCCCGGATCGAGGAGGTTTCGTCGCAGGAGCTCGAAGACGAGCTGCTCGGCTACGTCGCGGAGCTGCGGGAGGTCGTCCGCTGCGCCGTCCGTGACGCGCCGACGCTGGCGGCGATCCGCGCGGCGCTCGCCCGTATGTTCGAGCGGTTCGAGCTCGTGCACGTGCCGACCGAGCGTGCGAAGCTGCCGGACCCGGCCGCGGAGATCCCGGCCGAGCAGTTGGCCCGCCAAGTGGCCGACGCCTACGGTCTCGCCTTCGGCGACTACTGGCTCGAGCCGGTCGAGCGGCCGGAGTTCGTCGCCCGCTGGCTCGACGGCGACTGGCCGGAGCTGCTTCGTGTTCCGCTTGTTCTGGCCGCAAACAAAGACTCTGACGGGGGCGCGAGATAGTCGTCGCAGCCGCGGCGAAACGCGTGGACGCGGTCGACGACACCCTCCTCTTCACGGCCGAGGACGATGACCGGCGCGTGTGCGACCCACTGGTCGAC
>Ga0070731_10003318_pt1 | contig 14617 bp, 14 predicted proteins | sample Coa_R1_2_FD_66448 | JGI IMG/M metagenome (GOLD analysis project Ga0070731, IMG submission 66448) | Surface soil microbial communities from Centralia Pennsylvania, which are recovering from an underground coalmine fire - Coalmine... | ecosystem: Environmental > Terrestrial > Soil > Unclassified ... | reverse complement strand
CGGACAGGAATGTCCGCGCTCCGGTTCAGGGCGTGGCGGTTTTTTGATTGAGTTGGAAAATTTCGGGTTCAGAATCGTTTGTGCATGGACGCGTCAAATCAATTTACTCAGGCCACAATTGTCGCAGGGCAGACGGTGCGGCGGCTGGAACGGGAAGGACTTTCTGTTGATGAGGCGAAGCGGTTAGTGGCCGGGATGATCAATGAAGAGGAATCCAAGGTGATGAAGGGTGAACGAGCGTTTGATGAGAAAGGGTTTATTGAACGATTGAGGCGACTGCCGAACACCAGCGCGTGATGAGCAAGCTTGCGCCAGAAACACGAGCAATTCTGCAAACGATTTGCGTGGCGTTGATTGCATTCGTGATTGGATTTCTTGGGATGCTCGCGCTGTTTGAGTGGCTTATCCTCCGCTTCGTTGCTCCTGATGGTCATTGGTTCGAAATTCTACACGTTTCGATGAATGCCCTGCTGATTTCCGTACTGGTTGGCGGTTTGGGTTCTGCGACGCTCTCGGTGCGGGTGTTGAGTTGGTATTATAACAAATGGGGAGTTCGTCGATGTCATTTTTGCGGAAATCTACTTAAAGGGGCTCGTGCCGTTTGTACTTGTCCACAGGCGCAAGCGTTGCGGAAGTGAGAGACGACATGGTACAGGCTGAAAGAAGGCACCTCAAGTTAAACCACGCTTTTTCGATGTGCCGGGGTCAGGCGTCGCTACGCGACGCGGTGACGTTTATGGGCGATTCCGTGGGCTGAAGCCCACGGCTACCGGCATGCTATCGCTACGCGATGCACCCCGAATGGATGGAGCCGCCTGTAAGCTAATTTGTTCCATTCGCTCGGTCGTTTGGGTGCTGGGGTTTGAGTTTTCCCGGTTCAGGCGTTTTGAAAAGGCAACGTACCTGGTTTGTTTGATACGTGGGTTAGCAGTCAGTGGCGCGCACGGAGTGCGACGCCCTACCCACCGCGGGTTTTCAATGCGTCCGAATAATCCAACGCAGCTTGAATGGATTCCTGTCTCGAAGGTGATTGATTAAATTTTCGAGGATTTGGGGATTTGGCCATGCCTCAGAGGTCACAAGCGATTGATTTTCAAAGAGGTGGGCCGCGCGAAAAATATTTTCAAAAAAATGGCGAAAATCCCCCCGGGGGAATTACAAACGCGAAGCGTTGTGATTAAATGGCGCGATGAGACTGAGAATGTCAGTTGGCAGCGGCGCGGCATGAAGCTCCAAGCGTCCAAGCTCCAAGCGTCCAGAGAAGCTCCAGGGATCAAGCTCCAATCCCGGAAGCGGTGGAATGCACAACTATGGATAAAGAAATGCCGCGCAAGGTCAGCTATGGGGCCTGCCGAATGCCATTCGGCGATACAGCAGGCTACCAGCCTGCGCTACAGGGGAGTCCGGCTCCGTCCGACCGAGCCCAACCAGTCAAGTGGTCGGACTGCTCAATCCAACCGGATCAAAGTGGATCAAAGTGGTTCACATCGGTTGGATCCGACCAAATGGACTCGTGCGCTCCCGCTCACTCGGCCCTCGCGGGCCTGTGGCTTCGCCCACATTCCTTTCGTCGCTTCCCAAGCGACTCAAGTCGAGTCAATCCGAGTCAATCCGAGTCAATCCGACCAGTTTTCTATTTTTATGAATGTGAACTATGGGAGAGTGATGCGCTCCCAATGGCCGATGGCAAGATGGCAAATGGCAAATGGTGGAAGGGACGCCGCGTGGGGGCACGCGGCCTACAGGGACGCTGGTGCCGTTGGGTTCAGTCCGACCAAGTCCGGCCGGGTCCGACCAAGTCCAGCCGAGTCGCACTGGGTCGCACCCGGTCGCACCAAGTCCAACCGTGTCCGACCAAAACCACCGGGGAGCAATGGGCAGATGAAATATCCAAAGCCAACGAGGATGAAGACCTGTTTTGACCTATTTGGAGTGATTTTGACCTGTTTTGACCATTTTTATTTTTTCCCGGACGCTCATGGACATTACTCCACCGAGTTATTGACTGGGGTGCGGCGGTTCTCTATTGTTCGCTCAAATTGCCGGACAGCGCGGGCAGACTCCGAGCCCACAACCGGCAGACGTGCAGATTGAACACGAACAACTAACCACACCTCCTATGCAGCAGCACATCGCACTCGGAAATATAGATTACGCAATCCTGCTCATTTACTTCGGATTCGTTATCGCCATTGGCTGGATTCTCAAGCGTTACATGAAGGGAAGCTCGGACTTTTTCCTGTCAGGCCGCTCGATTCCAGCGTGGGTAACAGGGCTGGCGTTTCTTTCGGCCAACCTGGGCGCGCAGGAAGTCATCGGAATGGCGGCATCGGGCGCCAAATACGGGATTATGACCAGCCATTTTTACTGGGTGGGCGCGATTCCGGCGATGGTCTTCCTCGCCATCTTCATGATGCCGTTTTACTACGGCTCGAAGGCGCGGTCGGTGCCGGAATATCTCAAGCTGCGTTTTGATGAAAAGACGCGCGGGTTGAACGCGATTTCGTTCGCAGTGATGACGGTGTTTTCTTCGGGAATTTCGATGCACGCGCTGGCGCGGCTGCTGCAGACGCTGCTGAATTGGGACTATAACTTCAGCATCATGGTTTCGGCGATCATCGTCCTGGTTTACATCCTATTGGGCGGCCTTACTTCGGCGATCTATAACGAAGTGCTTCAGTTTTTCATGATCGTGCTCGGCTTCGCTCCACTGGTGATCCTGGCGCTCAAAGACATCGGCGGTTGGTCCGCGTTGAAGGAGAAACTGATTCCCGTCGCTACCAGCCAAGGTTTTCAGGCAGGAACATTTTCACAATCCTGGCAGCACATGGCGCACCCGGCGGACAACCCGATGGGTGTCGAGTGGTTCGGCATGGTGATGGGACTCGGGTTCGTGCTTTCGTTCGGTTACTGGTGCACGGACTTCCTGGTGGTGCAGCGCGCGATGGCGGCCAATTCAATGTCCGCTGCGCGGCGCACGCCGTTGATCGCGGCAATTCCGAAAATGCTCTTCCCGGCGCTGGTGATTCTGCCGGGCATGATTGCCATCGCCATGCACTACGCGAACGGCAAGAGTTTCCTGCCGCTCGGCGCGGACGGCACGCCGGATTACAATATGACCATCCCGACATTGCTGGCGAAATATCTACCGACCGGCCTGCTGGGCGTGGGCTTTACCGCGTTGATGGCGTCGTTCATGTCCGGCATGGCGGGCAACGTGACGGCATTCAACACGGTGTGGACCTACGACATTTATCAAAGCTACATCGCTCCCGGCAAAACCGATACGCACTATCTTTGGATGGGCCGGATGGCGACGATTTTTGGAATTATCGTGAGCATCGGCTGCGCGTATCTGGCGTCCCACTTCAATAACATCATGGACATGCTGCAACTGGTGTTCGGCTTCGTGAACGCGCCGCTGTTCGCGACGTTCCTGCTGGGCATGTTCTGGAAGCGGACAACGGGTCATGGGGCGTTCTGGGGATTGCTGGGCGGAATGGGTGGAGCAGCATTGTTCCATGGCCTGGCTATTGCGGAAGGAAACACGCCGGGAATCAAGGGAGCGTGGATTGCTCCTCACTTCCATTTCCACAATGACATGGGACAGAACTTCTATATGGCGATCGCGGCGTGGACGACGTGCTTCGTGCTGACAATTGCGATTTCGCTGGCAACCGCTCGAAACAAAACTGATGAGCAACTGAAAGGCCTGGTATATTCGCTCACTCCCAAACCGGAAACGGCACACGAACCGTGGTATCAACAACCGGTCACACTGGGCATTATCGTGCTGGCCGCGACCGTACTCCTGAACATTCTTTTCTGGTAACCCTTAACGAGACAAAACTATGAACTTCGATCTACGACTTCCCATCGGCATCATGTTCAGCCTGTTCGGCGCGATATTGACTATTTTCGGGTTGGTCTCCGATAAAAAGATTTATGAGGAGCATTCGCTGGGGATCAATGTCAACCTGATCTGGGGCCTCGTCCTGCTGGTGTTTGGAGTTTTTATGTTGTTACTTGCGTTGCGCGGGGGCAAGAAACCGGGACCACCTCCACCACAAAATTAAATGGCTGCGAAAATCACGAAATCGAATTTTGGCAAGTTGCCGGACGGAACGGCAATCGAGCAATACACGCTCACGAACAGCAAGGGCGCATTCTGCAAAATCATCACCTACGGGGGCATCGTCACTGAGCTGCAGGTGCCGGATAAAACGGGCAAGCTCGGCGATGTGGTGCTGGGCTTCGACACTTTGGATGGGTATCTCAAGGGGCATCCTTATTTCGGCACGATCACGGGGCGTTTTGCGAACCGGATTGCGAAAGGGAAATTCACGCTCGACGGCAAGACGTATTCGCTCGCGACCAACAACGGGCCGAATCATCTGCACGGGGGATTGAAAGGTTTTGACAAGGTTGTGTGGAAGGCCGCGACGGACACGGCGAAGGATGGCGCCGCGGTGAAGTTGACTTACACCAGCCCTGATGGCGAGGAAGGTTATCCCGGCACGTTGAACGTGACTGTCACTTATATCTGGACGGACAAAAACGAGCTGCGGATTGATTACGAGGCGACGGCGGACAAAGCGACGCCCGTGAACCTGACCAATCACAGCTACTTCAATCTTGCGGGCGCGGGCAGCGGCGACGTGTTTGGGCACGAGTTGATGCTGACGGCGGGGAATTTCACGCCGACGGATGATACGTTGATTCCGACGGGTGAGATCAAAGCTGTTCAGGGCACACCGATGGATTTCACGAAGGCGAAGGCGATCGGGAAGGAAGTGCGGGCGTTGTTCGATCAGCCGCATCGCGGTTACGATCACAATTTTGTTTTGGACAACAAGGGCAAAGGAATCGCGCTGGCGGCGCGCGTGTCTGAACCGAAATCGGGTCGCGTGATGGAGATATCGACGGATGAGCCGGCGATTCAATTGTACACCGGAAATTATGTTGAGGAAACGCACGGCAAAGCGGGACAGGTTTATCAAAGGCACGGAGGATTTTGCCTCGAGACGCAGCACTTTCCGGATTCGGTGAACCACCCGAACTTTCCATCGACGATTCTGCGGCCCGGGCAGGAGTATCGGACGACGACGATACATCGGTTTTCGGTGATTTGACGCCGGAGGTATGGGGAGTTTTACCCATTGATGTTTAGATATTTACGACGATTTTAGGAGCGATTTCGCCGCTTAGACAGACACACAACTCTGGGGTAGATTAAGGGGCTATGGTTTCCACTGTGGAACATATCAAAAGCACGGAGCGGAAGGCTGTTTTGCCAAAGGCGCGAGGGTATCGCGGCGAGGTGGTGTATATCTACGCGTTCGATGTGGCTTACGAAATGGCGCGGCAGCCGGTGCGCGAATTGCTCGGCCAACCGGTGGCCCAATTCGTGGTGGATGCCAGCAAACGGAGTCCGCGGCACCTGTTTTTCTACCGGCCACAAATGGTGCGGCTGGCGCCATTGGAACGCATCGGGCCGGCAGGGCCGATACGTGTCGAGCGGGTGGTAAAACTGCTGCCGGTCGGTGCATTGAGCATAACGATTCGCGTGCCGTTTGAAGTGGAGCGCATCGAGGATCTTGTTGGTTATCATGACCTGCAGTTCAGCAACGGGTCGCTGCACGAGGAAGTGCGGCGTCTGGCGGAGGAAGTGCGACGCGAGCTGACACCGTTCTACATTCGGCCGGTGACGCATCTGGCAGAGGAGGAGGCTTACACGGTTTTTTGCATTGAGTCGCCTATGATTTCGGAGGACGGCACGGCGCTCAACGCAGAACATTGGTGGCGCGCCAACCGCCGCGCGGTCGCCTCGCTGCTCACGCAGGAGCCGGATGCCGATCATCTCTCAAAGCAGGAAGCCGACGAGTCAACCGGGCGTTACCTGACCTACTACGAGCACGACCTGGTCGTGATGGACTGGGACGCTGCACTGCTGATTGACCAGCGGCAGAATTTTGACGAGACGCTCTACATCATGGAACTGGCGAACCTGCAACTGGCGGAGTTGGAGGCTTACGACCGCATACTGGATGATTCGCTGGAGCGTTCGTATCGTGACTTGAATTCGCGCCGCATGCACGGCCGGGTCAACATGCTTCGCGAACTGCGCGAATTGCGGATTGACCTGGCGCGGTTCAGCGATGAGCTCTCGAACATCACGAAATTCTTCGGCGATTGGCACCTCGCGCGTATTTACGAAAACATTTCAGCGCGTTTTCACCTGGCCGATTGGCATAAAACGCTGGACGGCAAATTGAAAACCCTCGATGACTTGTATCAATTGCTCAACCACGAACGCATCAACCGGTGGATGCTTACTCTGGAAGTGACCATCGTGCTATTGTTCGTGATCGATGTGGTTATCCTGATTCTCGGGCTGATAAAGTAAGCGGGTGTGGCAGTGAGCGCTTATCTCACAGCCTGAGCGACGCCTGCAAGTTCCACCACAGATCCTTCACGCGCAGCTTCGATCTGAAGTTTCCCGTTCTGTGCTCTCACAAGCCGCCGCGCTTCCTCGGCCATTTCTGTGATTTTGGCATCGTCATGATCCGGGTCGTGATGAAAAAGATAAAGCTTCTTCACTTCGGCTTTGAGAGCCAATGCCACGACGTCATCCAAACAGGCGTGACCCCAGCCAATGTGTTCCTGATATTCTGTGCGGTCGTATTGGGCATCCATGATGAGCACATCCACGCCGCGCAGGAAACTGATGATCTTTCGTTCCTGGCCTTGCAGGTATTCGAGGGATAACTTGATCACTGCCGTTCGCGACGTAGTGAGGTTCGTTATCAGGAAAGTAAGCGAGAGAACCCTCTCCAGTGAAAAGCCTGTAGCCCACGCAAATACCGGGATGGTTGGCGAAGCAGGCTTCGACACGGACACGGCCGATCGAAAACTTCATCTCCTTCAACTCTTCGATCTGAAGGTTTGCGGGCAATTCGCGGAGCGTAACCGGAAAGAAAGGGTTTTCCATCTGGCTGGAAAGCACGGCGCTCAAGCCATGCCGCGCGCCTTCATAACCGAGAATACGCAGGCGGTTCTGCGGTTTGTAAACAGGCTGAAAAAACGGCAGGCCCTGAATGTGATCCCAATGCGTGTGCGTCAGCAGCATCGTCAGGTGCAATGGCTGTTCTTTGAATTCCTCCATCAATTGTTTGCCCAAAAGGCGAAGACCTGTGCCGGCGTCCAGAATGATCAGTTCACCCTTCGCGCGGACTTCTATACAGGAGGTGTTGCCGCCGTATTTGACAGTTCCAGCGCCCGGTGAGGGAGTCGAGCCGCGCACACCCCAGAATTTCAGGCGCGCAGTACCGGCAATGCGGGTGGGGACTTCAACGGGCCTTTCCGGAGGCGGAGGAGGATCATTGACCTCGAATCGCGCGAGAGCAGCGACCAACGTGCTGGGTTCAACGGGCTTGGGCAGATAATCATCCGCTCCCGCTTCAAGTGCGGCCCGGCGGTCGGCCTCGAAATTCCGCCCTGAGGTAACCACGATACTGGTCTGGCGCAAGGTCGCGTCCGATCGCAACTCGCGGCAGACCTTAAAACCATTTACACGAGGCATCAACAGGTCGCACAGCACAACGCGCGGACGATGCTGGCGGGCAAGTTCAATCCCTTCATCACCCCCGCCGGCATGGAAAACCTGCCAACCGTTCTGATTCAGCACGGCGCCAAGGACCCTGCGGCAATCCGCATCATCGTCGATAATCAAAACAGTCTTCATGCGCGCACTGTATTCCTGAGTGCCGCAAGCGACTCAATCGAATTTGGCCGTCCAGCCCGTTTAGCCGGGCAATGTTTCCGAGTCCGCGTTTTCATCCGCTGGGGTGGTAGACTCTTCTAGTGTGGCGTAATGAACGCCGAGGTTGTGTTGTGCGGTCTTATCGCCCTGGCGAGCCGCTCGAATAAACCATTTCACTGCGTCGGCAGTGCTCTGTGGCACGCCGCGCCCGGTCTGATAGCAAAGGCCGAGGTTGCACTGCGCCGGCGCGACTTCCTGTTCGGCGGCAAGCCGATACCATTTGACCGCTTCTTCAAAATTTTGCGGAACGACGTGGCCCTGTTCGTAGAACACGCCAAGGTTGAATTGTGCCTGTGGTTCACCCTGCTCCGCCGCTGAGTGGTACCACTTCACCGCCTCGGCGTAATTTTGGGGAACGCCCTGACCGGTCTCGTAGAGCACGCCTAAATTGAATTGCGCCGCGGGATCACCTTGTTCGGCAGCCTCACGAAACCACTTCGCGGCCTGGCCATATTCCTGTGGAACGCCAAGACCTGCCTGGTAACACACACCCAGGTAGCATTGCGCCACGCGATCGTTCTGTTCGGCGGCCTTGCGAAACCACTTCACCGCCTCCTGGTAATCCTGTTGGACGCCCTGGCCATTCTGGTAACAGACACCGAGATAGCATTGCGCCTGCGGGTCGCCTTCTTCGGCGGCTTTCCGCATTTCCTCGAACGACTGCCACGTGCGACGGCCTTTCTGCATGCGCAAATGGAAGCATAAAGTGCGCCTTGGGAAATTCAAGCAAGGATTACTTATGGAATCCGAAAAAGCCACTTAAACGCCTGAATGCCTGATATTTCGCTCTACGTCTTGTCAAAAGGCCCTGCGCCGCCTACTGTGTGCGCGGTTGGGCGCTTGGCGCAGTGGTTAGCGCGTCTCGTTTACACCGAGTAGGTCGGGGGTTCGAGTCCCTCAGCGCCCACCATTTTTCGCTCTTGCGAAAAATGCCGCGCTGCAGCACAGCGAAGGCGGGCGGACAACGATTCCGAAGCCCACTATATTTTTCTTCCCGCCACAAGCATTGCGCTTAACATCTCGCCGCATGCAAAACTCCGGACACATCGCTCTGAGCCAATTGATGACCCGCCCGAACATCAACTTGAATCTAAAAAGCACCGATAGCGAAGGCGTGTTGGAAGAGTTGGTGAATCAGATTTCCGCCATCGCGAAACAACCCGACGCGCGCCAGACTCTGTTGCGAGCGCTGCACGAACGCGAACAACTTCACAGCACCGGCATCGGCGATGGCGTCGCCCTGCCCCATGCGCGCAATGCACTCGTCGGACTGGTGGATCGCCCGGTTGTGGTTTTTGGACGCAGCGGCAACGGCATCCCGTTCGGCGCGATTGACGGCGAACTCTCAAAGCTCTTCTTCCTGTTGGTTGCGCCGACCGTTACGGAACACCTTTCTATACTCGCCCGGCTTAGCCGCGTATTAAGAGATCCCAAAGTGCGTCATGAACTGCTGGCGGTAAATACGCCGGACAAAGTTCTCGCTGTCATTCGCGAGGCTGAAGCAAACCTGTTGGCCTCCTAACTCCTCAATCAACAAAAAACGCCCTCCTGATTCGTATCAAGAGGGCGTTTGGCTAAAAGCCAGGATCACTTGTGCACAAGATCGCCTTTGACCCCGCGCACGTCATGTGGCAAAACCACTTCATTTTCCGTCCCGGTATCCTCTTCCGGAATGCGCATGCTATAGAATGATCGGTAAACAAACACCAGAGCCACCAGGAAGAAGAACACGCCGATGCCTACCTTCAGCCCCATCTGGTTGTTCTGCATCATGGTCACGGCGATTTCGGTCGCCAGCAATCCGAACAGTGTGGTGAATTTGATCACCGGATTCAATGCAACTGAAGACGTGTCTTTGAACGGATCACCCACAGTGTCACCAACCACCGTTGCCGCATGCAACTCAGTTCCTTTCTGGCGCAGGTCCACTTCAACAATTTTCTTTGCGTTATCCCACGCTCCACCCGCGTTGGCCATGAAGATGGCCTGGAACAAGCCAAAGAACGCGATGGCTACCAGATAGCCGATGAAGAAATACGGATTAAAGAACGCCAGTGACAGCGCCAGGCAGAAGATAACAATGAAAATGTTCCACATGCCTTTCTGCGCGTAGACGGTGCAAATACGCACGACCTCTTTGCTGTCTTTTTCTGATGCCGTCGACGCATCCAGCTTCATGTGTTCTTTGATATAAACAACCGCGCGATACGCGCCGGTCACAACCGCCTGCGTCGACGCACCCGTGAACCAATACACCACTGCACCACCCATCAGCAGACCGAGAATGATTTCCGGCTGCACGATACTTAATGCATCAATCACCGGCTTAAACACACCGGAAGTTGGATTCGCTTCATAGAGCCGTTGCAGCAAAATGATAATCCCGAAGACCATCGTTGTTGCACCGACCACTGCAGTTCCAATCAACACCGGCTTCGCCGTCGCCTTGAACGTGTTGCCCGCGCCGTCACCCTTCTCGAGCTGATATTTCGCATTCTCAAAATCCGCATCGAATCCAAACTTGCTCTTGATCTCCTCCTTGATATTCGGGCGTCCCTCAATCTGGCTCAATTCATAAACCGATTGCGCGTTGTCCGTCACCGGACCGTAGCTGTCCACCGCGATTGTCACCGGTCCCATGCCGAGAAAGCCGAAGGCAACCAGGCCGAACGCAAAAATCGGCGCGGCGAACGCAAAACTCTGCGGCATCAAGCCGACAATCGGCGAGCCACTGTAAGTCGCAAGCAACACTGCGACAAACATCAGCACCAGAATGCAAAGCCCCATCCAAAAGGCGGAGAAGTTTCCAGCCACGAATCCCGAAAGGATGTTCAGTGAAGCACCGCCGTGTTTCGAGCAATTGGTAACCTCACGAACATGCCGCGAATTCGTGCTGACAAACACCTTTGTGAACTCCGGTATCAGCGCTCCAGCCACCGTTCCGCATGAAATGATTGCCGAGAGCACCCACCACAGGTTGGGATCAAAACCAGGTTGATGAGCGAGCAGGAAATAGCTCGCGACAAAGGTAATCAGGATCGAAACCGCTGAAGTAATCCAAACCAAATGCGTCAGCGGCGCTTCAAAGTCGAAATCTTTCTGGTTGCCGTATTTCGCCTTGCTGAAGATTTCGTTCACAAAATATGAAACCAGCGACGTCACGATCATCAGCGCGCGCATCGTGAACAGCCAGATGATCAGGGTCGCACACACCACTTGATTCTCCGGTGAGCCCAACGCGAGCGCCAGAAACGTGATCAGCGCCACGCCCGTAACCCCGTAGGTCTCGAAGCCGTCTGCCGTGGGCCCGACGCTGTCGCCGGCATTGTCACCCGTGCAGTCCGCAATTACACCGGGGTTTTTCGGATCATCTTCCGGCAGCTTGAAGACAATCTTCATCAGGTCGGAACCGATGTCTGCAATCTTCGTGAAGATACCGCCGCAGATTCGCAAAGCACTGGCGCCTAGTGACTCACCAATGGCGAAACCAATGAAGCACGCCCCGACCAGTTCCTTCGGCAAAAAAATCAGGATGCAGATCATGAAGAATAATTCCACGCAGACCAGCAGCAAGCCGACGCTCATGCCCGAGCGCAACGGAATGCCAAGTGTCGCAAACGGATTGCCTTTCAACGCGGAGAATGACGTCCGGGAATTGGCCACGGTATTGATGCGGATCCCGAACCACGCCACACCGTATGAACCAAGAATACCCAGAATAGATGCGAGCAGAATCACGATAACGTTTCCAATCGGCATCTTTTCCAGAACTTGAAAATAGAAGAAGATACAAACAGCAATCAACACCCACAGAATCGCCAGAAATCTCCCTTGCTGAAACAAATACGTTTTGCAGGTTTCCCAGATTGTGTTCGATACGTTGCCCATGGATTCGTGCACCGGAAGGGCTTTGGTCTGGACGTACTGAACCAGGCCAAAAATAGCGCCGATTACGCACATCACAATACCGAAGTACATCAACGCTTTCCCGCTGATGCCGCCAAGCCCGCTGAACTGCACCGGGCTCAAGTCCGGAATTTTGATGTCCGCATCGCTCGCGAGCGCGCTCGAGGCGACACCGAAGAAACAGATTGCCAGAAGTATCCAGGATATTTTTTTAGCTCTTCTCATACAGTTTTGCGGGGGCGAGACTATGCAAACACGTTTTTCAACGCCAACCCTTTTTTGACAAAGTTATCACCCGATTTTGTAACTAATTCCGACGATTCTCGTTGTTGGTCGACGACATATAAACACTGTGCACTTGAAATCAGGCCGTTACAACGGCGCGTGGTTCTTTTGGAAGACAGGGGTCCAATAACACCGGAAGTGTCGTCACTCCCCGGGCCATCGTCAATTCGTAAATCGCCCCTCATTTCAGAGCCACAGCCCCAACATGGCAGGATTTTCCCTTGTCGGCTCCGGGGTGTTTCCCCATCTTGGCTTTGATGCCTGAACGACCGATTTCTGATGTGCTTACCAAGCCGGATGCCGCGCTGGAAATGACCCTCCGCCCTTCCCTTTTCTCCGATTTTACAGGACAGGCCAAAGTCAAAGAGCGCCTCGAGATCACCGTTACTGCCGCCAAACAACGTGGCGAACCCATCGACCACGTTCTGCTCAGTGGCCCGCCTGGCCTCGGCAAAACCACGATTGCCAACATCATAGCTAAATCCATGGGCGCCAATATCAAGAACACGAGTGGCCCGACTATCGAAAAAGCCGCCGACCTTGCCGGCCTCCTGACGAATCTGGAAGAAGGTGATGTCTTGTTCATCGATGAAATCCATCGCCTGCAAAAGACCATCGAGGAATATCTCTACCCCGCGATGGAGGACTTCAAGCTCGACATCATCATCGACCAGGGCCCGAACGCCCGCAGCGTGCGGCTCAATCTGCCGCGATTCACGCTCATCGGTGCGACCACGCGCAGCGGCCTGCTCACCGCACCGTTGCTCACGCGCTTCCCGATTCGCGAGCGGCTGGATTACTACCACGCCGATCAACTGGAAAAAATAGTCACTCGCTCCGCGCGCCTGCTGGACATCAGCATCGAAGAACGCGGCGCGACCGAAATCGCACGCCGCAGCCGCGGCACGCCCCGCATCGCCAACAATCTGCTTCGCCGCGTCCGCGATTTTGCCCAGGTCAAAGGCGAGGGCCGCATCACAGCCACCATCGCGGAAAAGGCGCTCGCCATGCTCGAAATCGATGAAAACGGCCTGGACGAAATGGACAAGCGTATTCTCGAAACCATCATCGTCAAATTCGGAGGCGGCCCGGTCGGTGTCAATTCTCTCGCCGTTGCCGTTGGTGAAGAACCGGACACGCTGGAAGAAGTCTACGAACCTTACTTGATTATGGAAGGTTACCTCCAACGAACGTCTCAGGGCCGCGTCGCAACTGAACTCAGTTACAAAAAGCTCCGGCTCAAACCCGTCGGCGGAAACCAAGCCGGACTTTTTTGAAATGGATTTTGAGACCATCAAATCATGGTTCGCGCGGTGGTCCGAGAAACAAATCAAGGCCTGCCGCCTCAAAGGAATCGCAGGCCTGATCCTCGGCCCGATTGCCCTCGTAGTGGCTTTGGGGCTGGTGTATTGCCTCGCGCGGCTTTTCACACACGACAGATCGTACAATCCCGGCAATCCAACAACATGTCTCTGGATCACTCTGGCTGTTCTGCCATTAATGTTCATAGGCAATCGAGTCGTTCCCCGCCGCAACCTCATGGAGGAACGAATGAGTGAAGGACCGGGCGATTTTGTGGGCCGCTATGCAGCGAGACGCGTGGCGCTGCTTTACTTTTTCATGTGGATTCTTTTCGCCGGACCTCGCCTGTTCGATTGGGCGCTTCATTCGTTTCGCGAAATCAAGACCTGGAAGGAAATGGATACCCACAGTTGCGCCGCGGTGTTGTGGCTGTTGCTGACACGGCCGCGCAAGGTTCCGTACGAAGATATCCGGCAACAACTGGATTGGCTGGATCTGGACACCACCATCGAACAATTGAAACAGATCCCCGGCATTCTTTTCCTGCAAACACCCCCGCCCGGCTTGAGCCTCACGCAGGATTTTCGCGATGAAGTCCGAAAGGATTTGCTCGGAGCGCAGGCGGCGTCCGCCGCGGCAGCATGAATCGCGGCGCACTTCTGATGTCTTCTCTTCGACCCTCGACGTTTTTTTCCGATGTGAGATTAGGGGAACTATCGTAACTTTCGTACAGTTTCCCGCCACCAGCAGTGGGCGCATCTGAACACCGCCCCGGAGCGCAGCTCTGTGAGTCGCAGCCAGGTGATAATGCAAGAGACTCGCATTTAAATACATATGCTTGAAACACTATCCCGCCATCGCGGGACTGCGGCTCACAGAGCCGCGCTCCTTTCCACGAGTTGCCAGGATGCACCCGCAACGAACCACGCGCCCTGCCAACTCTGATTTGGCAGCGCGCCGCTTCTCCGTTTGTGAGCTCTGGTCCCACATACACGCCCGTTATCGCACGGATCCCCGTTAACCAGGTATCACCACGTTACGTATATTGCACCTATTACGGAAAATTTGATTGAAACAGCTCTGTTATCCGACTTCGGTGACCTCTTAGAGCACGGGCGCGGGCGCAATCCCCTGCTTGTCGATGACGATGACCAGTCCGAAGAGGAAGATCACCATGAAGATCAACGCGCTCGCGAACGCCCAGATGAAGCCGAATTTCTTGGCGATAACCGTCAGGAGAATCGAATTAAAGGCCCCCATCAAATTGAGCACTCCATTATAAATGCCATAGACGAACGCTGA